>Ga0315336_1000542_pt1 | contig 99205 bp, 92 predicted proteins | sample ASW5metaG_FD_204512 | JGI IMG/M metagenome (GOLD analysis project Ga0315336, IMG submission 204512) | Ammonia-oxidizing marine archaeal communities from Monterey Bay, California, United States - ASW #5 | ecosystem: Environmental > Aquatic > Marine > Intertidal zone | place: USA: California...
TATCGAATTCAAATTTGAAACTGGCCAGGTCACGATTGATGGAGACGTAGAGTTCAAGATAGGTGAAGCAGATGGTGCCTCCGATCACATACTGATTGATGAAGAACAACGACGCATCTTACTTCGGGGGAACGTTGACGTTTCAACTGAAACATCGACATTAACGGCTGATCATTTCGAAATCGAAGCCGGAAAAGAAATAGAACTCTCTGATCCCGTATCAAAATGGGGTGCACCCCTCGTTCCTGTCGGATGGCAGGCTCCCCCCTCCAGAAGTTCTTTCGAAAAGGGCATCTTTTTAGCAGATAACTTGAGTTTAGACGAACCCGAACGCCACCTCGAAGCCGAACACATCGAATATGATATGGAATTGTCTGTTGGCGAATTTCGGGGCACGAAAGGGCGAGTCGGACCGATTTTCTTCAATGCGGATGCATTACGGATTTTAGGGCCGGCCGATGCCGAAGGTAAGGAAGTCTGGGTAACAACCTGTGATCACGAAGACCCACATTATCGAATTCGAATGGAAACAGTCGCAATTCAAGATGGAAATGTCGTGTTTGGTGAGAATGCCCGGTTTCAGCTGTTTCACTTGAATACCCCCTTCTTTATCCCGAAAATCGGTGGGCTGGACTTGAGCCAGGAACATCCACTCAATGTGGAATTCGATATCGGGCGTCGCGCGGAACTCGGGAATTTCCTGAACGTGGCCCAATGGTATCAATTGAGTCCGAATGTCGAAGGTGCCATACGAGTATTCGCGACCTCGCAAGAAGGGGTGGGCTTTGGAGTTGACAGTAAATATGATTTCATGGACGATCCCACGTCTCCATGGTTTCGCTCCAAAGGCGAATTACAGACCATGTACACCACCGAAAAACGCGGGTATACCCAGTGGTACCATCGCCAGGAACTGTCGCCACGCACCGTTTTATTAGGCCAGTGGGAGCAATGGTACGACCGGAATTTCGTGAAAGATTTTTATAATGATATCTACGAAGACAGGAGCGGTCCCCGCAGCTTTGTGAATTTGACTCATACCAAGAATGCGCAGATTTTCGGATTAACCGCCTCCAAAGCTACCCACGACTTCACCACAGAATCTGAAAAGCTCCCCGAACTGACCTACCATATGCTCGAACGTAGGCTCTTGGATAATTTCTATTTCAGCTACGATGCGGCTGCCGGCTATTACCAGCGCGTCCCAGATGATCTCGATTCGGCCAGAGTGCATCAGGCCGCGCGCCTATCCTACGACTGGAACGTGAAGCCGGGGTTCAATATCCTGCCCTTCGCCGAATTGGACGCCACATGGTATTCCCGGGTCCTGTCGGATAATGACCCCGAAACGAGAGGGACCGGTACCGCCGGAGTCGTCGTACAATCCCGTTTTCAACGTTCCTTCAAAGGCAAATGGGGATTCTCCGGTTTCAAGCACATCGTCGTCCCTTCCGTTACCTTGAGCTACCGTCCTAAAGGGTCAATCGACCCTGAAGACGTACCGCGATTTGATGACTTCGACGATCGGCCCGCCCGAAGTCGTTTGGAAACCAAAGTCGACAACTACATTTTGGGACGCGATGCTGAGACTGGCGAAGTGTGGGCCGTGGCGCGTTTGGCCGGTTACTTCGGACAAGATTTCTGGAATGAATCCGACGATACAACCGATTACGAAATTGACGTATCCGTTCGGCCACGCCCTCAGTGGGGTATTCGGACCATCGCAGAGCGCCACGATGTGAATGTTGAACCCGGCGACGCTGGCGATGAACTGAGTCGTGTATTGGCGTTCGTTTTTTACGAAAACGATTACATGAAGAATCCGTGGAACGGACGATTGGGTTTTGCCTACACCGATGTGGGATCAATGACAATCAACCGGGAGGTCTTATACGGGGCGGGGTATCGCATCAATCAAAATTGGGCAGTCTCCGCAGACCATCGCTACGACCTCGAAGCGGATAGAATTTCCCGCCAGTCCTACCAAATTCGTCGACGTCTTCATCGCTGGGAAATGGGCCTCCGAATTCGTGAACGCGATTCCGGGTTAGATATAGGACTCGAATTCAGCCTCATCGATTTCGCCGGCGCGAAAATAAGGTTCTAATCTAACTGTTCACCCAATCTTTTAAGCTGGTCGTGGTGGTCATTTAAACAAAGGGTTTTGGTTCGCTTTGAAATACATAATCAAAACGATATTCCAAAAAGCTAAAAAGGTGTAAAGAAGCGGATGGAACGTGAATATCAAAAGCGAGAGCAAGGCGATTGAAACGAGCCCGACGAAACATTTTCGTGCGATGTATTCCGCTCGTATAAAAAAAACGACGGTTTGCCCGACAGTCAACGCAAGTAAAAGAAAAAACATGTTGTCACTCTCCGTGAAGGTTCCAAGTATAGTACAATCAGCAGACAATTTTATTCGGATTTAGCGGGGTATTATTTTGGAAGAAGGTCGCATAATAGGTCTCGATGTAGGGGAAGTGCGGACCGGTGTCGCGCTCACAGATGAATTGCAGATGATTGCCTCGCCCTTCGATACCATTCAAGTAACCTCTCACGAAGAAGATGCTCGGGCCGTTCAGCAAATCGTGGAAGAACAGGAAGCCATTCGCATCGTCGCCGGCATGCCATTTGGCAAAGACGGAGAAATTGGTCCGCAAGCTGAGAAAGTTCAGGCGTTCCTGGAAGTCTTGAAAGGGATTGCAAGTGTCGAAGTCGTCACCATCGACGAACGGTTCAGCACGGCGGCCGCCACCCGAAGCCTGATTCAGGCCAACGTCAAGCGAAAAGGAAGAAAGAAAGTCATCGATAAAGTGGCCGCACAACAAATTCTCCAGTTGTATCTCGACCGTGAGTCGGCTCGGCGCAGGCGAGAGGGATGAGCGAATCAAATACCGATCGTAAGCCGGCGAAGTCTGCGGGAAAAAAACTGTTCCGCATTTTCATTCTTCTCGCAGGGGTATTCGTTCTGTTCGTAGGAAGCTTGGCGTTTGCCGGCTATGCGTTTTACGCGCAAGTCACTGAGCCGCGTGATACGACCGAAGTGGGGGAATTCGTCGTCGTCGAAGGAGTCACTGGCTCCGATATTGCGGTCAAATTAGCGCGCGAAGGATTTGTGGAACATGCGCTCTATTTTCGCGTCGCGCTGAAATTGGACTCCGCTCCCGGCGTGATCAAGCATGGGGTATACCAACTTCCAAAAGGCGCGTCCGCCGTCCAGTTGGTAGAAGAGCTTCAAAACCAAACTCCCGATTCCATTCTTACTAACACCATCAAAGTCACGCTGGCCGAAGGATTGACGTTGCGGCAGATGGCCCAACAATTCGAGGACGCGCAGGCGTTTCTCGATGCAGCCAATGAAGTCGACGTATTCGGTCGGTTTGGAGTGGATACCCCTTCTCCCGAAGGATTTCTCATGCCCAACACCTATTTCTTTGACAATCAGCCATCGGCTGAAGAAGTTGTAGAGCGAATGGCGCAGGCCTTCGAAAAAACGTACATGCGGTTAAAGGGCGAGTTTCCCGACATCGAGAATCGCGACCTGGTCGAAATCGTCACCATCGCGTCGATCATCGAAGAGGAAGCTCGGCTCGATGAGGAACGGCCCATCGTTGCCGGTGTCATCTACAATCGGTTGGAAAAGAAGATGCCGCTGGAAATGGATTCCACACTTCAATACGCGCTGAATAAATACGGTGAACGATTACTCACCTCCGATACCGAAGTGGACTCTCCCTACAACACCTACAAACGCCGCGGCCTCCCGCCAGGACCCATCTCCAATCCCGGTGAAGCGAGTCTTCGCGCCGCCATCGCTCCGGCCGACGTCGACTTCCTGTTCTTCGTCAGTAACGCCGATGGGGGATCCCATACCTTCAGCACGACCCTAAAGGAACACAACCGTGCCGTGGCAAAATACCGCAAGGCCATACGGGAGCAACGCCGCAAGCAGTAATACTGTGCTGATGGCGTTACCTTAGTTCGGTCGTTCCGAGCAACAGACTGGGTCATTGCTCCGAAGGTAGAGACGCGGCAATCTTTTCACATCCAAGAATTCGAAGCACGAGTACAACTGCACGTTAATTCTTTGGGTGTTAGAAGATTGCCACGTCGACCTTACGGTCTCCTCGCAATGACACAGTCTGTCGATGTGGGGTTCTTTTACTGCACTTAGTTTCATTCCGCGATACGCCGCGTTCTGGCCTTGCACGCCCCCGTTTGTGTTCGCCACCGTCGTTCTAGCATAATCGCTCCATGCGGGATATGCTGTATACGTTTATTTGGTTCGCCTTCATAATGGGCGTCGCGAATAACATCATTGCACTGTTTAAATTGCGCCGCTTCTGGGAGACGCACCCGAAGATAGAAACGTGGAAAGGAATAGAATTTCTCCGAAAAGCGATTTCCCTTCAAATGTATTCCCGATTGGTTCAGGGCGGCGCATTGCTAATCCTTTTCCTGATGTTTGGAATCGGAATGGCATTCAAGGAATTCACCGAAAAAGACATACCCATGGTCGTAAGCCTCAGCGTGATCGTATTGGCCATCGCCGTGTATAAAACAAAAATCGAGCGCAAAGTACATGAAGTACACGTCGCACACAAACTGGATTTAGACTTTCAGCACACCATGGAGGTGTGGGATACGAAAGCCTTTCCGGATTGGGATTAGGTACAGAATAAAATGGCAGTAGAAGCACAAGCATTTGCCCGCGCCGGGTTAGTCGGGAATCCGTCTGATGGGTACTTCGGAAAAACCCTCAGTATCATCATCAAAGATTTTTCGGCGAATGTCACGCTGTTGGCGAGTAATAAAATGGAGATTGTCCCCAGTCCGCAAGACGAGCTCGCTTTTGATTCGATTCGCCATTTGGTCACCGACATAAAGCAGAACGGCTACTATGGTGGTGACCGATTGATGAAGGCCGCCATTCGAAGGTTTGTAGAATATTGCGATGTGAACGGCCACAAACTTCACGATAAGAATTTTTCGATCCGATACCGGACCACTATTCCAAGGCGTGTAGGACTCGCTGGATCCAGTGCCCTTATCACAGCATCTTTACGTTGCCTGATGGAATTCTACGAAGTCGATATTCCCAAACCCGTGCTCGCGTCCCTCATTTGGGGCGTGGAAAACGAAGAATTGGGGATCTCTGCCGGTCTCCAGGACCGTGTGATTCAGGTTTACGAAGGCTGCGTGTTTATGGATTTCGAAGAAGCCCATATGACAGAAAAGGGCTATGGACAATACGAAGAACTGGACCCAACGAAATTGCCGAATATCTTCTTGGCTATCCGTACCGGGTTGGCCGAAGGTTCCGAAGTCTTCCACAACAACATTCGTGAAAGATGGCTTCGGGGCGAACCCGAAGTTCTTCAAGCCATGAAAGATTTCGGCAGCTATGCACAGGAGACACGCGACTTGCTTCTCGAAGGTAAAGGGGACGAAATCGGCCCAGTCCTAGACAAAAACTTCGACCGGCGCCGTTCCATCTTCCAGCTCTCCCAGGGTGACATCGACCTCGTTGAGACCGCACGCAGTGTAGGCGCCCACGGCAAATTCGCCGGTTCCGGCGGCGCTATCGTCGGTACCTACAAAGACGAAGCCATGTACGATGCGCTTGTCAAAGCATTCGACGGAAAAGAAACCCAGGTACTGCGTCCGACGATAGGGTGACCAAGGGAACGAGAAGACCGAATGAAGACAGATGTTATTCTTTTTTTTCATCGTGATCTATCCTTTTCGCAATACGCCCAACCACATAATCCGCATCGCGTCCAACGCCCCGCAACGTGGCCGACGAAAACGACCGCAGCCCCGAGAACCCCATAAAAAAGATATCTGGGTTTGTGGCTGAAACTCCATTCTTAATCGCCTTCGTTTCGAGCCCATCGTCCAAACCTAACAATGCGAGGTAGGGGAGATTCGCCCGATAACCGGTTGCGAACAACACCGTGTCAATCGCTTCCTCCGAACCATCCGCCCAACGAATTCCCGTCGCGGTAAACTCCGTAAACATCTTTCTGCGGTCCGGCTTGCCGCTCTTTACCGCGCGCTTGTATTCGCCCGTATCCATCACCGGCGTACTTTGGTCTCTCAAGATTTGCAGATGGTCCAGCCCCGTAAGCTTCAGCCAGAAATGCATGTCCTTCCCCAACAGGGTCTGCGGAAAAAACTGAATCTTCCGCTTCGATGCGATGGACACTGTCGCGCACTCGGCCAACTCCACCGCGATCTGCACCGCGCTGTTCCCCGAGCCCACAACCACCACACGCTGCCCTTCAAAATCTTTCGGCTTTACATATTCGTACGCGTGAATAATGCTCCCCGCATATTGGTCCGCACCCGGGAGATGGGGGATGTAAGGCGTACTGAACGACCCGCTCGCCGCCAAAACCGTCCGCGTCGCGAACGATTCACCTTCGGCCGTCTCCACATGATAAACGTCACCGTCTTTCCGGATGTCTTCCACCGACGCATTATTTTGAATCGGAAACTCGAATGCTGCCGCGTAGTTCTTCAGATACGCCACCACTTCATCCCGCACCGGATAATGGTCCGCGTCCCCCGGAAACGCCTTCCCCGGCAACGAACAATACGCCGCCGGCGAAAACAACTTTAGGCTTTCGTAATACGACGGCCACGAACCCGTCGGTTCCGGCCCCGCATTCAGAACCAGAAAATTGACGCCCCGTTCCTTCAAATAAAACGCCGAAGCCAACCCCGCCTGTCCCGCACCAATCACGATTGTGTCGTATGTCATCAGTTATTCCTCTTCAAAAAAGGACCAAAGGTCCGAAAGAATGTAGCCCAGTCCGAGGCGCGATGTTTCTAAACATCGTACCGTAGGGCTGGGTACCGGACCCTTATAAGAACCAAGGTCTGAAGGACCGACAGAACATACCTACAGTTTTAACAGCCCGCTACAAAAAAACAGCCCGGAGTCGCCCCCGAGCTGCACTATAGAAATCGCCTAGCGTGGAGTTTCAACGAAACTCCTAGCAACAGCCTGCTGTTGCCGGCTTTTGTCCCGTCACCTTAATACTCTCCACCGCCTTCGACGCGGCGACCATATCGTCTCGCGTGATGCCGCCTTCTTTGTCATAAAACCTTTCCAGGTTCGGGTCCTTCGAATACATTTCCACCGGGAAATGGGCTGCCGACAAAATCTCGATGTCTGTCAATCCCGCCTTTTCCAGGCCGCCCAGATAATCCGTCTTCAAAATTGCACCGCCCACACACGCCGTAATCGCCGCTTCCGAGGCCTTAATAGCCTCCGGCAACTCCTGATTCACCACGATATCCGAGACAAAAAACTTTCCGCCCGGCTTCAGTACACGCATGATTTCCGAAAACACCTTCGGTTTATCGGGGGAGAGGTTAATGACGCAATTCGAAATGATGACGTCCACCGTGTTGTCCTCGATGGGCATGTTCTCGATTTCGCCCTCACGGAATTCCACGTTGGGGTATCCGCCTTTTTCCGCATTCGCCCGAGCCTTCTCCAGCATCTGCGGCGTCATATCTACTCCAATGACGTGGCCCGAGTCTCCAACCCGTTTCGCCGCCAAGAAACAATCGATCCCCGCGCCCGACCCGAGGTCGACGACCGTATCGCCTTCATTCACTGAAGCCAATGCCAGCGGATTCCCACACCCGACGCCCAAATTCGCGCCTTCCGGAAGGGAAGATAACTCATCCTCCGAATACCCGATGACCTTACTCGTTTCGTCCTGTGCCGAGCCGCAGCATGAAGATTGTTGTTCCACCGGCTCCGCAGTTCCACAACACGCGCCCGCGTCCGCCGCGCCTTCCTCCGGAGCACAACACGCCCCCGAAGTTGAGCCTTCTAGTTTCTCTGTGTTGCCTGTAGCGATTTTGCCATACCGGTTTTTGATTGTGTCTTTGATATTGGTTGCAGCCATGATATATCTCCTTTTGTTTAAGGTTGATTGTTTTTATATATTCACTATGTCAGTTGCGTCTAACATGTAACATCGAAGTGACCTCTTGCATGTCAAGCAAGCACACATTATTCAGTGCCCCGCGTTCGAGAATTTCCACTCCATATCCAAAAGCGCCGAAGCCTAAAATGTCATTGCGAGGAGGGGTCTTCCCATAACGCGGAAAGCCCTTGGAAGTTCCTGCGGAACTTCTGTAAGCGTTTCGCAGAAACGCGACGTCGACGCGGCAATCTTCTAACACCGACGATGTCGAGGCGTAAGTTCACTCGCGTTCCGAATTGCCAGATGCTAGAAGATTGCCGCGCTTCGCTCGCAAAGACATCACGGGCGAATCCGTTGGTAATTGTGTGGCCTTTGCAAACTCGCACCGTTCTCACTCCGCCAACTCGCCCATTAACGGCGACATAAAACTTTTCACCATCCCCGATAACTCATTCGCCTTGATGAGGGACATACAGCACACCGCGCCATCCTTCTCCCATGATACCAACGCCAGCTTATCGCCCGGCTTGATCCCCGCCCGAGCACGCAAATCCTTCGGCAACACCATCTGCCCCCGTTCATCCACCGTAATCACGGACTCTACCTGAAATTCCGCGCGCCCCGACGGGTCGCAACATGATTCATCTTCTGCCATATCCGAGTGTCTCCTGAAAGTTTTGCTTAGTCTGAAAATAATTATAAATCAGAATAATCAGAAAAATCAACAAAAACTTGCAATAAAGTTAAAACACCGGGTTTAACGAGGTGAAATAGAGATTCGGACGAATGCTCGTGACGGAAATATCTTGTTTTTGGGTGGAATTGGGTGAAGAAAGGATAAAAATAGTGGGGGATTGAATCGTCGTGACGCAGTCGCCCCAAAAGCATTCGTACCGCTAGGTATTCCGAACCAGCCGGTGACACAGCATCTTAGAAACATTTAGCAGGAACTTCGCGGCCGTTATGCCGTTGCATTCGATCATCTGGCGGATGGTGTTCTCGCTGAGGCTCAACACGCGGATGTCGTCCGTCACCGCGTACACGTCCATCGTTCTTTCCCGTTCCAGTAGGAAGGCGATCTCGCCGAAAACATCGCCGGGGCCCATGATGTTAAAGATGCGACCATCCTCGCGCGCTTCCAAGGCCCCTGTCGCACGACGAACAGATTACGGGCCACGCCGCCTTTCTTGAGCACCCGGTCGCCCGCGTTGCAATGAATGATGTTGCTCTTGCTGAGTATGGTCGCTTCCTCGTCTTCGGTCATGCCGTCGAAGGCCGAGATGCGGTGTTCGTTCAGGTCGTTGAGGGTGGCGTGGACGTTTTCGCGGTAGGCGGTGGGGGATGCGAGGGTGCGGCTGAACACGGAACCGCCTTCCGCCAGAAGGTCGCTGATGTTGTCGGGGATGCGTGCGTCGTCGCCGTAGTCCTGGAGCACCTTGGCGAAGGGGGAGTTCAGTTCGCGCAGGTAGTCGACGTCTTCGGGAATCAGTACGAGGGGGATGAGGTAGCCGGCTTCCGCGCTGTTGATGTTTTTGCGTGAGTAGGCGCGTTGTCCCAGGCCGAGGTAGAGGTTGAGCAGGTGGGGCTCGCACGCACCGAAGAAGAGTTGGATACGGTGTTCATTCAGGAAGCGGAGGGATTCCATCATCATGCTCATCATCAGCGTGGTGCCGCGCAGGTTGGGGCGCACCATGGCGCGTTCACCGACGGTCAGCGAATCGATGGGCAGTTCATCCACGAAGCGTTGCAGGGAGTAGTGGGTAATTTGGCGTTGGGAGATGGCATTGCCCCAGTTCATCCGGGCCGTGGCGACCGTTTCCCCGTCGAGCTCGACGTAGAACAAATGGGCGTTGTCGTCTTCCGGTTCGATGAACAGGCGGTTGTCGTGGTCGGCGACGGAATGATACCGGCCCATCTCCTCGACGTACACATCGTAGCGCAGCCGGAACACGGCTTCTTTTTCTTCATCGGTTTCGGCAACACGAAACACGGCCTTCGATACATCAGTCGACAAATGGATTCTCCTTCACTGCAGTGGGGAAAATCTTAGCATCGGGGGAAATGGAATCCAACAATGAAGGACTGGTCTCTGCTCGGCAGCAGTATCGTAGCCGCGAGAAGAAAAAAAAGAAGCCACGTCGAAGGGTCAGTTACACTCCGCGTGGCTTCTCATTAAATTTTTTATGAATAGCTGTATCAGCTAATAGTTTTCAGAACTAATTCTCTACGCGACTCAATCGTCTGGATGTGGTCAAGACTAACAGAATACTCAATACTATTAGGATGCCGTTATTTGAAGCCGGCATATCTACCGTCAAACCCAAGTCTACGATGAAGGCTTCAGTACCGGAAGGGCCTGTACCCGTACCTGCTATAAAATTGCCGTCAGCTGAAATCGAGGTAGCTTCCAACAAGACCGTCCAACCGGTCAAATCAACACCATTGGCGACAAGGTAGTCCTCCAAACGCTGCATTCCATCGGTGGCATCCCAAATAAACGCCTCGCTCCCCGAAGCGGTCGTACCCGTTCCCACCACAATAGAGCCATCGGCGGATACGCCACTGGCAGCACTAGAAAAACTCCCGCCAGGTAAATCACCTAAGCCGACCATACCGCCGCCTGAAGTCCAAATAAACGCCTCCTGTCCAGAGGCACCGGCACCCGCTCCCACCACAGTAGAGCCATCGGCGGATACAGCACTGGCAGCACTAATAAAACCCCCACCAGGTAAATCACCTAAGCCGACCATACCGCCGCCTGACGTCCAGCGAAATGCCTCTATACCGGATGCGCTGCTACCAAGACCCACCACCGTCAATCCGTCGGGGGTTAAACCCTCAGCAATGCTAAAAAAACTCCCCCCGGCCAAGTCGCCTAAACCGACCATACCGCCACCGGAAGTCCAACGAAACGCTTCTGTCCCGGATGCGCTGTTACCATATCCCACCACGGTTGAGGCGTCGGCGGATGCGCTAAAGGCAAAACTGGAAAAACTTCCCCCGGCCAAGTCGCCTAAACCGACCATACCGCCACCGGAAGTCCAACGAAACGCTTCTGTCCCGGATGCGCTGATACTATATCCCACCACGGTCGAGCCGTCGGCGGATGCGCCTTCGGCCTGGCTAAAGAAACTTCCGCCAGGTAGATCGCCTAAGCCAACCATACCGCCACCGGAAGTCCAACGAAACGCCTCCTGTCCTGAGGCACTGGGACTAGCGCCCACCACAGTCGAGCCGTCGGCGGATGTGCCTTCGGAAAAGCTGTAAATACTCCCACCCGGCAAATCGCCGAGCCCTGTGATGGTTGCTTGTCCCCAGGAGGGGGTAGCCATAGCGAGTAGGGAAACAAAAGAAAATACGGTAACACGATTACAAAAATACTGCATTGGTACGTCCATTAATGGTAATTCGACGCACTCAACATATCGAGAGATACAGAGACCGGAAACATTCCATTAATGCGGCAAAAGGGTCGGTGACTTTAACAGGGCGACGAGAATAAAGCAAAATTTATTTTTACGGATACACACCCTTACTACAGGAGACGAGGGGTACACCAAATGGATTTACAAATTTACCGGGGACATGAATTACCAAATGCGTGGTATCAATCGATAGGGAGTCCGTTGGGCGAATTCGCTGTAGCCGTCCAGTTCGTTTTGAAGCGTGCGGTCTTCGAACACGGTTCGTATGATGAAGAGAATAACCAGGATTCCGGCGGGCACGGCGGCGACCATCGACTGGAGCATACAAGGGATACCGAGAACGATGAGGTTGAATCCGACGTAGCCGGGGTGGCGGACGTAGATGTAGGGGCCCGAATCCACGACCTGATGTTCGTTGTCGGTTTGGATACGAACGGTTTTTTCGAAGAAGGGATTAACGGTCATCGCCCATGTCGCGATGGTCCAACCGAGTGCGGTGAAGCCCAGTCCTGCGAGCCAAATTCCGTCAGGTTCGAGAAATGTGCCGGCGCGGGCCTTCATTTCCTGCGCGGACAACCCAATCAGTGCAAACAATACGATAGTAAATAGAAGTGTCCAACCGTAGTCCCATTTTTTGGTGCCTTTTTTTATGCCGGTGCGCCGTTTGAACAGGATGGGGTTTTTGACCGCAATGACGAGTGCACACGTAAGTGAGCATATCGTGTGTGTGCCCACGTATGTCCAGCCGGACGTCCATTGGAAGGAATGTGCGGCCCAATACAACGTGGCGCACGACAAGAATAGGGAAATTGGGATGGCGTAGTTTCGGGGTGAAGATTTATTCATGACCGGGATTCCTTGAGTAGATTATACCATATTCGATACTACAGCCCATCCCCAAGAGATATTCATCAAGTCGCGCACAGGTCTCCAATACACTATCGAAACCCTTGTTATCCGGGACTATGTCATTGCGAGGAACGTAGTGACGCGGCGATCTCTTAAACTAATCGACTCTATACCGAAACAGGAGGGTCAAGTTAGGCTCGGTGTGCCTTGTCTCCTTGCTACACAAAGCGATCCCTTCAAGAGATTGCCGCGCTGCGCTCCCAATGACATAGTCCGTCGATGTTAGTGCTTTCGAGACTTGGGGTAGACCGAGTTCCGCGAAACGAAACGAACCCAGCCACCGCTAAGTACTCCGCGCCACCACCAGCATCTCATTCCCGCCGATTTGGTATTCGTAATCCACCTTCACGCGACGCACCTGGTAGCCCTCAACGCCCAACGCATCGATCACCGGATCGACATGCTCCGAAGGGTTCCCGTCCATATCGACAATCGGAAAAATCCGCACTTCTTTCGCCACACGGCACATCTCCCGAATGTTTTTCAGATGGGTGTCCAGATCGAGCTGCAGGGTGTACGTGAACAAAAAATGGGAGCATAAGGCTAAATCGAAACTTCCATCATCAAAGGGAAGATTCGGCAGCAATTCAAATTGATACCGTCCCGCTTCGAGACCCGCATCGTAGTCCGCCAGAAACCGGTTCATCGCCGCCATACGCACCTCGACCAGATCAACCAAATTTGAAATGGGGGGCACCCACCGATACCGGTCCATATAGTCCTTCGTATTCTCGATAATCAGCGGTCGGGCTTCTTCAATCCGTTGCGCAATCTGTTCTCCACTGAACTGATAAATCGGATCAATCGATACCACCGTATGCCCGCATTCCGTCATTTCGCTGTTGAAGCTTGCTGGACCGTCCCCGCATCCGAGAATCCGTTTACCCAAATCTTCCGGCGTCAGGCTGAACATATGCTGATATTCCGGAAACGATCGACCCCACGGGAGCACATTTTGAATCGAATGTTGAGTCACTTAGGTCCTTTCAAGAAAAAGTATACAGAAAGAACCACCCCTATGCGCAGATCGACTGCCGGTGACAACGCCTCAATAGCGTGCTCCATGAATTCAAAAGAATACAACATACATGCGCATACAATTACGGAATAGTGAATCGCTCCTAGAGGAAGCCCATTTCCGTTGAAGAACATATCCCTGAAGCCCATAAACGAATCGAATTTCAAAGCGTGTCTGGAACTCGGAGTTTCCACAGACCAGGAGGGCCTTGTTGCGAACAACGTGCAATCACTGGCCGAAGCGTATGTGAACGATACTCTCGTACCATTCGGAATTTATACTGGTGACTCTCATGGGCTCAAGGACCCGGAGATGGTTGGATTCACCATGCTGGAAATCACCAAGGGGATAGGATTCATCTACCGCTTAATGGTCGATCAGAAACACCAGGGAAAGGGATACGGAAAGGCCGCCATGCTCGAAGCGATCAGGCGTCTAAAACTGAATCCTGAAGTCGAAATCATTGGCACGAGTCATCTCCGAAAAAACGATGTCGCCGGAAAGCTTTACGAAGGTCTGGGCTTCATCCCCTGGGATGTCGAATGGGCCGACGATCTCCCACAAGAGCGATTCCTCATTCTCCACGAATAGGAAAAATAAAAAGTTGGCTCACTCACCTTTGCGAACCCCCTCTAGAGAGACTCGATGCGTTCCACTAGATTTTTCTGTATCACGAATTTCCTGTTTTTGAAAGACAGGACGTAATCGCGTTCGCGGACCTCAATCGATTCCGCCGGTTGCGAGTTGCCTCCTTTGAAATAGACGACGATCGGCAAATCTGACGTGGGTACGTAGGTCGGGAATTTTTTCTTGGTCGCTGATCTAAAAAGTGGCCGTTCTTTTTTTACTCCGAAGGTATCGGCAAGCTGTTCCACCTTTTGGACGTATCGTTGCGTTTCCTTGAACGGCGGTACGCCTCCGTACTTTTTCACGTTCCCCGGTCCTGCATTGTAGCCGGCCAATGCCAAACGCTGATTCCCGTCGAACATTGCAATCAGCTTGGACAAATACTGACTTCCCCCCATGATGTTCTGCGCGGGGTCAAAAGAATTCGCAATTCCCATCTCGGCTGCAGTTCCAGGCATCAACTGCATTAGCCCTTGCGCACCAGACTTCGATACGGCATTCGGGTCGAAATTGCTTTCCGCCTGAATCACCGCGTAAATCAGAGGTTGAGGAATTCGATACCGCTGGGAAGCTTCCTGTACAAGTTCCGCGTAGTCCCCTTGTGTATACGACTGGTTCATTCCTTTGAGACGATACTTGGATGACACCACCACCGGCTGAAAATCGATTTGTACTTCAATATAACTCGGGTCGTTCCGGTATCGACGGACGTTGTTCGTCAGCAGGGGCACTCCATCCTCACCCACAAAGAAAGAACTGACCCTTTCCTTCGCATGGCTCGGCGCCGAATATAGTGTTAATCCAATCCATATGGCGGCTATCATTGGAATTATCAATACCGATCTGAAAATCATAAATTAATTGTCCCATAGATATTATTGATTTGCGAATTTCGTTCTGTAAGTCGCTCTGTATAAACGATTTATGGCGTGAATGGTTTCCTTCACCCAAGTTTTTCACGAGAAAAATTCCTTGAGTATCCGTTGGGCAAATGCTACGTTCTAAGCCAGCTGTGGGGGACCGGAATGACACCGGAAGAAAATCTGAAAAACAAACTGATCGAGGCGGGAAAAACCGTCGCTACGGCCGAATCCTGTGCCGGTGGCCTCATTGGGCATCGAATTACCAACGTGGCTGGTTCATCCAAATTTTTTATCGGCGGAGCCATCACCTACAGTAACAAAGCCAAGCGCCACGTCCTCGGCGTTTCGAAGGAAGCCCTCGTCGAGCACGGTGCCGTCAGCGAACAAGTCGCCGGCGAAATGGCACAATGTACCTGCGCGCTTTTTCGTTCGGACTACGGCGTTTCATGTACCGGCATCGCCGGACCCGGAGGAGGTACGCCCGACAAACCGGTTGGCCTCGTGTACATCGCCGCAGCCGGTCCCGGAATCTGCCGTGTAGAAGAATGCCACTTTGAAGGGACTCGTGAAGAAGTGAAGTCCCAAACAGCCGATTTCGCGTTGAACCTCCTGTTGGAGATCATGAAATGAGTGGTGACTTTTGCCATCTCCACTGTCACACGGAATATAGCGTCCTCGACGGCGCATGTCGTATTCAGGAAATCCTCGAGAAATGTCGTGAATACGATATGAAGGCCTGCGCCATTACCGACCACGGCGTACTTTTCGGCGCCGTGGAATTCCAAGAAAAGGCCCGCGCGATGGGCATCAAACCCATCATCGGCTGTGAACTTTACCTCGCGCCCGAAGGTCGCTACGATCGCGTGAACCGCAACAACAACTATTACCACTTTCTTACCCTTTGCGAGAATGAAACTGGCTATCACAACCTATGTCGTCTAGTCTCTAAAGGCTATCTCGAGGGCTTTTACTACAAGCCCCGCGTTGACCTGGAATTACTCGCCAAATATAGCGAAGGCCTAATTGCGACCACGTCGTGCCTGGCGGGCGAAATTCCCCAATTCCTGATGGATGACAAGATGGACGATGCCAACGAAGCCTTCAAACGCTACATCGACATCTTCGGAAAGGACAACTTCCTGGTCGAGCTGATGGACCACGGGATGGCAGAGCAAAAGAAGGTTAACCCTATTCTCGCCGAAATGGCCGAGCATCACGGCCTCATGACAATCGCGACCAACGATTGTCACTACATCGACAAAGAAGACGCTGAGCCCCACGAGGCCCTGTTGTGCATTCAGACCAACGGCATGTTGGATGATGACGACCATTTCAAGTTCCCCAGCGACGAAGTCTACTTTAAGACCAAAGAAGAGATGGAGGAAGTTTTTCCTCAATGGCCGGAAGCCATTACGAACACACAGATAATCGCCGACCGCATCTCGGACGAAACAGTAATTCCTCTCGGCCAACATCTAATTCCGGAATACGTGACACCCGAGAACGCACCTAAGGACAAATATCTGCGAGACCTTGTGTTCGAAGGGCTCCATTTTCGATATGGCGACGTGTTGGAAGACAAGTACGTCGAACGTGCTGATTTTGAACTCGGCATCATCGAAGAGATGCAGTTCGTCGATTACTTTCTGGTGACCTGGGATTTAATTAACTTCGCTCGCGAACATGAAATTCCGGTAGGCCCGGGACGTGGTTCCGGCGCGGGTAGTATCGTCGCGTACGCATTAAAAATAACCAATATCGATCCCATTCGCTATAATTTACTCTTCGAACGCTTCCTCAATCCCGAACGCGTATCGATGCCCGATTTCGATATCGATTTCTGTTACGTAAAACGTGACAGGATGATTGAATACTCGAAAGAGAAATACGGCAAAGACAACGTGAGCCAGATTATTACGTTTGGACGTATGCTTGCGAAGAACGTTATACGGAATGTGGGCCGCGTATTGGGCATGCCCTACTCCGAAGTGGACCGTATCGCCAAACTCATTCCCGACGAACTCAAGATTACACTGAAGTCCGCATACGACAAGGAAGAAGAACTTAAGAATCTGGTGGATACCGATCCGCAGGTCAAACGATTATGGCGTCTGGCTCTTCGCCTCGAAGGCACCATCGGAAACTGTGGTACGCACGCCGCCGGCGTGGTAATTTGCGACAAACCGATCACCGATTACGTAGCCCTATATCAGGCAGCCGGCACCGACAACGTCGCCACCCAGGTCGAGATGAAAATGGTCGAGGAAGTCGGTCTCCTCAAAATGGACTTCCTCGGTTTGCGGACCTTAACAGTCGTGCATGAAACCGTCCGTTTAATCAACGAGAACTACAATATCTTCATCGATATCGACAACATCGAGTGCGACGATGAAAAGACCTATAATCTGTTGCGTTCAGGGAAGACGACCGGCATTTTTCAGCTGGAAAGTACCGGTATGCGGGAACTGGCGAAGAAGATTGGTCTTCAAAGCCTGGAAGAAATCTGCGCACTGGTGGCCCTTTATCGCCCAGGCCCTATGCAATTCATTGACACGTACATTCAGCACAAATATAAGCCCGAGACAAACGTCTATGACCACCCGCTGCTCGAACCCATCCTGGACGAAACCTACGGTATCGCCGTGTATCAGGAACAGGTGATGCAAATCGCACAAGCGTTGGCCGGATTCTCTCTCGGCTCCGCCGATATTATGCGTCGTGCCATGGGGAAGAAAAAAGTCGAACTCATGGCTGAGCAGCGCGTCAAATTCATCGAAGGCTGTAAGATAAACGACATTGGCAAAGATCTCGCGAATAAGTTGTTCGACAATATCGAAACCTTTGCCGGTTACGGGTTCAATAAATCCCATAGTATGGCGTATGCCTTCGTGGCCTATCAGACGGCATTCCTAAAAGCCAACTACCCAGTAGAATTTATGGCGGCTTTGCTTACCAGTGAATCAGGGAACTTGGATAAAGTTGCGTTGTACGTCGAGGAATGTAGACGCATGGGGATCGAAGTGAAACCGCCCGATGTAAGTAAAAGCGATCTGATGTTCACCGCTGAAGGCGACCATATAAACTTCGGGCTTTCGGCGATCAAGAACGTGGGGGATACTCCCGCCCAATGTATCGTTGACGAACGAAAAGAAAATGGCCCGTACGAAGACATATACGATTTTTGCGGACGATTGGCCGGCGGAAACGTCAATCGACGTCTCATTGAAAGCCTGAACAAAGCAGGTGCATTTACGACTACCAACTGGCATCGTTCCCAAGTGGATTCAGTGTTGGAATCGGCACTGAGCGAAGCGCAGTTAACACAGAAAGATCGCGACGCCGGTCAAGTGTCCATGTTCGACATGATGGAAGATGCGGCTGATGCCGGATCTATGCATGAGAAACCGGGCCTTGTAGAATGGCCCGAAGCAGAAGTGTTGACCCATGAAAAAGAAATGTTGGGTCTGTATATCAGTAGTCATCCGTTAAAGAAGTTTATGCCAATTTTGGATCGCTTTTGTACCCCCGGGGCGACGGAACCCTCCGACTTTCCCGAAGGAAAGGAAGTGATTATTGGAGGATTGTTGAGTGTCGTAAAGTACCACGTGACAGCCAAAGGGAAGAAGATGGCCTTCCTGACCATGGATACAACCGACGGGCCGATCGAAGTGACGGTCTTCAACAATACCTATGAAGAATATGGTGAATTCTTGGTTCAAGATTCGCCGCTCATGTTAAAAATCCACGTGAACTATCGTAATGGAGAAGCCGGATACGTCGCCGATGAATTCATGTCGATCGAAAAAGCAGAAGCGAAATTTTCGCGGGCAATGCATATCCATCTGGATAATGGAACACGTGACGTTGAAAAGGTACAAGAGTTGGCCCTATTGTTGGGCGATCACCGTGGGACTTGTAATGTCTTCCTTCATTGCGGTTGGGAAAATGGTCGAGAAATAATAGTGCACGCCAACGGTTCGTGTTTAGTCGAGGGTACACCTCGTTTGGCGCGCCAGGTGGGAGAGTTGGTAGGAGAAAAGAACGTTTGGCTATCTGCCGGACACAACCTGCCGACCCACGTTGAAGTGCCGGTGAAAGAGAAAGTGGTGCCCCGATGGCAAAAATCAAAGTAGATCTTCACGATATTTACAATAGTAGCAAGGACATAGATAAAGAATTGAATCGCGTCATTGAAGAGGCCGTCAAAAAGCGTGTCCAACTGGTCGAGATTATTCCGGGCAAAGGGAGCGGGCAACTCAAAAAGAAAGTACTTCGTTTTCTTCAGCAACCCCACATCAAGAATCAGTATCACCGCGTCGAAAAAGATTCCAAGAATTTCGGCCGGGTATTTGTCCACTTTCGTTTCAAGTAGACGTCGGATACATCGAACCGACTAACGATTGGTACGCCTCCGCGATAAAGGGCTCCAACGGGGACTCTTTATCCCGCGTGGTGACCTCCAGCATGTAATCCCCACCGTACTTTGAACGGTCCAACGCCTTCTGAATCAGCCCAAAATCGACAACACCTTTTCCCGGCAGCCAATGTAGGTCGCGCTTCCCATTCGTATCCGCCAAATGAGTAGTGATGATACGATGCCCCCATTTCTCCAGCAGGGAACCCGGTTCGTCGTTGTAGAGCCAATCGTGAGACGCGTCGTAACACAGCCCGAGGCGAGGCGATTCAATCGTTTCAAACAGAAAATCGAGATGTTCCGGATGACGCATGTTTTCGACCGCAACATTCACACCCGCTTTTTCAGCCAGGGTGATCAGGTTCTCGAACGCTTCCAACCCATATTTATTCGGCCGGGGAGTGGCGGGCCCCTGAGTACAATGCATGACCATCGTCGGGATCGAATGTCGATGGCAATCCTGAAGCCACTCAACATGTCGTTCAAGCATCGCGTTGCGCTTGTCATCATTATCCGACCAGAGATGTGCACAATGTCGGTAGGGGACGTGGATGTGGTCGAGACGGAGACCAATATCTCGGATGATTCTTGGGACCGTGTGTATTAACGTTTTGCCCGGTTCTCGATCGGCTTCCCACCAGAAACTGGTCGAACGAAATCCTGCGTCGTAAATCTGCTGTAACCGGTCCTTAAAAGGAACGTGGAACCCAAAACCGGCGTACATGCCTGGAAGGTTTTTGGGTTCCACGAAAAGTCAGCTATGATTTTATTTAGAACAGTGCGGGCTTCTTGCCTTCTTCCAGTTCCTCAGGAGTCATCCATGCAACTGGAGGATCAATCGGGTCTACATCATCCGGTACGAAAATGTCGTGACAGGCGTTGCAGTTCTTCTGTACCGCAAGATAATTTTCTTTGATGATGCTGTATTCGGAACGGGCACGAACGGATTCAGCAAATTTTATGCAGAGGGCTTGCGCCTTTTTGCTTTCTTCAATCCACTCATCGGTTTTCATATAGTCTTCATCATGTCGAGAAAAGTTTAGGTTCGTCAACTCAGCAAGATTAAATGCAGCGATGTAAAGGGCGCGCCACTGTTTGCGCTTCTCCGGTGGTGTTTCGACGGCATCCTTCAATGTTTCATAGGTCGGGTCGACCAGTAGTTTCATCAATTCCGCTGTCGTTACAATCTGCGTCTGGGTCACTTCTACCGGTTCGCTGAAATCTTCCTCTTCAGCCGCAATTGCTTTCGGCGCGATTTGGGATTCGATGGAATCCGAGAAATAATATCCGCCCGCAGCAGCAGTCAATGCGAGAATAGCTATCAAAAAAGTACGTGTTTTCATTGTCTTCCTCCTTAAAATCTCCACAGATAATACCTTGGCGATACCCTTGGTTTCCAGTGGGAAAGCTCATTATACTATAGACTTAACGAATGACAGGATCGAAAGATTACTGGGAAATACAAAAAGGAATCGTGTCTTGGGTAAAAAAGTAGCCGTAGTCGTAATTTTGATTGGGTTGGCATTTTGGGTTGGTCGCCAGTCCCCCAGCTGGTTCGTGAAGCAGAAACCAGTACCCGTAGGAAAAATCACTTCTGCACCTGAAGGACCCGGATGGATCGATTTATTCGACGCAGAACATGCACCGCATTGGAAAAACACCCTGGATGACAATGATATCTTCGATATCCAGGATGGGCAACTGCATATGTTTGGTGCGTCCCAAGATAAATTGCGGTATGCCGGGTACGGAGACGAAAACTTCGAGAACTTCGAATTCCACGTGGAAGTCAAATTGGTGCCTGGTGCCAATAGCGGAATCTTCGTACGGCAACAGCCGGGCGATGAAATATATCGCGGATTCGAAATCCAAGTACAGGATGATTTCGGTCAGGGACCCAATCGCAATACGTCCGGGTCAATTTACGACGTCGTCACAGGCATGTACAATATGGCCTTTCCAGCTGGGGAATGGAACTCATACGACATTAAGCTCAATCATCACGATGTCGAAGTCGTGATGAACGGATGGCTTGTCGTAAAAGCAGATCTCTCCCTGATGGATACCCCTCTCGGTAAATTCAAAGTGGCCTATCGGGATATTCCCCTAAGTGGGATGCTGACTTTTCAGGATCATGGTGGGGAAGCTTGGTACCGGAATGCACGGCTCAAAAAACTTCCTGTTTCCCCCCGGGAATGATGATGACCCGAAAAGTGAGTCAGATTAAGGTCTAGACGACCTTACACGGCAATAATTCTTTCGTGCCGTCCTTGTGAACCAAAAGCACTTTCATGATGCTTTCAAGTTCGACGTGATCATTCAGGCCGTAGATACGAATGGTATCGTCCGGTTGAATGTGCGTAGAAAACGCGGGGTCTGTGAAGGCTAAATCAATGTGGCCTTCCTTGTGGTGAATTGGTTCGTAAAAATCAACGTGAATTCCGTCTTTGTCATGCTGAATTGTCTTCATCAACATACCGAGCCCTCCAAAGTTGACAAATTTCCGTATGTCCAGTCTAAGGATGTTGTGCAAATTCGTCAACACATTTTTTGCTAATAATGCTGAAAAGTCGATAAGTCGTTTGATGGAAAGGCTTAGAAGAAATGCGTTTATGTAAAGAAAACACCCGCAAGACCGATTTCTTGCGGGTGTTCTATACGGATTAAAAAAGGAGAGCCTTTAAGCGCCAGCACCACGCTTTATAAGGTTCAGCGCACTACCAGCCTTGAACCATTCAATCTGGCTTTCATTGTACGTGTGGTTTACTTCGATTTCGTCCTTCGAACCATCTGCATGGGTGAATGCCATAGTCAGTGGTTTTCCCGGAGCGAACTCAGTAAGTCCAAGAATATCGATCGTGTCGTCTTCCTGAATCTTATCGTAATCGGAGGGGTTAGCAAACGTCAGTCCGAGCATACCCTGTTTCTTCAGATTCGTTTCATGGATACGAGCGAAGCTTTTTACCAGCACCGCGCGCACGCCAAGGTGACGGGGCTGCATTGCCGCGTGTTCACGGGAAGAACCTTCACCATAGTTTTCGTCGCCGACCACCAACGTACCGATTCCAGCCGCTTTGTACTCACGCTGGGTGGCGGGCAATTCGCCGTATTCGCCGGTCAGTTGGTTTTTGACCTTGTTGGCTTCATCGTTAAAGGCGTTGGTCGCGCCGGTCAACGTATTGTTCGCAATGTTGTCCAAGTGTCCGCGGAACCGCAACCAAACACCTGCTTGGGAAATGTGGTCTGTGGTGCATTTCCCTTTGGCTTTGATCAGTAACTTAAGGCCCGTCAAATCAGTGCCTTCCCAGGGAGCGAACTCGCTGAGCAATTGGAGGCGTTCAGAATCCGGCGCTACAGCGATTTCGATACCGCTACCGTCGTCAGCAGGAGCCTGATAGCCGGGGTCATCACATCCGAATCCATCCGGCGGTAATTCTAAACCAGTTGGCGGATCAAGTTTGACCTGTTCGCCATTTTCAGCGGTTAGCGTATCCGTCATTGGATTGAATCCCAAATCTCCGGCCAGCATGAGAGCCGTCACCATTTCTGGGGAGGCTACGAATGCGTGAGTCTTGGGGTTACCGTCTGCGCGTTTGGCGAAGTTTCGATTGAAGGAATGTACGATCGTGTTGGCCGGTTGGTCGTCGCCGGATTTGTAGCGTGCCCATTGACCGATGCACGGCCCGCAAGCGTTCGCCATTACAGTCGCACCCACGCCGTCAAATACTTCGAGGAGACCGTCACGTTCGATGGTGGCTCTGACTTGTTCCGATCCTGGAGAGATGTTGAATTCGGCTTTGGCTTTGATGCCTTTTTCTGCCGCTTGTCTTGCAATGGACGCCGCACGAGTCATATCTTCGTAAGAAGAGTTGGTACAGGATCCAATGAGGCCGACTTCTACTTCTAACGGCCAGCCGTTCTTTTCGGCTTCGGCTCGCATGTCAGAAACTGGTGTCGCTCTATCGGGAGTGAAAGGTCCATTCAAATAAGGTTGTAATTCGTCGAGGTTGATCTCAATGAGTTCGTCGTAATACTTCGACGGATCGTCGTTAACTTCCGGATCAGAACGTAGGTGTTCACGAATTTCGTTGGCGGCATCAGCGACATCGTCGCGGTCGGTGGAGCGCAGGTAGCGTTCCATCGCGTCACCGTATTGGAAGTTGGACGTCGTCGCTCCAATTTCAGCACCCATGTTGCAGATAGTGCCTTTACCGGTACAGGAAAGCGCGTCAGCGCCGTCGCCAAAGTATTCGACAATTGCACCAGTCCCGCCCTTAACAGTCAGGATACCGGCTACTTTGAGAATAATGTCCTTGGGAGCGGCCCAGCCGGATAAGGTTCCCGTGAGTTTTACGCCGATCAATTTTGGAAATTTGAGTTCCCAAGCCATTCCGGCCATCACGTCAACCGCATCTGCACCACCAACACCAACAGCGACCATACCAAGACCGCCGGCGTTCACCGTGTGGGAGTCCGTACCAATCATCATTCCGCCAGGGAATGCATAATTTTCAAGAACAACCTGATGAATAATGCCCGCACCCGGTTTCCAGAATCCGATACCGAATTTACTGGACACAGAAGCCAGGAAATCGAACACTTCCTGGTTGGTGTTCTTGGAGACTTTCAAATCTTCAACCGCGCCTACTTGGGCTTGAATGAGGTGGTCAGCGTGTACCGTAGAAGGAACGGCCGTTTTCGCCTTGCCAGCCTGCATGAACTGCATGAGGGCCATTTGGGCGGTAGCATCCTGCATCGCAACTCGGTCCGGAGCAAAATCAACGTAGGACTCAGAGCGCGCATAGGGCGCGGACGGGAGATCACTGTGAAGGTGGGTGTATAAAATTTTCTCGGTAAACGTAAGGGGACGGCCCAATAATTCACGGGCTTCAGCCACTTTCGCGGGGAATTCCGCATACACTTTTTTGATCATGTCGATATCAAATGCCATAGCGCACCTCTTTCCTGTTAATGTTCTTTCAGAAACACGTCTCCTGATCGGAAAAACGTGGAAAAGACTCAAAGATGCTATTTATAGTAGCAAATTCAGGGATTTAAGGGCAAGTTTTTGGCGAATTTACGACTCGCTGGAACGATTTTCGGTCGGCTTCCAGAATTTTTTCACCATCGAAAGGAAGCCAAAACCCGCCGCCCAACTGATGAGCGTGTCGTAAAAAAACCAACGCACACTGGGATAGGAAAAAACGAACGGTTTCCACAGGCTGCGCGTTTTTTTGTACACGAGGAACATTCCGATAAGGATGGCCGCAATCTTCGCCGCGATCAACAGCAGCGCCACGATGATTATGACGTTTCCCCAAGTCAAGAGTTGGTCGTTGTCCCACTTCGGAAATTCATCTTCCCGAATGTCATTGAATGTCGTCGTTGATGCCATATTTTGAATCCGGTTGTGATTCTACACGTCACTTCTATACATTAGAACTCCAAATCCTTCGTCAATGGTACACCAAAAAGGTTTTTTACATGCGTCTTATTTCTAGCACTCTTTTTCTCGGAATCATAGTCGTCGCCAGTTTCTCGGCCGCACAGGAACCGGTCCCTTTGTGGATCGGTAAAGCGCCTTTCCAAAATGGCACTTCAAAAAAAGACATTCCCACGCTTACGACGTATTTGCCCGAATCCGCGTCGGGGGTGGGTATCGTCGTCTGCCCCGGAGGCGGCTACGGCGGTTTGGCCATGGACCACGAAGGAAAACAAGTCGCGGAGTGGCTAAACAGCAATGGTATCGCTGCATTCGTACTTCGCTATCGTCACGCGCCCGGGTACCAGCACCCGGTCCCCATTACCGATGCGCGGCGAGCCATCCGTACCGTTCGCGCCAATGCGGCAAGATGGGGGGGAGACCCGGACAAAATTGGCGTGCTGGGTTTTTCCGCAGGTGGTCATCTGACTTCGACAACCGGGACGATGTATGCCCCCGGCGACCCAGAAAGTACCGATCCAGTCGAGAACGTATCCTCGCGCCCAGATTTTTTAATCCTGGGGTATCCGGTCATTTCCATGAAGGAACCCCATGTCCACAAAGGCTCACGACGAAATCTTCTGGGAGAAAATGTCCCTGAAGCGATTATCGAAAAAATGTCGACCCATTTGCAGGTCGACGATCTTACGCCGCCAACGTTTCTGATCCATACCTCCGAGGATCGCGCCGTGCCGCCCCAAAACAGTCTTCTGTTTTACGAAGCATTGGTGAACCATGGCGTGCCGGCCGAAATCCACATCTTCGAAAAAGGACGTCACGGTCTCGGATTGGCACAAAAAACTCCGGACATGAAACGATGGCCGGAGTTGTGTATTCAATGGCTGAAGACTCGAGCAATTCTCGAGTAAAAAAAATCTACGCGATGATGTCCAGAGGCTTGACGTTACTGCCTAATATGGATGTCGAATCGACACGGAACCAATCGTTCAATAGGCCGGCGTAAACAGAACGGAAATCGGTATTGAATTTCAGATCGCCTTGGTCCAGATCCGTAAGACTCGGATATTTTCCGTGTAGTCCCGGATTCACATGGTCGCCCATCAGAAACATCGGCGCAGCCGTACCGTGGTCTGTCCCGCCGGATTGGTTTTCCTGCACTCGGCGTCCGAATTCGGAAAAGATCATCGTCATCACCCGCTTGCTCGTCCCATCCTTCTTAAGTTGGGCCTGGAATTCCGCTAAGCCCTGGCTAACTTGAGTCATCAAGTTAGCATGCGCGCCCAATTGATTCGCGTGGGTGTCGAATCCTGAAATCGAAACGTAGTAAATGCGTGTTGCCAACTCATGTTTGATTAAAGAAGCCAATCCGCCGAGTGTTTTGGCAAGTGGTTGACGCCCTCCACGTTGTTGAGGCATTCCGTCGCCGGCCTTATCCGACGCTTCTTTCACTTCGTCGGAGCTCATAATCGCGTTTGAGGTCACGTGTCGTAGAAAGTCAATGTTGCTGTCAGAGTCAGGCGAGCCTCCTTCATTAATCTTGGAGAAATTGGCCTGCGAATCAACGCCTTTCCCGGGCTGCCAGCCAAACTTTCTAGGGTCTTCCAATGAAACACCGTATCCTTTTGTGCTGGTGAACGCTTGCGGTTGTTCTTTGCCGATAGCCAAACCAACTTGTGGACGAGCGGCGCCGCCGCATTCGTGATCAAAGTACTTACCGATCCATCCCTGACTAGAAAATTTGTCGGAATCCGACGCTGTATGCCAGATTTCCATTGAGCGAAAGTGGGAGCGGTCCGGATTGGGGTATCCGATACCCTGGACGATTCCCAAAAGACCGTCGTCGTACAAACTTTTCATACCCGACAGTTGACCATTCAGCGCAACGTAGTCGTTGATTTTTAAAAGGTCATCTTGTTTCAGACCGATATTGGGACGAGCGCGGTGATAGGCATCGTCGCCATAAGGAACGACAGTATTGAGCCCATCGTTTCCGCCGCCCAACTGAACCACGACCAAAACGCGGTCATTGTCGAAACCAGAGATCTGTTGAACCGCTGCCTCGGCCGTATGAGTTAGAAACTGCGGGGCAACCACGCCGAGCGCCGAATACAACGCCGACTTTTGAATGAAATCTCTACGAGTGATGTTGTTCATATTGTACTCCCTTTAACACAATTGGTATTCTGCCGCGCTGAGCAGAAGGTGAAGCGTTGCCGTCATTTGTTTCTCATTCAGACTGCTTTCGTCCAGCGGGTCTTTTTCGCGAAGCGACGTACCCAACCCGGTTAAAAGTATTGCTCGCTGTTCCTCGTTCAGCGGGGTGCTCAAAAACATCGCTTCCAATTCATCGATGCATTCTCCCGCCGTTTGGAATGAAAGCTGAGAAAAGACTTTCGTCGACTTCCACGGCTTAAACCCATGCGCCTGATCCAATGTACGTTGCGCGATCGCTTGGCGTTGCTTCGGATTCTTGGCCCGGTCCATCTGCTTCCGAATCTGTTTCCGTTTCTCTGACGATTGTCCTTCCATAAATGTCCGGAATTCGGCCTGAGTCTTCCCCTGCATGTCCTTGGAGTTCATCGACATGTTGTCCATGTTCGAGGCCGTCATCGCTGCCATGCGTTCTTCCCGAACACCGTTCGCTTTGGTAAACGCCGATGAAAGGTTGTATCTGGTTAACAACGTGTTGGCATTGATCCAGGTGCGTCCGCCGTCCCAACCCTTCACGTTCGGCGGGTAAAACAGATTCTGTCCCAACTGAGCACTGCTGCGGGCCATGGATTGATAGGGTGGAGGGGTCAAACCCATATCATGAGCCAGCATGACGATGAACTGAGCCGGACTTTTGATTTGCGTGCCCACGGCCTTCTGCGAGTAAAACGCGTCAGACGCGAACATCTTTTTCAGCACCGGTTTCAATTGATACCCGCTTTGCCTAAACGTCGAAGCCAACTCAGCAATAATCTCGGGTTCCGGAACGACGTAAGCGAAAAACGCCCAAAGTTTTTGAGTCATAAACCTCGCGGTCGCTTCCTGATCAAAAATGATGTCGATAATGTCGTATCCGTCGAAATTACCGGTCTTACCCATGAAAGTCTTTTGATCCGTATCGTGAAGTTTTTTTGAGAAAACAAAACCGTCTCGATTCGATCTCCACCCAGTGAACGCGCGCGCCGATTCTTTGATATCGTCTTCCGTGTAGTTACCAATACCAATCGTAAATAACTCCATCAACTCGCGAGCCCAATTTTCGTTCGGTTTCCCTTTCTTATTCTGGTTATTGTCCAGGTATTTAAGCATTGCCGGGGTCTTCGCCACAGCCGTCGTCAATGTCTTAAAATTCCCCGAAGCATGTTTACGGAAGATCGCATTAAGTTCGTAATTGTGCTCCGAAACCTGAATCTTCTGAGCCGAAACCGCAAAATGTCCGTGCCAGAATAACGCGAGCTTTTCTTCCAATGGGCGGGTCGTGTTGAGCATCCGGTCCATCCACCATTGTTGAAGCAGATTTACCGCTTGCCGTTCTTTCCTGCGAATATCCCGGCGCCGCTCCGTACGTTCTTCGTAATTCAATTCTTTCATGCCGCCGTAGACATTTTGGTCAACCAGGAATTCGGGCGCCGTATGTTGCTGTGGGAATTGTTCATATTCCACGATGTAATCGATTGCTTCATCAAGCGGAAGGGAAGCTAGAAAGTTTGCTCGTTCCCTTGGGACCCCGAATCCTGCTCGATTCAACAGATGTTGTGCGTTGGAAGGAGTCCATTTTCGCGCGGATAGAGGTTTTAGTGATAGTGCCATTTTAATTCTCCAAACATACGTCCTTGTTCGATTATAGCGAATTCTGTATTTAATAACTATGTGAGACATCTCTCGTGTTTGGTTACATAAATCGCTGGAAGCCTTGCGTTTACTTCGTTAGATTCGGTACCCTTAATCCGTTGATTAATGGCTTAATCAACATAGTTTCGGGGGGGACGTACCACCTCTGCAACTACTTTCACTGAACAATATTCAAGCCATCAATGAAGGAAGCGGGTATGGCAGCAAACCTGAAACAAATTGTCGGTTCATCCATCTTACGTAAACAGCTAATCGCCATTACGGGGCTCGTCATGGTCGGGTTTGTGATAGCGCACTTGGCCGGGAACCTTTTGATTTTATTGGGCCCGAAAGCCTTTAACCATTACGCAGAGACACTGGCCAGCCTTGGGGAACTCCTCTGGGTCATGCGGTTCGGCCTTTTGGCATCGGTCCTGCTCCATATCTATCTCACCATGCAGCTCGTAATTGAAAATAGCCGCGCACGAGCCATGGATTATGACGTTACCAAAGACCACGGCGACCGAAAAATGGCCACGCGTGCCATGAAATACACCGGTATCATGATCGTTTTCTTCCTGTTTCTGCATCTGTACGATTTCACGTTCGGCGACAAAACCGGACAAGCGTCCATTGTTGAAGGCTTGAACGACGGCGAAAGTCTCGGCCTGTTTGGATTGGTATGGAATTCTTTCCAGTTACAACACATTTGGCGCAATTTCATCTATATCCTTGCCGTGAGCTCCGTCGGCCTACACTTGAGCCACGCCATTCAAAGTCTCTGTCAAACCATGGGAATCAATCACCCTCGGTACACACCCCTTATCAAGAAAGCCAGCATGGCCCTTGGTATCGCGGTTGCCCTGGCATTTTCCAGCATTCCCATTTACGTTCTACTCATGCCAAAGCCGTTTGGAGTTTAACCGATGCCTATTTCTTCTAAAGTGAATTCGAATGTACCTGAAGGACCGATGGCTGACAAATGGACGAGCCACAAGTTCAATATGAAGCTCGTCAACCCGGCGAATAAACGGAAGTTCAATGTGATTGTTGTCGGTACCGGTTTGGCTGGAGCATCTGCTGCCGCTTCCATGTCGGAAATGGGATACAACGTAAAATCATTTTGTATCCAGGATTCTCCACGACGCGCCCACAGTATTGCTGCGCAAGGTGGAATCAACGCAGCTAAAAATTATCAAAACGATGGTGACAGCGTTCACCGCCTCTTCTACGACACCGTTAAAGGCGGCGACTACCGTGCACGTGAAGCCAATGTCCATCGCCTAGCCGAAATCAGCGTCGATATTATCGACCAATGCGTGGCTCAAGGCGTGCCCTTCGCTCGTGACTACGGTGGATTGCTCGACAATCGATCATTCGGTGGTGCCCAAGTATCTCGTACCTTTTATGCTCGAGGCCAAACTGGCCAACAGCTTCTGTTAGGCGCCTACAGTGCCCTCATGAAGGAAGTGGCAAATGGCGGCGTCGAATTGCTAGCCCGCCGCGAAATGCTTGATCTCGTTATGATCGACGGCAAGGCCCGTGGCATCGTGGTCCGCAATTTACTGACGGGCCAATTGGAACGCCACATTGGCGACGCGGTCGTCATGGCCACCGGCGGGTACGGAAACGTGTTCTATCTTTCTACGAACGCCATGGGGTCCAACGTGACTGCTGCCTACCGTTGCTACAAACGCGGCGCCTTGTTTGCAAACCCCTGTTACACACAAATCCACCCAACCTGTATTCCGGTTAAAGGCGATTACCAATCAAAACTAACCCTCATGTCAGAAAGTCTGCGCAACGACGGACGGGTGTGGGTTCCAAAAGAGCAAGAAGATGGTCGCCACCCCAACGAAATCCCAGAAGAAGAACGCGACTACTACCTTGAACGTCGTTATCCCGCGTTCGGTAACCTGGTTCCCCGCGACGTAGCGTCCCGTGCCGCCAAAGAGCGATGTGATGCCGGCTACGGTGTCGGCCAATCCAAATTGGCCGTGTACCTCGATTTTGGAAACGCTATCGAGCGTCTGGGCGAAAAAGCCATCTCCGCTAAGTACGGCAACCTCTTCGATATGTACAACAAAATTACCGATTCGAATCCGTACAAAGAACCAATGATGATTTACCCCGCGGTGCACTACACGATGGGCGGCCTTTGGGTTGATTACAACCTGATGAGTAACGTCGAAGGTTTGTTCGTACTCGGCGAGGCCAACTTCTCCGACCACGGGGCCAACCGGTTGGGCGCGAGCGCGTTGATGCAGGGATTAGGTGACGGCTATTTCGTGGTCCCCTATACCATCGGTAATTATCTTGCTTCTGCAAAATTGGAAGATGCCGATACCGACCATGAAGCGTTCGAAGAAATCGAGACCGAGGTTCAAGAACGGATCGAGGCTCTTTTGTCCATCGACGGGAACAAGACCGTCGACGAATTTCATCGCGAGCTTGGACAAGTCATGTGGGATAAATGTGGTATGGCCCGCAACGACAAAGGCCTGAAAGAAGCGTTGAAAGAAGTTCGAGCCATTCGTGAAGAGTTTTGGGAAAACGTAAACGTGACCGGGTCAGAAGGATCATTCAACCAAGTCCTTGAGCGGGCAGGGCGCGTCGCTGATTTTCTTGAATACGCCGAACTCATGATATACGACGCCCAGAACCGAAAAGAGTCCTGCGGTGGCCATTTCCGTGAAGAAAGCCAAACGCCGGATGGAGAAGCGAAGCGCGATGACGCAAAATTCTCATACGTAGCGGCTTGGGAAGACAAAGGCGTCGGCAAGAAGCCGAAACTACATAAAGAAGATCTTGTGTTCGAAGAAGTTCACCTCACCCAGAGGAGTTATAAATAGCATGGGACAAAAACTCAATCTCACACTAAAAGTCTGGCGTCAAAAACATGCCGATGCAGAAGGCTATTTTGAACGGTACGATGCGCGCGATATCGATACCGACATGTCGTTCCTCGAAATGCTGGACGTGGTGAACACGGGTATCGAACGAGAAGGGGGAGACCCCATTGCATTCGACCACGACTGTCGCGAAGGAATCTGCGGTATGTGCGGCGCCGTCGTAAACGGCCAGGCACATGGACCGGAAAAAGCGACTACTCTATGCCAACTCCACATGCGTCATTTCAAAAATGGCGAAACCCTCGTAATCGAACCGTTCCGTTCGAAAGCATTTCCAATCGTCAAAGACGTCGCTGTCGATCGCTCCGCGTTTGATCGCGTGATCACTTCCGGTGGATATATTTCCGTGCGGACCGGACAAGCCCCCGAAGCGCATTCTGTTCCCGTACCCAAGAAAGATTCGGATATCGCTTTCGATGCCGCAGCGTGTATTGGTTGTGGAGCCTGCGTAGCGGCGTGTCCAAATGCTTCGGCCATGTTATTTGTCTCCGCAAAAGTGAGCCATTTGAATCTTTTGCCGCAAGGCCAACCGGAGCGGGATTCTCGCGTCCTTAATATGGTTACCCAAATGGATGAAGAGGGATTTGGTAATTGTTCCAATGAATACGAATGCGAAGCGGCTTGTCCGAAAGAGATTCCGGTCGGTAATATTGCTCGTATGAATCGTCAATTTTTACGCGCGTCGATTAAACAAGGCTTCGAAGCCTAATCCAATTAATTTACAAAAAAAGCCCCGAAAGCCGATGAGCTTTCGGGGCTTTTTAAATTTATGGGATTATTTGAAGGACGTCATGATTTCTTCGAATACGTCGTTCGTCGGTACGATTCTTTCCGTCGGTAACGTGGCGAGTGTGTCATCAATGATATCCAAGTCGTCCGCCAATGGTACGGACTCATCATTGTAATACATCAGACCTGTGTAGAAGTGCTGCTCTGTCTGGGCTTCCTGGAGCAATGTCAATGCCTGAATTTTGTCGGTCGGGTCGTATTCGTGGTCCAATTTTTTCAACGTGACCATCGAACCGTCGTGCATAGTCACTTGCGTCGTCGTGCCTTCGTCGTACTCCACTTCAATCTGATCAAATGCAGGAATATAGTCGATCTCATGCAGAGGATCTTCATGCTTACGGGCAAAGGTTACGCTTTTCGTTGACCCTTCGTGATTATTAAACGTCACACAGGGAGAAATGATATCTAAAACAGCCGTACCGTTGTGTGCTGTCGCTGCTTTGATGAGTGCCTGAACCTGCTTCGTATCTCCGGAGAAAGAGCGCCCAACGAATCCGCAACCCATTTGGACGGCCAATGAGCAAATGTCGACGGGCGTGAAATCGTTGCGTTCCTTGCCACCTTTTTTGACCGATCCTACATCTGCCGTGGCCGAGAACTGGCCTTTCGTAAGGCCGTAACACCCGTTGTTTTCGACGATGTAAATGATAGGGACGTTGCGCCGAACCATGTGAAGGAAATTTCCCAACCCAATGGAAGCCGTATCTCCGTCACCACTTACTCCTAAACTCACGAGGTTTCGGTTCGCAAGATGAGCACCGGTAGCGATGGCCGCCATCCGGCCGTGCACGCTGTTAAAACCGTGTGATTGTTTCAAAAAATAGTTGGGCGTTTTACTCGAACAGCCGATGCCGCTCATTTTAGCGACGTTGTGAGGTTCGATTCCCAAGTCGTAACACGCTTTCACGATGGAGCTGGTGATCGCGTCGTGTCCACATCCCTGACATAAGGTTGACTTCGAACCCTTATAGTCATCCAGGATCATGCCAAGGCGATTAACTTTGGCTTTTTTCGCCGGTGATTTTTCTACGTTTTCAGTCATACTAAACTTCCTTAACCGAGGCGGGTTGTTTCTTGAGCCGTGAATTGTGAAACGATTGATTCGGCATCAATGGACATGCCGTCGTAATGTAGAATGGACCGAATTCGTGTTCCGAATTCAGGGAGTTCGCTTTTGATTATCCCCGCCACTTGCGCGTCGCGGTTCTGTTCGACGACATAAATGACATCGTGGTCTTGAATGAAAGAAATGACCTCTCCGGATAACGGAAGTGCCCGAAGCCGCAAATAGTCAGTGCCCGCGTCGTGTTGCGTGGTCAAGGTATTACGGGCTTCTTCTACGGCCGAGTGGCTAGACCCATAAGCAATGATGCCGACCTTTGAACCAACTGCATCTACTACGGGTTTCGGAACCAACGTGCGCGCGGTTTCGAATTTTGCCGACAATCGATCGATGTTCGCGACCCAGTCTTCAGATTTTTCAGAGTAAATAGCTTTGGAGTTGTGGCCCGTGCCGCGTGTGAAATAGGCCGCGTTCGGATGATTTGTACCAGGAAGCGTTCGATAGGGGATCCCGTCGCCATCCACGTCTTCGTAGCGACCGAAGTCTTCCAATTTTTCGAGGTCTTCTTTCGACAACACTTTACCGCGATGCATAGGTTCTTCGTCAGGTGCTGTGAAGGGATCTGCAAGCCATTTGTTCATGCCCATGTCCAAGTCTGTCATTAGAAAGACCATGGTTTGAAGTTGTTCGGCCAATTCCAATGATCGTTTCGCGAAGTGAAAACACTCTTCAACCGATCCGGGGATAAGGAGTACATGCTTTGTGTCACCATGGGATAGGGTGTACGCCGATAAAATGTCGCTTTGCGCCGTTCGTGTCGGCAATCCCGTACTGGGGCCCATCCGTTGAACGTCAACGATGACCGCCGGAATCTCCGCGAAATAGGAAAGGCCGGCCATTTCGGACATCAGCGATATTCCAGGACCGGAAGTCGCCGTACAGGCCCGTGCTCCAGCCCAGCTGGCACCCAAGACCATACCGATCGAGGCAATTTCATCTTCCGCCTGCACAATCGCATAGGTGGCTTTACCAGATTCAGGGTCGCGTCGGTATTTGTCCATGTATGTGGTCAGGTTTTCGCACACGCTGCTGCTGGGCGTAATAGGGTACCAAGCGGCAACGGTGACGCCGCCGAACATTAAGCCCAAGGCCGTGGCTTCATTGCCCTCGATAATGATTTTATTGTCGGTCAGGGAGCGTTTTTCAAGACGGTGCTGAAGTTTTGAATCCAGTGATTCTTCCGCCCATTTATAACCAACGGTTGCCGCATCCTGGTTGATATTTACGGCAGCTGGTTTTCCACCAAATTGGTAGTCAATGGCATCGTGAATACTTTCGAGAGGAACGTCCATCAACCATGCGAGGACGCCGTCGTAAATCACGTTGATGACTTTTTTTCGCATCCGTGTATCGGCACTGGCTTCTTTCACCAACTTGTCGAAGGGCACGACAATCGTCTTGATGTCGTCGCGTTGAGCATGCGCCTTGAGGGCTTCGTTGATAATGAGTACCGCGCCAGAATTGAGTTCGGCAATATCGTCAACTACGGTTTGAGAATTCATGCAGACAGCGACATCAATATTCGTCTTATTACCGATCCATCCATCTTCATTTACGCGAATGGTATACCACGTGGGTAAACCGGCAATGTTCGAAGGAAATAGATTTTTACCATTCGCAGGAATGCCCATTTTGAAGATGGAACGCAATAGAATTAAATTGGCAGATTGACTACCAGAGCCGTTCGTCGTTGCAATTTTGATAACGACGTCGTTAATGATCGAATCTGTTTCCGAAGTCGCTGTTTGCTCTTCGGGTGCTACGGTTCCCATACAGGCACTCCATTCAGTAAAACGTTACAAAATACTTATCGGTAATAATCGATTTTGATTCAATTGAGTCGAGTTTTTCTTCGAGCGAAGTTCGATTTTCTGTTCAAAGAAACCCCGAAATGTAGACCTAAATCATTCCATTCAAAGAACTTAAAACCGACAAAAAACTTAGAAGAGAGTACAGATGTACCAACCCCGATTCAAGTAAATAATTCCGGTCTTTAACTAACACGCCGAAACCAGAATATGTTCCATTATATCATCCGGTATACGGGATATTCGAGAAATCCACAAATAAGGTGCTTTTTGTCCATAGTAATCATGAAAACACTATGGATATTGGAGATATAACCGGTCGGATAGTCAAAAAATCACATTACATAGAAATGGCTTGTGCAAAGGTATCCCAGGCCGCTTCTTTCACGACTTCCGCTAAGCTGGGATGGGCATGACTCGAACGGGCCAAATCTTCGCTGCTGGCCGAAAATTCGATTGCGACCGCCGCTTCAGCAATCAGATCTCCCGCTTGGGGTCCGATAATGTGAACACCCAGAATTCGATCGGTATTGGCATCAGCAAGGATTTTGGCAAACCCTTCGGTGTTCCCGATCGCTTTTGCGCGACCATTCGCGGCGAAAGGAAATACGCCTTTTTTGTATCCGACGTTTGCATCTTGGAGTTCTTGCTCAGTTTTTCCGACGGTAGCGATTTCCGGGTGCGTATAGACGACCCCCGGGATCGCGTCGTAGTTCACGTGGCCGTAACCCTTCACGATTTGTTCGACACACGCCACCCCTTCTTCTTCTGCTTTATGGGCCAGCATCGGGCCACGAATCACATCCCCGATCGCATAGACGTTCGCTTCAGTCGTAGCGAAGTGCTCATCGACAGCAACCTTCCCAGCTTTGTCGGTGATCGCGTTGATCGTTTCTAATCCGAGGCCCTGTGTGTTCGGGCGTCTTCCAACGCTAAGAAGAACTCGATCACATTCGATCGGCTCCATCCCTTCAACAGTTACTGTACATACATCGCCGCTGCGAGTAGCGCCAGTAACTTTTTTACCCAAATGAAATTCGAGGCCCTGCTTCTTAAGTATTTTTTGGGCTTCTTTGACCAAATCTTGGTCCATACCCGGAAGAATTTGGTCCATGTATTCCAGTACAGTAACTTTTGCACCCAGTCGTTGCCATACAGAACCCAGTTCCAAACCAATCACACCAGCGCCAATAACGACAAGGTGTTTCGGGACTTCAGGGAAAGATAGGGCTTCAGTACTTGTCCCAATCCGGTCACCGTCCAATTCGATTCCCTGGAGTGGTGCCGATACACTTCCAGTCGCGATGATCGTATTCTTGGTTTCTAGAATGGCGTTGTCTTCACCTTTCACGACGATTTTTCCAGGACCGTCAAAACGTCCCAGTCCGGAGAAGCGGGTGATAGTATTCTTTTTCAAAAGACCAGCAATACCGCCCGTCAATTGCCGTACGATTCCGTCCTTGCGTTTCAGCATGGTCTTCAAATCCAACGCAACTTCGTTCGTCAGGATACCGTGCTTCTTGAAGTCATGCTGTGCCGCATGAAAGTGATGGCTGGATTCGAGTAATGCTTTGCTCGGGATACAGCCGACGCGGAGACAGGTCCCGCCCATCGCCTTTTCGACTTCTACACAAGCCGTTTTTAATCCAAGTTGTGCGGCGCGAATTGCAGCTACATAACCCCCGGGGCCGCCACCGATAACGACCAAGTCAAATTGATGTGTTTCCATGAAGTGATGGACCTTATTAAATTTCGAGTAACATGCGGGTTGGGTTTTCTAGACATTCTTTGATACGTACTAAAAACGTAACCGCTTCTTTGCCATCGATGATTCGATGGTCGTAGGTGAGTGCCAGATACATCATTGGCCGAATAACGATTTCATCGTTGACGACGACCGCACGTTTCGTGATGGAATGCATCCCGAGGATGGCGCTTTGTGGAGGATTAACAATAGGAGTCGACATCATCGAGCCATAGATTCCGCCGTTGCTGATGGTAAACGTACCGCCCTGGAGTTCGTCCAGCCCTATCTTGTTTACTTGAGCACGTTTGCCGAAATCCCCGATGGTCGCTTCGATATCAGAAAAACTCATCCGCTCCGCGTTGCGAAGTACCGGGACGACCAACCCTTTCGGGCCGCCTACGGCGATACCAATATCCTGATAGTTTTTGAAAATGATATCCGTACCGCTGATCTCGGCGTTCACTTGCGGATAAAGCTTGAGCGCATCGATACTGGCCTTAACGAAAAAGGACATGAATCCGAGTTTCATTCCATACTTCTTCTCGAACGCATCTTTGTATTGTGAACGTAATTCCATTACCGGTGACATATCAACTTCGTTGAACGTAGTAAGCAATGCCGAATTCTGCTGCGCATTGACCAAATGCTCTGCGATTTTTCGTCGCATCGGCGTCATCCGCACGGCCTCTTCTTCGCGTGGGCCGTGGCCGTTCGAAGAAACGGACATTGGAGGTGCTGGTGCTTTGGGTGCTGCGGGCGGAGGGGGAGAAGATGGGGGAGAGGAGGTGCCAGCGGCCTTCATTACATCTTCTTTGAGAATCCGGTCTCCGGGGCCTGTCGCCTTTACTTGTTCCGCAGTCACACCCGTCGCCGCCATCGCATGCTGAGCCGACGGCATTACCTTCGGAGCGTCATTCGTGGCAGCTTCCGTTGCTATCGTTGCCACAATAACAGCTTCTTCCTTGGGTGGGGCCGCTTCCGATTCGCTCACCGCTGGTGCACCGGTTGCTTCACCCGCTTCCATTCGCCCGATTAAGTCGCCTACGGCACAAACTTCACCAGTTTGAATAAGAATCTCCGTCACAGTTCCTGCGAAAGGAGCAGACACTTCCACAGTTGCTTTGTCCGATTCGATTTCGACGATTGCCTCGTCTTTGTCGACAAAGTCACCGGGCTGTTTCAGCCAGGCACCAATTTCAACTTCACTAATGGATTCCCCTACTGTAGGAACAGTGAGATCGTAGGCCATTGATTTACGCTCCTCGCACATCCAATAAATGTGCCCGCTAATTGCATTTATTCATTTACCTGATAAAAATTCGCCTCAATACCAGGATGTTTCCTCGTTCCCAAATGCGATATCAATAATTCGTTGCTGCTCGATCCGATGGCTATGTGCCGAACCCGTTGCTGGGCTGGCTGAAGCAGGCCGACATGCGACTGTAAACGGAAATCTACCAACAATACGTTCGCCGAATTTCCCTTTCATCCGTCTCCACGCGCCCATATTTTCAGGCTCTTCTTGAACCCAATACACTGGAATCTCACTGGGATATGGTTCCAAGGCCGTCTGTATATCGTGCGGATGCAACGGATAAAGCTGTTCTATCCGAATAAGAGCGATATCGTCACGTTCCTGTGCAATTCGTTCCGATTCCAGTTCATAGTAGAGTTTGCCGGACACAAGTAATACACGCTCGATATTTTCGTTTGGTTCCCGATAATCAGGAATGTATCGCTTGAAAGAACCCGTTTCGAAGTCTTCCAAAGTCGAGACGCATTTAGGATGACGCAGCAGACTCTTCGGAGTCATGATAATTAAAGGTTTGCGCCAGGGGCGATGAACCTGCCTGCGCAAAAGGTGGAAAATCTGGGCCGGCGTCGACGGAACGCAGACCTGGAAATTATCTTCCGCGCCCAGGCTCAGGAAACGTTCGAGACGTGCACTGGAGTGTTCGGGGCCCATCCCCTCAAAACCATGGGGCAGCATCATCGTCAAACCGCTCAACGAACGCCATTTATCTTCGGCACTCGAAATGAATTGATCGAAGATGGGTTGGGCCACGTTGCTGAAATCACCGAATTGGGCTTCCCACATAGTCAACCCGTCGGGATGAGCGAGGCTATAGCCGTATTCGAATCCCAACACCCCGGTTTCGTTCAATGGGCTGTTGAAAATGTCTACAGGAGCCTGATCAACGGAAAGGTTTTTCAGGGGGAAATACAATGAATCGGTCTTGTAGTCGTGCAACACGGCGTGACGGTGACTGAATGTTCCGCGTTGACAGTCCTGTCCGGATAACCGAACACGAGCGCCTTCGGTAGCCAATGAAGCGAAGGCAAGAATTTCGCCAGTTCCCCAATCGATCGGGGTTTCACCGTTGACCATTTTCATTCGTGCATCGAAAAACTTCGTGAATTTGGGGTGCGGCGTAAACCCTTTCGGGACATGACAAAGTTTTTCAGCTAGGTTGACCAGCTGATCTCGTTCCACACCCGTGTCCACTTCCGGAACATGTTTGTCTGGACCGCCACGATAGTTACTCCAGATTCCACGCAGAACTGAGGGAGGACGAACCTGTGGGCGCGCCCGGGCTTCGGACAAAGCGTCTTCGAGATAATCGCGCCGCTTCACTTCAATATCATCTGCTTCAGCTTTCGTAATCTCACCGAAATTCAGAAGTCCGTCAAGGTAGTGATCGCGAATGCCTTTTCGTTTCTTGATCAGGCTGTACATGTAAGGTTGCGTGAAAAACGGTTCGTCGCCTTCGTTGTGTCCGCGTTTGCGATAGCAGTACATATCGATGACCACGTCGCGTTTGAACGTCCGACGAAATTCCATCGCGATCTCAACAACTTGGGCCACCGCTTCCGGGTCTTCTCCGTTGACGTGGAAGATAGGGCTCTGGAGAAGTTTGGCAATGTCAGTACAATACGTACTCGAACGAGATTCAAAGGGTACCGACGTAAAACCGATTTGGTTATTCACAATAATATGGAGCGTGCCGCCCGTTCGATATCCGCCGAGTTCGCTCATATTCAGCGTCTCCATCACAATACCTTGGCCCGCAAACGACGCATCTCCGTGAATCAGGAAAACGACGCCTTTTTCATGTTTAACATCGCCAATACGGTCTTGCATAGAGCGCATGCGACCCAACGCCACAGGGTTTACGAATTCGAGGTGACTGGGGTTAAAACAAAGGGCCAAATGGACATTCTTGCCATGTTGGGTTTCCCAATCCGTGTGATACCCCATGTGATATTTAACATCACCGCCACCCATATAGGATTCCGGATCTTTATCTTCGTACTCACGGAAAATTTGCGCCGGTTCTTTACCCATGACATTGGCAAGAACGTTGAGACGACCACGGTGAGCCATCCCGATGACAACTTCCTGAATATCCTGGTCGCCCGCTTTTTCGATAGCCAGATCTAGGAGGGGAATCAGGCTTTCTGCACCTTCCAAAGAGAAACTTTTTGCACCGGGATATTTCTTTTGAATGAACTCTTCGAACATCACGGCATCGGTGAGCCTGGTCAGGATTCGAAGCTGAGTTTCGCGGCCGATGGACAATCGATTTTCATCTTTTTCCATGCGCTCTTGGAGCCAGTCCCGCACATCTAAATCATCAATGTGCATAAATTGAACGCCGATGGACCGGCAATAGGTATTTTGCATCCGCGCGATAATCTCACGCAGCGTCATCGTCTCATTGTCTTGAATCGTAGTCGCCATAAAGCGACGATCCATGTCTTCGTCCGTCAACCCATAATATTCCGGATCTAATTCCGGCAATTCCTTTTGGTGTTGACCCAACGGATCAATGAGCGCCGTCAAATGCCCACGTACCCGATAGTTCCGGATGAGCATGTCAACCTGGTGCTGCTTCTCACGAATGTCACGGACCTGAGCCTTAAGGGCACTTCCATTTCCATTTGCACCAACGGGTTTTGAAGTCGATACACCACCGTTACCAGATGGATTGAATATGCTAGTCGTAGAAAACGAAGGGCGGAGCGTGGTGGTTGAGGACAAATCTCCGTTCATCGATTGGAAATATTTCGCCCAATCTTCCGGGATTGATGACGGGTCCTCAAGGAAGTCCTCATAAAGACCTTCCATAAAAGCCAAACTAAGGATATTGGGTTCCATACCGGCGTCGCTCATAGTACCTTCTTCCGCGTTTTGGTCTAAATCAATTATACCTTGATAATTCTATTCTGGATATACGGAATAGAAATATAAGAATATTTATTGGTTGTTTAATTGTCATACTATCAGAATTCTTCAAAAATTCTGCATTTATCAACTAATTAGGTCAAACTTAATCGGATTTATACCTTTTCCTGCACCAGTCCTACGATATCGCCGATTATCTTTGCAACGGGGATACCGGCGGCTTCCATTTTCTCGATTTTGGAGGCTGCCGTGTCGTCCTCACCGCCCACGATAGCGCCCGCATGACCCATCCGTTTTCCCTTGGGAGCCGTCAATCCCGCCATGAATCCGATGACTGGTTTCGACATGTGGTTTTTAATGTATTCGGCCGCAATCACCTCGTCTTGACCGCCGATCTCACCGGCCATCACAACTGCGACAGTCTCGTCGTCTTCTTCGAATAAAGGAAGGATGTCGACGAACTTGCTTCCAATAATAGGATCGCCACCAATACCGACGCAGGTTGTTTCTCCGAGACCCGCGTTGGTGAGTTCGTTTACAATTTCGTAGGTCAGTGTTCCACTTCGAGAAATGACACCGATTTTTCCTTGCTTATGAATGCTCGCGGGCATGATGCCGATTTTACATTTTCCCGGCGAGATCAATCCCGGGCAGTTCGGTCCGATGAGGCGAATGCCTTTCGCTTTCAAGGCCTCGTAAGCTTCCAGTGCATCTAGCGTAGGGATGCCTTCAGTAATCGCCACTAAAAGTTTAATATTAGAAGTCGCCGCATCAAGCATCGCCGCTTTTGCAAACGGGGCAGGAACGTACATCACCGAAACGTCGGCGCCAGTCGCTTCGACGGCTTCGGGGACCGAGTTAAAAACCGGACGATCCAAGATAGTCTGTCCGCCTTTACCGGGAGTGACACCTGCAACAATATTGGTACCGTAATCAATCATTTGTCCAGCGTGAAACGAGCCGTCCCGTCCCGTCATCCCCTGCACAATTACCTTCGTATTTTCGTCAATTAAAATGCTCATGATTTTCCTCCGAGCTCGGCGACTTTGGTCGCTCCGTCTTCCAAAGTGGTTGCGGTCGTTAAATCCGTGCCGACCAGCAATGCCCGGCCTTCTTCTTCGTTCGTACCTACCAATCGAATGACGATGGGTACAGGAACATCCATGATTTTCATCGATTCGAGAATCCCGTTCGCGATATCGTCGCAACGCGTAATCCCCCCGAAAATATTGATTAGAATCGCCTTTACGTTTTCGTCTTTCAAAATGAGTTTGAATGCTTCCACCACTTTTTGGGGATCGGAACTACCGCCTACATCCAAAAAGTTCGCCGGATTCCCGCCGAAGTGTTTGATGGTATCCATCGTCGCCATCGCAAGACCCGCACCGTTTACCATGCAGCCCACGTTGCCATCGAGGCGGATAAAACTGAGGCCTTTGTCATTGGCATCCAGCTCGTCCTTGTCTTCCGAATCCATGTCGCGAAGTTCTTCCAATTCCGGATGACGGAACAAGGCGTTGTCATCAACCATCATCTTCGCGTCCAGCGCAATCACGTCGCCTTTGTCATCTGTTATCAGAGGATTGATTTCAATCATCGAAGCATCTTTTTCGATGAACAGTTTTCCCATCTGACCCATCATCGTCGCAGTCGCTTGCGCCTGACCTTCGTCGTCGAATAACTGTTTCGCGAACGCCAAAAATCTGGCTTCGTCCGGATTTGTCAACTCGCTGTGTGTGCATTCCAGCTTCAAGATTTTTTCAGGATTGGTTTTCGCCGTCTCTTCAATTTCCACGCCGCCGTCTGCACAGCCTACGTAGATGATGTTTCGAGACCCGCGATCGAGGAGTACGCTGAGATAGACTTCTTTATCAATGTTGACTGCCGGAGCAATCATCAATATCCGTACCGGAAGTTCTTTAATGGTGAGACCGAGAATGGTTTCAGAAATGGGATGTACTTCTGCCGCGTCGCTGACGACTTTCACGCCGCCCGCTTTTCCGCGTCCTCCAACGTGCACCTGAGCCTTGATGACGACCGGGAGCCCCAGTTCGTTGGCCGCCGCAACGGCTTCATCGGCCGTGACAGCTACTTTGTCGTTGGGAGCGTTGATCCCATACTCTCGAAAGAGTGCTTTTGCCTGATATTCGTGTAATTTCATTACGTGCCCCTCTGGTTGCCACCACAAAAATGTTGGCCAAAAAATGGATCGGGGGCATCACGTAATGATTACCCCCGAAGCCAGAACTACTAATAGGGTATTCACCTGACGCAGGAATTGCAAGCTCAAAATAGATTTTCCGCTGTTTTAAGACGCGGCTTAATGCGTTCCGTTTTCAAAACGCGGGACCGTCGAAAAAGATCTCGCCGACGACTCACCCAAGACTACGATATACTGAAACAAATAGCGTCACGCGAACGCACTCAATTCGGAAGAGGACAGAACCTCATGAAGGCGGAAGCAAGTCTAGGAATGGTATCCCTGACATTTTCGAAATCCGTTACCTCTATAAGCGTTCTAGCCATGGTTCTCCTAGGCTGTCGCCATTTCGAGGCCGTGACCGTCACCAAAGATCCAACCGAAATGGCGGTTGCGTCCGTTTTCGCGAGCCCGAACCCCGGCGACGAAAAGTCGATCGCCGAAATCAAGGTGCGATGGTGCCCACCCGGAACCTTCACCATGGGTAGTCCCATGGACGAACCCGAACGGCGATCCACTGAAAAGCAAGTTGAAGTTACATTGACCAAAGGGTTCTGGATCGGCAAATACGAAACAACCCAGGCCGACTGGATACGCGTCATGGGCCATCTGCCCGGACCCCTCACCGATGAACTGCTCGAAGGCGACGACTATCCCGTGGGCAACGTCAATTTCACCGAGACAGAAGCATTTTGCCGCGCACTCACAAACCTTGCCCACAATACAAGAGACCTTCCGTACGATTGGGAATTCCGACTGCCCACTGAAGCCCAATGGGAATACGCCTGTCGCGCCGGCACCACGACCGCTACATCTTTCGGTGACTCACTCGACCGTATCCAGGCCAACTTCCAAGGCCGTCCCTACAACGGTCCCCAAAAAGGCCCGTCCCTGAATCGAGCCACCAAAGTGGGCAGTTACCCTGCAAACGCCTGGGGCATCCACGACATGCACGGCAACATCTACGAATGGTGCGGCGACTGGTTCCACAACAGAATGCCCGGCGGAATCGATCCCGATTTACGCGATGCGGCTGAATCCGCGTCTCGAAGTGAACACGGCGGCATTTCGCGTGCACGTCGAGGTGGATGCTGGTCCGACGACGGCTGGGCACTGCGCACGGCGTTCAGACTTCGTTTCGAACCCGAGAGAAAGTACGACCACATCGGGTTTCGCGTCGTCGCGGTGCAACGTTAAAACGTCGGGTCCTGCCCCGCCAGTTCATTCCCCGCCAGTTTCATGCTATAAATAGAGAGTAGTAATTCGAATTGACTGATACCGGAGTGATAGTCCACCGTGGCAACCTGCAAATTATGTGGCAAGAAAAAACTACTCCTCAAAATGAACGACGTGGGGGTGTGTCAACCCTGCATCGACGACCGCTATCCCTATTTCGAGCGTTGCTGCAAAATCATCAACGAAAACGTCAAAATTCTGAACATCTCGAACGATACCCACATTTTGCTGACCTGCTGCGATACATTGCTCGACAATCTGAAACCCCTCCAGGAAATTGAATCCGCAGGGATTCCCGGTTGGCTCGACAAACCCGTAGTCGAAGCCATCGCCGAAGTGGAAAGCACTCGCAACGATCTCATCCAGGAAAAAGCTCAAGACCACATCGGAGACGTAAAACGGGAAGTGGGCCGATTGGCGTCCGGCTATGCCAAGATAGACACCCTCACCCGCGGCATAATGAAGCTGGAAGATATGGAACGTGACTACGGAACACACGAGATTATCGAAAAAAATAAACGCATCCTCAAGGCGCTGGCCCACAATGTCCAGGCCAAGGAATTCCTGAACGCGGCGCGACAAGCGGAGGCGGTCGAAAACTTCAAAGAAGCCTTGGATCAATACAAGGAAGCTTTAGACTTTTCAAAACACGAACACGTGAAAGATTCCGCGCAAGCAAAGACGATCGCCCAATTGGAGCAAAAGATCGCGTTTCTCGAGCAGCGTTAACGGGATTTTCACACCGAGACGCGAAGGTACAAAGAGTCTCCCGCAGAGATGGAATTAGTATTTGATTATGGGAGTTCACTTGGAACGAATTAATTTAATCCGTGTAATCTGCGCAATCTGTGGTTAGATCTTATTTCGGAATCCCGTAATCTTTCCATTCTTCAATCTTGCCGTTTTTCACGACCATAAACCCGGACACGTGGAAACTGGCGTCTTTACCGCCGTCTTTCGCGATGAAATTGTCGGTGCGCTCATTGATCACGATGTTACCAATTACGTGGGAACGATGAACGGTCCATTCGGCGCGTTCATACGGGGCGAAGAAACCCGCGCCAAATTTCATAAACGCGTCGCGACCATCGATAATGGGCTGGCCGTCAAACAATTGGAACTGGATGTTGTCCGCGAAGTAGGGTTCCAGTAGCGAAAGGTCCAGCTTTTCGATTTCCTTGCACACCTTGAGGACGACGTCCAGGTTGGCTTTTTCAGTGGCCGTCATTTCTGCCGCGTGGGCGACCGGACCTTGTTTTGCCAATGCGGCCAGCGCGAGTCCGGCACCGCCTGCAGCCATAAAGCCTCTGCGCGAAAGGTCGCTATTTGATTCGTTCATGGTATCCGTCTCCTCAGTCGATATTTCGTATGGGGACCTGCCGCACCGTTGCAGGCAGATCGTTATTGGTATGCATCTTACACGTTTAGGTTCTAGCAGCGAGTTAAAATTTTATGTTCCCTGCAGAGAGAGGTTGGGTCTGCTGCAAGCGCGGTCGTGGCAATAAGGAAAACAGAAAGGAATGAGATTGCGTGCAGGGTAACTTTCACGGTATAGGCCTCCGATTGAGCATTTGGGAAATTGAATATTAATTAGATGCTAGCAAGTATGAACGATTCCTGCAACGATAGGGTGTTCGAAGGCGTTTCCGGACGCCGCCAGACGGTCGTAGGTCGTTCGAATATGCCATGGTATACTGGCTGGACGGCCATGTAATCAGGGGTATCGCTCGGACAAAATGGATTAAGGATGCAATCGTAGTGGCGTCTTCCGGGAATGATAAAAGCGACGGGATGTTGCGCGACCGTAACGGACGGGATCGGCGTCGAAGGTTTCATGTATTGAGCTGTTTGGGGATCTGTGTGGTCCTTTTTGTTTTTTTGAAGGGGCCGATTCTTGAGAGTAATCATCCCATTCTGTATGGCGGGTTGGCGGTGTGTGTGCCTCTCCTTTACGCGTTGGTGGCCTTCGTAGATTCCATTCGCATGGACGCGGCGACAGGCGAAAACCCCATCGACCTCACCGATACCATCCTGGAGGACGACGGGGATTGGACGATTGTGGATGAGGAATCAGATTCGGAGTAGTGGGGGACGTTTAGCGCAGGATTCACTACGAAGAACACGAAGTGAAGAGTGGGGGTGTTGAAACATTCTCGGTCTGTTTTCATTTGTGTTGATGATGACGGAATACGAGATTGGCTCGTCCCTATAGGACTTGTTTTCTGGGTTGATACATACCCAGGGTTGCGTTTCACTCCACCCCGGGCTAAATTGGCTCGTCCTTACAGGACTGTCGGGCACAACAGGACTGTCGGGCACAAAAAAACAGACCCGGGAGGTTGTCCCGAGTCTGTAATTTTTTTGGAATAGTGAGAGGCTCTAGAGCGCGCGCACGTTCGTAGCTTCAGGGCCTTTTTTGCCTTCAGCAGTCTCGAATTCAACTTCCTGACCTTCGGTGAGGGAGCTGTATCCGGAGCCATCGATGTTTGAGTGATGAACGAACAAGTCTTTGTCGCCGTTATCGGGTTCGATGAAGCCGAAGCCTTTTTGGTCGTTGAACCATTTTACTTTACCTTTATCCACAGTATTCTCCTTACGGTGCTTCTTACGGCACCACCTTTTATTTCCATCGCATTATTCGTGAACCTATTTCGCAAACAGTGCGTTCGGAATGTGTCATCTAATCTTCGGGAGGTGTTGCTACATCCTCAACCGAAGGAGTGTCTTCTTCTGAAGTCTCGCTTATTTTTTCATCGAGCTTACGTTGTCTTTTTTCTTCTTTCTTTTTTTTCTTCGCGAGTTCCCGCTGCCGTTTCAAAAATTGATGATTTGGTCGAGCCAAAGCTGAGCCTTTCATGCGTGTATCGTATTTGCCGGCCCGCAAGGCTTCGGTACAGAGGAATTATACTTCCTGTAGCCGAATGATGCGGAGGGGTACATCCGATGTTATTGACCTCAATTCGAAATAGTATAACACACAGCGCCCCGCAAGCTGTACTTCTATATTTGTAGGGTCGTTTTGGGGACAGAGGTGTGTGTGGCCTGTTTTTAGGGGGCCTGTGAGCCGGGTGCCCCTGGCACGCCGGTGTCTATTATGAGGTTGACGTCCTGAGTATCTTTACTTTTGGGGTCGAAGCCGCCGGTGTAACGACTTAATAACAATAGGGCCCGAATCGCGTGATTGGGCGTGACTTCCATGGGATCTGTCCTGAAGAGTTTGAATACGGGGCTGGGTTCGTGTTTCGACGACGGTGTTGTATAGATCACATTATGAGCTGGATGTCCGTTCCGTGGCGGGTTAGGAAGGGGTTGATCTATATCATGCCCGAGTCCACGTTCTACGATTTCGAATAGCCGGTTGACGATGTAGTCTTGGTCGATGTGGGTGCGTTGGGTTCGTTCGTCAATGTGTTTTCGGAGTTCGTTCTGAATCTTGGGTAGCCGTAGGAGTTTGTTTCCGTATTGGTTGGCGCATTTTGGGCTGTATCCGGCTCGTAGGGCTGCATGTTTGGCACTGTGGTCGACGAGATATTCCTGGATGAATCGTTGGTGCTTGGGTGTCACAGACACCTCCTGGAGCCACTTTGCGGCGGTACTTTAGGAGTTCGGTTTTAAACATTAAAGCACAGATTGGGTTTGGAGCCAAGGGGTGGTGACGAATTCGGGCAAATTGGATGGTATTGGTTTGTGGGGGATGAGCGGTGCTCCACCTACCGAATAAGAAAATCAAACATAGCCGAGTGAAAAGTGGTGTAGCTCGGTATTCTCCGAATGAATGTGTTGGGTTCAAGAGATTGCCGCGTCGGCTTACGCCTTCTCGCAATGACATAGTCTGCGAGGGCGTAGTTCAGAGGGTGGGCATAAAACCCACCCCTACGATATTCGCTTCAGTAACGTGTACTTATGCCCGGAAAAGAACCTCGACAATGGAACACATCTCACGATCTCAAATCCATCTTCTCGCGCGACGTCTTCCACTTGCTCCCGCGTCAGCGTCCATTTGGGGCGCTTGCCGGTGTACTTAATTTTGCGCGCGTGGACACGGTTTTTAATCGAATTGGTATCGAAGAAGGTGAAGAGGACGTATTTGTTGGCGATGCGAAACAGCTCGCGGACGTATTGGAGGCGTTCTTTTTCGCTGGAGATATGGTGGCAAAGGCGGATGGAGTGGACGAGATCGAAGGCGCGGTTTTTGAAGGGAAACTGGAGGGCCGAGCCCCTGGTGAAACCGGTAGGTAACGTGGGGGGGCTGGAGACCCGTTCCGGGTCGGCGTTCGCGGCTGGGTCAGGCGACCCTGGCGCAGCGGGCGGGGCATAACCTGTACGCTGTTGAGCTTCCTTTAGTAGGAAAAAACTATAGTCCCCTTCAATCACCTTCGGCGCGACGTTGCTAATGAGAGGATACAGCCGTCCGTAGCCACACGGCATATCGAGGGAGGTATCGGTCAGGTCTCCTCTTGGGATAGAGCCGAGGAGGTCGGCCATGAGCTTTTGTTCGGTCTGGTTGTTGAGGCGTTCCCACCAGTGTTTCTGGAATTTGACGGCGTATTTTTTTGCGCCTTCGGCAGAGTTATAGCCGTCCAGGATGACTTTTTCCATCTATTCGTCGACTTTTCGCGATGGTTTTCCCCGTTTGCCGCGACGAATCATTCGGAGTGCGAGCGGTAGGAGTGTCTGTTTCAATTGAACGCGAGAACCAACGTCGGCTTTTTCGTCAAGGCTTTGGTTCGGTTTGGGGAATGGGTCTACGCCATATCCTTCATAAAAGGCATGAAACGTTTCCTGGTCGACGTACTTCCGCGTGGAAGCGACGACGGCGCCCAAATCTCTGACCTGACCCCAAATGGCGGCCGACGTGGACCTGAGTTCACGAGCGTAGGGCGCGTCGAGGAATTGGATCGATTCCGGGCCAGATTGATTGGGGTCGACAAAAATATTTTTGGAGAACGGAGTCAACATAAAGAGATGATTTTCGTGAAGCATCTTCAATTGCCGTCCGATCTCGAAGAGGAACCCTTGTAATTTCAACGCGTCGCGTTTGCTCTCGGGGTGATACTCGTCTCCGAGCCAGTCTTTGAAGACCGTTTTTTCGGATTCCCATTGAGTAAGCAAACAGCATTGTTTTACGAAGCCGAGTTTGTTTCTGGCCACGCTGTAACCGACCGGGACAACTGCGTTGACGTGCAGGAATTCGCAGCGAGACAGCGCCGTGTATTCCCGTTGAGCCTTTGAACGTAAGTACCACGTTCGGAACCCGCTCAATCCAGGGTAGCGGTATATTTTTAGGCAATAGGGGGCACCATCGATCGCGATCTTGCGGATGTGGGTGCGCCGTTCGGATTTGATGGATTCTCCGATTTGGTGTTCATACGTTTCGAAGGACGTGACCGTACGTTGATCGAATAACACACGATACTGCGTCCCTTTCGGCAGGGAATCGGTTGCGCTTACTGCCTCGGCTCGTACGACGGGTTCACTCATTCGCTGTCTCTAGTACCGCCGGGGTCCCCAGGATGGTCCTTCGCAGATGAGATGGTTCAATCCACCCACTCGTCGAACGACGCCGGTCTCCAACGTCACCGTATGGAGTTGTTTAACGCCCTGCCGTGAGGATGCAAAGATCACGTGGCGTGAATCGGGCGCCCAGCTCGGGGATTCGTTGTATCCTCTGGAGCTGGTGTAGGGGCGAGCGCCGGTGCCGTCGGAATTCATGACGTAGAGTTCGAAACCTTCGCCGTTTTTCTCGACCACGTAGGCGATTTTTCGGCCGTCGGGAGACCAGGCCGGGTCATAGGCACTTCCGCCTTGGTAGGACAAACGTGCGATTCCTGAACCGTCGGTATTCATCATGTAAATCTGAGGACGCCCGGAGCGATCACTGACGAAGGCGATCTTTCGCCCGTCGGGTGAAAAGACGGGGGACGTGTCGCTGCCTCGTTCGCGCGTGAGGCGTCGAAGCCCGGTACCGTCGAGGTTTTTGGTGTAGATTTCAGTGTTGCCGTCTTTGCTGAGACATAGGGCGAGGGAATTTCCGTTCGGTGCCCAGGCGGGCGCGGAATTCAATCCGACGTGCGTTGAAAAGGGTACGGATTTACCGGAGTTTCGGTCGTAAATATAGATAAACGGATAGCGGTCTTTATAGGACATGTAGGCGACTTTGGTTCCATCGGGAGAGAATTTTGGTTTGATGGAGATCGAATTGTGGTGCGTAATCTGTTTCAGGTTTCCACCGTCGTAGTCTGAGATGTAAATCTCTTTTGGTTTGCCTTTTTTACCGCTGAACACCATTTCGGAAGAAGCGACTCCGGGCACGCCGGTCAAATGGCGGATGCTTTCATCGGCAAATTGGTGGGCCAGCAATCGGTACCATTGATTTTTCGTGACGAGGCGTTTACCGATGACGTCTTGTGCGACGACGATGTCGAAGAGCCTGCATTCCGCCACGATACTATCGCTGGATTCCTGGCGGAGAAGACCGAAAACCAGGTATTCGGCTTTGCCTTTCCAATCGTTGAATTTGATTTTGCTGGGGTCGGTGGGGAGCCCCTGAAAAGATGCAGGATAGTCGCTCGATTGGACCACGTTAACCAGGCCGGTGAAGTCCAAATCGTTGGCCATCACCTGGGAAAGCACCGGGCCGTATTGCGCCAGCGCCGTGTCTGTAGGAAACGAGGGCACGGCGATGGTGATTTTTCCGTCCCCTTTATCAACGGACTGAATGCGGACTTGATCTTGAGCAAAGATACTTTGCATTGCGATGGTGCATACGAACACGCTCATTAAAAATCGTTTGGACACTAGTTTCTCCCTGGTATTATTTATTTAGACTGAATACATAGATAACTTGTTGCTGTTCCTCTTTAAAGGCGGAAGGCAGCGGTGGAAAAGGTTGGGCGTTATTGATAGCCCGAATACCCGAATCGGCCAATGCGGGTTGGATACCCTTCTTGACGACTTCGGGATTACTTAATAATTTTCCGTCGCGGTTTACCCAGAATGAAATCTCAACCGTGTTGCCTTCAACCATGCGCACACCACCCGGCGGCATCCAATAGCGTTCCACTTTACGTTGTACGGAACGCGCCCAACCACTGAGAACCGTCGGCAATGCCTTTTGTTGAATACCCGGTTCGGGATTCGCTTCAGCGACCACTTCGGGTGCAGGCTGCGGTTTCTTTATCGGCGCCGGTGGCGTCGGTTTTGGTTTCGGCTTTGGCTTCGGCTCTACCTTCTTCGGCTTCGGTTCCGGTTTCTTCTTTTTCGGCTTGGGCTCCGGTTTTTTTTCTTTGGGCTTCGGCTTGGGTTTGGGCTTAGGCTTCGGTTTTTCGACTTTCGGCTCTTCTTTTTTCTTCGCAACCGGTTCGGGTTTCTTCGGTTCTGGAGGTGGAGGAGGCGGTGCGTCTTTCGCCGTCTTCTTATCGGTCTCCGGCGCCTGCGGTTTGATGAACTCCACCATGTGGATTACCGGCTTGGGCTTCTCCTTCGGCTTATAGATGTTCGTCATGACCGTATACCCGCCAAAGGCGTGGGCGACGAACGAAAAGATGAGCGCGACCTTAAGAGAACGGCTGGAACGGATCATGTCCCAATGATTGTCATATAGTTCAGACATAGAAAATCAGTTACTAAAGTAGAATGTACTCTACCCTTAACCCCCCAGTTGTAACCCGGCGCGGAACGCCATATGAGCTATTGTAACTAATGCAACATACAATTTATAGTGGTTTCTAACCCCACATACTCATTCAATCCCTCCATTGGACTAGAAGTTGCCTCCCGACGCAGAATCTAAGTTAATTGTCATCAATGAGTTACGTTTGGATTCCCGCGCCCCGAAACCTTAAAATACAGGGACGAGTCGGACAAATTTCGTGTGGCTCAGGCATTGCACCTTAGGAAAAGTACTCTATTTTTATGGAAACCCGTTCACTGATTAGCAGTTATCTCAATACCTCGGCTTGGTTTCTGTTGGTGGTCTGGTTGTGTTGGCTTGTGGGAATCGAGCCGATTTATAGTGAACTGACCCCGTTTTACGGCCGGGTCTTGCCGTCTTTCCAGATGCATTCATTCAAGTGGGTGATTCCTCCAGTTCTTCTCGCTGGACTTTTTTATCTCATTCTGGGCAGTTTTTTGAAAGATAAGGACTGGGAGGTGTGGGGTTCTTCGACTAAATCGCAATGGGCTTTCCTCGGCTGTTTGGTGATTGGCCTTGCGTTGTTCGCTGCTTCGGTCGCGATGATTCGGGGTGGTTTGGACGGCATCACGCAAGCGTATGATCGCCAGGCAAATGAATACATCATTGACATCGGGAAGAGTCCGTCGATAAGGCAGTTCTTTGGCGACTACGAATCGCTCCACCCTATGTTGTCGATGCATTCGAAAGTGCACCCGCCGGGGCCCATCGTAATTCTTTGGTTGATGTCTTTCGTCACCATCAGTTCAGCACCGTTACCGCTATCCATTTTGACCATCTTTTTCGGCAGTTTGAGTGTCATCCCATTGTATTTTTGGGTGAAGGATATGTTCTCGGCACAGACGGCGGTGGTGACTTCGCTTCTTTATTCGGCGATACCCACCATCGTGTTGTTCTCCGCCACGAGTGCCGACATCACATTCATGCCCTTCACGATCACAACGTTGTTTCTGTTTTGGCGCGCCATTACGCGAAGTTCGATTCGATACGGAATCGCGGCGGGGATTGGGTATGGATTGATGAGCATCATCTCCTTTTCCCTTCTCGCAGTCGGAATATTTTTCGGACTCGTTGGATTATGGAAAATGAAATCGCCCGAGACGCGGGGCGCCGTCATTCAAACCGCAATTTCCATGGTCGTGGCGCTCGGTGCTTTTCATATTGCCCTTTACCTTTGGTCCGGGATGAATATTTTCCACGTGTTTGAATTGTCTAAGACTCAGTTTGATACAGATCAGATGCACCTAGACCGTTTGGACCCCCGGTACCCTGCGTGGATGTTTAAGTTTTTTAATCCCATGTGTTGGTTTTTCTTCGCTGGGATTCCTGTTTCGGTGTTGTTTTTTCGGCAGGTGTTCAAGAAAGGCGACGGGCAGTTTCCCTGGTTGTTTATTTTTGGTGGGACGTTGTTCGTCCTGAATCTGTTGTACCTCGCGCGTGGCGAGGGGGAGCGGTCGGCCATGTACGTGATGCCGTTTTTGGTGATTCCGGCGGGCTTTTGGTTGACCGAACGGATTCGGAATGGTGGTAGTTTTAATGTGTTTTGGGTAACATGGGGCTTTCTGGTTGTGCAATGTTGTCTGACCGAGATTGTCCTGTATACGTGGTGGTAATTGAATGTGGCGTGATCAAAAAGTATCGATAATTTTTCCTACCTATAACGAGAAGGATTCCATTCGTGCGGCCATCGAGGATTTCTTTGGCTGTGAACACGTGGATGAGATCATCGTCGTAAACAACAACGCGGCGGAAGGTACAGACGAGGAAGTTGAGGGGACTGGTGCGCGTCTGGTCTATGAAACGGCTCAGGGGTATGGCCACGCGATTTGGAAAGGGTTGGACGAAGCTGAAGGCGATTTGATGATTATTGCCGAGCCGGACGGGACTTTTTCTGGCAACGATGTTTTTAAGATGTTGGCGTATAGTGATGACGTACCGGTGGTATTTGGCACTCGGACTTCTCAGGAGTTTATCTGGGAGGGCGCCAACATGGGTTTTTTGTTGAAGACCGGAAACTGGGCGGTCGCGAAGATGACGGAGTTTATTTTCAATACGACGATTTTGACGGATGTGGGCTGTTCGATGCGGTTGCTCCGACGGGAAGCGTATAACGTGCTCCGGCCACAGTTTACGATCGGGGGATCGGCGTTTGGTCCGCAGATTATGTTGCTGACTATTTTGAATGGGTTTCGATTCACCGAGATTCCGGTGAACTATAAGGAGCGGGTGGGGGAGTCGTCGGTAACGGGGAATCTGTTTAAAGCGGTGATGTTGGGGGTTGAGATGGGGTTAATGATTTGGAAGTACCGGATTTTGAGTTGGGTTGGAGTGCTGCCGAAGAAGGCTGAACCGCTGGAGTGAGCTCGTCGAACGACGCGCCGCGTTCGTCGGAACCGAAGTCTGCTAAGGTATGGCGAGTCGGTATAAAGTTTTGTTTTCTCGTTGCGCTTACGTCAGTTGCGTACGTTGCGAGTCGAGTTGTGTAAGTAATCACTCTGCTTCTTCAGTACGGCGACAACTTGACTGATGCGAAAACTCAATCCCCTGAATCAATTCGTTTTGCTGTTCTGCTCCCCGTGGCGTTTTCCGGCTTTCTTTTATCGAAATCTACTGCGTCGCTAGTTCAATTGTTAAGTGAACAACCGCGTACGATGACGGCGTTGGCCAAACTTTGCGTTTTCGTATGCGTTGCGGGTTGGTTGTGGTATTTTGACAGCCGGAACGACTTTGTTGACTTCGGATGAGAACGCGAACGCGCGAATCTCGAATGCTGTCGAGCACGAAGTAACTTTGTGTCCTCTCCAGACTACGGAGCAATTGGACGATTATCCTCGAGGGGCGCCGGACCATGAATTTTACGTGCTGGTTTCGATACGCGGATGAATTCCCACTCCAAAGTAGGTTCCGGGGATGAAGTTCAATTCCGTCGGGTCGAGGAAGGATCTTTTGTAGACGGCAAATGGGTGATGAGTAGACTGTGGAACGGTGATCAAACGTTTTTCGGACTTCGTATTCCGAGTGGCGGTGCCTTATTGCGGATTGAGCTAGCGCAGTACTGAAGTTCTCATCGCGTTGATGCGACTATTAGATTCAGAAAACCGCGAGCGATAACCATTCATTTTGATTTCTCCCAAAACACAATTAGATGTAATGCATCCTCTACATTCTGTACACTGGCGTTGTGCTTTTCGTTACAACGCGTGATCGGAATTGTTCTGTTGCGTGACAAAAAAAATCACAATGGGGTTTAAAAAGGATGAAAATTATGCGAAAAACGAATTGGTTAGGGTTAGGGATCGTTTCTTGTTGCGCGATCGTATTGTCCGCGTTAACCGCGAGCGCTCAGTCATCGAGTCTCGTGGACGCGACAAAAGCGAAGGGTAGTGCGTCACCGAGAGCATTGGGCGATCCGGAAGGGACGCTCGCTCTACCATCTCCTGCAGGGGATGCATACGGACTTGCGGTTGCTGGACCGAATTCATTTTGGCACGTCGCCCTTTCTCCGACAGACACAATCTATTTGATCAACTCAATTGGTACTGTATTGAATTCGTTTTCCGTCACGACCAACTCATTATCACCGAACGGGATCGCCACCGATGGAACATTTCTCTACGTAGTCGACTTCCAAGGTCAAGATGTGGATATCTACGATTTCGACGGAAATTATCAAAGTTCTTTCGCGATGCCTTTTGCCCTTTCAGGAATCACTTACAATCCCAATACTGGAAATTTGTATCTCGTGGATGGAATTGGCTTGACTGTGGACGAACGCACGACGGCTGGAGTACTTGTAAATAATTCTCCATTGCCGGGTAGCGTATTTCCGATAGCGATGGACTATGACGCGCAACGAGATGGCTATTGGTTTTTTGATTTTACGAAATCGACTGCAGATCTATATTCTTCAGATTTTTCGACAATCAGAAAAACGATATCGGTCGCACCTGCCACCAGCGGGATAGCGGTGAGTGGAAACAAGCTGTATGCAGTCGATCAAGCAACTTCGACCGCGCTGATTTTTGATGTGACGGATTTCCAACTTGCAGCTCCCTTCTATTTGGACAATGGCGCAAATCTTAGTGGCAGCATGCCTTCCAGTGGAGTTGCCGCGTTTATCGGCGTCAAAAATATGAGCGCACGAAGTATCACGCTTACGATCACCTATACGTCGGCCGACGGGGTGGATTTCACGCCGGCGAGTAATACGGTTGTTTTGGGGCCGAATCAGGCGTTGAGTTGGCGGCCGGCTGCAGATGATCCGGCGGAAGGTGCCGGGCAGGCTGTACCTAATATCACCGGCGGATTTCCTGCGGGTAGTGTTTTGATTACGGCTGATGGGCCAATTACAGGACGGTTGGTCGAATTGGACGGGGACAATTCGTTGTCTCGAGCCTATGGATTACAAAAACCGTAGCGCACATTGAGTTAAGGTTGACATTAAGGGAGCTCCGGCGGGGCTCCCTTAATTTTTTGGACGGTTTAATACGCGTTGGGCAGGGGACTATTTTCCGAATTTCCGAGTGAGCCAATCGATTAGGATGGCGTTGAGTTCATCGGGTTTTTCTTGCTGGGTCCAGTGGCCACATTCGAGAATGACTTTCTTTTCGAGATCGGGAATGAGGGCGCCCATGTTGGCGGCCATGGATGGGGGCAATACGACGTCGTCTTCGGCGCCTACGTAGAGACAGGGCTTGTCGATTTTGGAGGAGACTCCTTCGGTCATTTTCCAATTGCGATCGATGTTGCGATACCAGTTGACGCCACCGCGAAAGCCGGTTTTTGTGAATGTATCGATGTAGACTTGAAGGTCGTCGTCGCCGATTAGGGTTTCGCCGGCGAGGCTTGATGAATCTGCTTTGAGCATGGATAGGAGATCGAAGCTGCGCTCCGGAGCGTCGGCCGGGAGCTTGGCGAATTCTTTTGCTGTCGTGCCATTTTTACGCAGGAAAAGACGAAACGTTTTTTCGACATCGGCTTCGAGGGCTTTTTCTGCAGTGTGAGGTTCCTGAAACGTCACGATGTAATTATTCTCGCCGCGCATTCTGGTCAACAACTCGACCGGTGCCAAGGGGGAGCGGGGGTTGTGGGGTGTGTTTACGCCGATAATGCCGGCTACGCGTTCCGGGTGGAGCATGCCCATACCCCATACGACGGCACCGCCCCAATCGTGGCCGCAGAAGACGGCCTTATCAATGTTCAATGCGTCCATGAGACCCACCAGATCGGCGGTCAAATGTTGCATATCGTAGGAGGTCAATTCGTCGGGTTGATCGGTGAGTCCGTAGCCGCGTTGGTCGGGGGCAATGGCGCGAAATCCGGCGTCGGCCAGGGCTTTCATCTGGTAGCGCCAGGAGTAGGCCAGCTCAGGAAATCCGTGGCTGAAAATGACGGGGAAGCCTTCGCCCTGTTCGTAGTAGGCCATTCGTATCCCGTTGGTCTCTACGTACTTCGGTTCGGGGAAATCAGCGGTTGCTGCGAGGACATCTTGAGTGGGAGATAAGAAGGCGCAGGAGATTAGTAACGCGGAAAGAATAACGCCTGATAATTGGCGACGACTTGCGTTCGGGTGTTGTTTGTTCATTGGGTAGCCCCTTTCTTAATTGGATGTATGCCTAGAGAAAACAACAGATGTTGGGATGCCTGCAATATTTCACGAATACTGGACGGAATTCAATATTTTCGTACCCGAGAGCCGTTTCTGTTGTTCCTTCGGACCTTTTTAATACTTCGAAGGTTTACCGGCCCTCTTTCGAACCGAGATTTCGAAATGCGTACACGCGGAATCATTGCCTCATGCTCTAAGGCTGAATCGGCAACGACGAGACTTCAATTTTTAAACGGAAAATAGAAAGCGTATTAGGTACGCTGGCGGTGTACTATGTTCTTTATCGCGCCAGGAGCATATCTTCTGCCATGCGATAAATTTTGGTCGATAAAGAATCGAAAAAGGGGATGATGATGCAAAAAATTGCTCGGTTGGGATTAGGGATTTTATTTTTAAATGCGGCTGTGTTCGCGCCGTTGAGTGCGATGGCTCAGAAAGGTGATTCTGCTAAAGCCATGCAGGAAGGCAGCGTGGGACCTAAAAATTTAGGTGATTCAATCGGGTCGTTGGCGTTACCATCACCCGCGAATGTGGGGTATGGATTGGCGGATGCGGGGTCCAATCAGTTCTGGCATACAGCAACGGGTGCGACTGGCACCGTGTATTTAGTCAATACCAACGGGAACGTGGACAGTTCATTTTCGGTAATGGCGAATACGACGTCAGCGAATGGCATAGCGACCGACGGGGCTTTCCTTTATATTGTCGATTTTAGCTCGCAGGAGATTGACATCTATGATACGGATGGAGTTTATCAAAGCTCGTTCGCAATGCCTTTTTCGCTTTCAGGGATTACGTACAATCCGAACACTGGGAATCTGTACATCCTGGATGTTTTCGGCGGGACGGTGGATGAACGAACTACGGCTGGTGCATTGGTTAATAATTCTCCGATGGCCGGTAGCTTGTTTCCTGTCGGCATAGACTACGATTCTCAACGCAATGGGTATTGGGTTAGCGACTCTTCGAAAGGGACGGCGGATCTCTATAATCTGGATTTTACGGTCATTCGTCAATCGATTTCGGCTGCTCCCGCATCCAGCGGGATTGTCGCAAAAGGGAACAAGTTGTATATTGTCGATCAAGCAACGCCGGAAGCCTTGATCTTCGATATAACTGATTTTCAATTGGCAGCGCCTTTCTATTTGGATAACGGCGCAAATTTGAGCGGAAGTATGCCACCGAGCGGAGTGGCCTGTTTCATTGGGGTCAAGAACATGAGCGCCAAAAGCATCACGCTCACGATCACATACACGTCGGCCGACGGTGTGGATTTCACGCCGGCGAGCAATACGGTTGTCTTGGGCCCGAATCAGGCCCTGAGTTGGCGCCCGGCTGCGGATGATCCTTCAGAAGGTGCCGGACAGGCCGTACCCAATATTACGGGCGGATTCCCTGCGGGCAGCGTCCTTATTACGGCTGACGGGCCTATTACCGGACGGCTGGTAGAATTGGACGGAGACAATTCATTGTCGCGCGCCTATGGATTGCAGAAGCCCTAAAAGGTTGTTGTTTTATTCCGGGCCTATTGGGAGTTCCGATGGAACTTCCAATAGGCTCAGTCTGTTTTCTTTCTTAAAATCAATCCAAACATCAGGGTCAGAAATAGGGCGGCTATCGTGACGATGGCGCCGAGTCGGAACGAGAATGGTTGGTAGCGCATTGTGACGGACGTTTCTGTACCGTCGAGGTCGATGGCGCGTAGGAAGTTGGCGGGCTCCATTTCTTTTTTGTTGCCGTCCTGATCGAAAGCCACCCAGCCGGGATAATATTGGTCGACGACGTAGAGGCGTTTTCGAGAAGGCTTCTCGATTTCGACCGTCATCGAATGAGCATCGTAGGACGTGATTTTTGCCGGGATGCGTTCTGCCGGGTCGGTTGGCATCGGGTCGCCTGACACCCATGCTCGCGGGGAGAGGTCGGGTACTTCCCATAGAGTGAGTTCATTTTCTTCGAGAATTTTTTTGAGTCCGTTCGTATGGAGACCGAGGTCCAGTTCATTGCCTCGTCCGAGGACAACGAACCGCACACCGAATTCTTTGAACAAATCGATGGCTTCATTTTTGGAATCCAAGCCACCCCATAGACCGACGGGTACGCCAATGATTTCCTGATCGGGTTTGGGTTTGAGCCGATCGGCTTGAACGGATTCGACACGGCGCCAGAATGATGCAGGCATGAACGGCGAAAAGCCGTTGATGGCCGGAGTATTGAGTACGGGGCCGACCTTGGGCACGCGTCTTCCGTCATGAAGGGCGTAATCGACGTAGATGCGTTCGCCGGGTTTCAGATTTTCGTCCATATGGTCTTGCATTTTCAGGCTGATTCCGGTCAGATCGAGTTTCTTGGGAGGAATGTAGCCGTTCAGTGGTTTGTAGGCGTAGCTATGGTGGAAGGCGGCCAGGAATAGGGGGGCGATGACGAAAACATAGGCCTTTCGGGGGATGCGTGGAAGGAGGAAAAAAGCAGCCGCGGAATACAAGAGCACCATGCCACCGAACACGAGTCCGGTTAGGAATTCGGGCGCCGGTGCGAATCGGTCCCACAGTTGCGTCGCCCCGAGTAGGAGTAACGGGAAAATGATCAGGCGTGCTTTGATCCACATTGTTTTTTCTTTGGCGGTCAGATCGCCATAGAGTTGATGAACGCCGAAGCCCGCGAGTCCGGCCAACCCCAATACCAGAAAGGGTTGAAAACGTTCCGGCCACCGAAACCAGTCGCCCATAGGAAGATGATAATAGGCGGTCGCGATGACGGACCCTTTCCCGCGAATCAATTCGAAGGACAGAAATGCCAGGATCGTAAAAAAAGCGCGGCCCGATCGAACGCAGCAAAGTCCGTACGCGGCCAGGCAAAGGATTGGGAAGCCAACGTAAAACATGTTGTCGGTGTCGCTGCCGGAAATCAGGTATTGGAGCAATTCGCCGTTGTCTTCTACGCCGGCGAGCATGACTTGTTCGTAGGACAATCCGCCGGTGCTCCGCAGGCTTTGACCGGATGCTTCGAGCGTAGGAATCCATTGGACGGCCGTGATGCCCAGTGCGAAAATGCCGCCAACGACAAACCAACCCAAGGCTTTGGGGTTTGGATTGGGGTGGTCCTGGTCACGGTAAAATTCATAGAAGCGCAGCGGGATGAACAGCACGAGCACTTGTCCGGTGCGGATGGCGATCTCCGTTTCGCCGGCCAGAAACTGGAGGGCGATACACCCACCCAGCAGGACGGCTCTTCCGAATGTACCTTTTTCGATAAGTCGATCGGACGCCACGAGAATCCACGGGAGCCAGGCCATCGAGCGGAAGGCGTCCATAAACATCAAACTGCGCGTTTGGGACCATGCGGAGAGAATCAGTACGAACGCTGCAAATATGCCGCCGATAGGGTGGATGTTCATCCGTTTCACAAGAAGCCAGTAGACGCCGGTCCCCAAAATAATCATGTGGAGCAGGGCGCTCACGAGATGAATGTCCTGCACCGGGCCGAGGAGATAGAGCCATGTGGGTGGATACCAGGGGCCAAATTCCAGGGTGGCGATCATGGGCATGCCGAGGAACTCGTAGGGATTCCAGAGGGGGAGAGTGCCTTGTTTGATTTGATCGACCGCGTAGATGAGATTAGGGAAGTACAGGCGGTACATATCCCCGGCGACATCGTTTGGGACTTGGGGGCGGTTCATGGCGAAACGAATGAGCCAGAAGAGGGCGATCGCGAGGCAGGACACGGCAAGCCCGAGATAAACGGACGTCTTTTTAATTGGATCGGGAGATTTGATCATACATTCTCGGCAAAGTTCTCTATCATTATATACGTGAACGGTCGGGAAAGATCCAACTTAAAGAACGTCGAGTCCGCAGATGTCGCCGACGCACGCAGATTGGGCCTTTTGTAAGACTAGGACGTGATAGTTCATTGAAACACTCGTTGTCTCTACGTCATACTGCGTTCCAATTAAGGAGTAGATATGGCGGGGAAAGCGAAAGCGGTCGAATCGGGGAACCAATTGCAGGACCAGGTCCTGGAAATTGGGCGTTCTTTGGGTTTGGAAGCCGAGAAAGAAGTGTATGTGGGGCGTCGTATCTGGGGGGCGAAGCGGCGGATTGATGTCGTGGTGAAGTTTCCTGAAACTCGTGTGAGCCTGGGTATTGAGTGTAAGTATCAGGGGAGCAAGGGGTCGGCGGAAGAGAAGATTCCTGCTACGATCGAAGATATTAAAGCCTGGCCCATTCGCGGGATCGTCGTGTATTCGGGTGAGGGGTTTTCGTCCAATATGCAATCCTATTTGATGTCCACGGGGAAAGCGGTGGAGCTGGAAGATTTAAAGACGTGGCTGGAGTTGTATTTCGGCCTATGAGCAAATCGACTAACGGCGGACGTTATGCGCTGCCTCGTCCGTTTTTGAAATGGGTTGGGGGTAAAGGCCAATTGCTTCCGCAGCTCATGGAGCGCGTGGAAAAAGCGGGGGACTTCAAACGGTATCACGAGCCTTTTCTGGGCGGCGGCGCGTTGTTCTTCGAACTGTATCGTAAGGGTAAACTGGGACGCGCGAAGGCGTCGTTGTCCGATAACAATCCCCGGCTTATTGAAACCTATCGTGGCGTGCAGGAAGAGACCGATGCGGTCATCAAGCACCTTCTTAAACACAAACAAAAAAATGATCACGATTATTATTACGATATACGGGCTAAAGTGCCAAGGGCATTGTCGGCGAGAGCGGCGCGCATCATCTATATGAATAAGACCTGTTACAACGGGTTGTACCGTGAGAATCTCAAGGGTCTATTCAATTCGCCGTATGGCCGTTACAAGAATCCTCAAATCTGCGACGAAGAAAACTTATTCGCCGGTGCTGAGGCGTTATCCAAAGCAAAAATCGATGTAAGGCACTTCGCCGATGTCGTCGAAGAAGCGAAGGCCGGCGACCTGGTGTATTTCGATCCGCCGTATCATCCCGTTTCCAAGACCGCTTCGTTTACGACGTATGCCAAGGGCGGCTTCGACGAAAACGCTCAACGGCTCTTGGCCAAGGTATTCGGCGAATTGGACGAGAAAGGAGTGAAAGTTTTCTTATCCAACTCTTATACGGACTTTGTTCTTGACCTGTACAAAGACTTCACCGTCGAAGAAGTGCAAGCAAGCCGCGCAATCAACAGCAATGCAAATAAACGCGGCAAAGTAAGCGAGGCTTTGGTCCGAAATTTTTAGAGGTTTTGGAGTTTTTGTGGAAGCCCAGTCGGAATCGCGGGCGGGGTTCAAGGTTACGTGATTGCGTTTCTGTAGTTGATGTGTAGTTGGTGGTTGTACGGTTTGACAATAGCTTCCATTTGGTCTATTCTTAATATCAGTATTGGGATAGTGGGTATTTTCTGAAAACCATGAATCGAACGAGTTGTGAATTCTTCTAAACGGTACCTGAAAATCTTCGTTTCAGTTTTTTTTCTATTTGTTTCTCTTCCCGGGGCCGGCCAGGAAAAGCCCGTTGAAGAAATGATCGAGGAACCCGCCGAAACCGTTTTAGTTTCCACGTTTGGAGGTCGGGCCTGGGATCAATGCCTGGGCGGTGCTGCGGATTCCGACGGTAACATAATTTCCACTGGGCGCTTTCAGTCGCTTGTCGACTTTGATCCTGGTGAGGAAGAAGTAGTTCTACCAGGCATTGGTCAGTTCATCCAAAAAATAGATTCAAATGGCGTTTTTTTGTGGGCCACGGTTTTTCACGGCCATGTTGTCGGAACGGATGTGGAAGTTGACTTGGCCGGAAACATTTATGCTACGGGACATTTTTGGTTGGACGTGGATTTTGATCCGGCGGCATCGACGGAGAACAGGGCGAGCAATGGACAAGGCGACGTATTTGTAGTCAAACTGGATCCTGACGGAAATTTAGTCTGGGCGCAAACGTTCGGCGGAGCCGGTGATGATAGTGCTACGAAAATTGCTCTGGATGAGCTAGGGCGTGTGGTCGTCGCTGGGTATTTCGGGGGAGATATGGAGGAGGCTCCAGGTGTGAGCTCGGAACTCCTGACTCACAATGGGGGGCGGGATGGTTTTGTAAGCCTATTTGATAGCGACGGAAACTTTCTATGGAGCGCGGCGTTGGGGGACGTCCTCGATGATGAGGTATTGGATGTCGCTGTAGATTCATACGGAAACATATATTCGATAGGCTCTTACCGTGGTCCGGTGGATTTCGATCCCGGGCCAGATGAGGAAATCAGGAAAGGTCCCGGTTACGAGAATATTTTTGTTCAAAAATTGTTGGCCGACGGTCAGTTCGGTTGGGTCTCGACGTATTCAGCAGGTTCTGGAACGTCCATAGCGGTAGGCCCCGACGACTCGATTTTCGCGACGGGATATTTCAGCGGAACGGTCGATTTCGATCCGGGACCGGGTACCCTTAATCTGAATGATGATGACGCATCCCTAACTACGTTTGTTCAGAAACTGACTTCAGGCGGAGAGTTGATCTGGGCTCGAAAGTTCGGATTTATCGAACCGCCTGCACCCAGACCGGGAATTCCTTATCCGACGCCAGACCCTGAGCCTCATGAAATCACGAGCACGTCCATCGACGTCGACGCGTTTGGTAGCGTCTACATTGTCGGGGCGTTTAATTACAAGGCCGATTTTGATCCTGGCGACGGAGTTTTCTTGCTGGGAGACGGAGGACAATACGACGATCTCTTCCTATGTAAGTTGGATGGCGACGGCATTTTTTTATGGGCAGGCGCAATCGAAAACATCCGTGAAGTCAACGAAATATTGATTAAGCCCTCCGATTTACTCACGGTTTTCGGAACCTATCGGGACGGGACTGATTTTGAGGTCGGTGACGGGGATGCGCTTCCGTCTATCGGAGGTTACGGAGATTGCTTTGTTGTCCAGATTGCGGGCGTTACCGCGCTTCGTCGTGAAGGAGGGCGCGACGGTAGATGCCTAATCACTCATTGGTCCGCGGGTAGTGGTGGAGAAGATGCGTATCCGGCGATCCGATCATTTCGAGATTCATCGATGCTTACGAACGCACCCGGTGCCCTTTTTGCGAATGTGTACTACCGGGGCAGCGCGATGCTTATGTCGTCTGCAAGATTCCACATAAAGGCTCCATATATTCCAGTTACCGGTTTGGCATTGTTCCTCTTGTTGTCGACGATCGCCGCGCTCATAACATACATTCAAACGAGGAAGAGCCGAGCATGAAGAAATTTTCCATCCGAGTGACGCGAGGTCTCCAGGGGAATTGTATCGCCAAAGGCCGTTGGATTGTGATGTTCGTCATATATGCACTTTCGGCGGGAGCACAATCGGAAGAACCAACGTTTGAATTCGCCAAGGTAACCGGGAGCTTGGAATTCACGTATGTGACGGAAGTCGCTGTCGATGAATTTGGCAATATTTTTGACGCCGGTACGTTTTACGATTTAGTTGATCTTGATCCGGGACCGGGTACGGCACACGTTCAACAAACTTCCAATAATTTTTTCGTCCGGAAATTGGATACGGAGGGGAATTTTTTGTGGGCGAAAACTTTTTCTGCAACGAAAATTACTCCGGTTGATATCAAAACGGCGCCAGATGGCGGTATCTACGTGATAGGCCGCTTCGAAGGTGCGGTCGATTTTGATCCGGGCGAGGGGCAAAGTGCGTTTACAAGCCAGGGGGATAACGATGCCTTTTTGCTCAAGCTTGGTTCGTCAGGGAAATTCGATTGGGTTCGTGTACTCTCCAATGCACGCCGTGTCAGTTTGTATAGCCTCGCGCTAGATGGTTCGGGGAATCCTCATATAGGCGGATCGGCGTCGGGATTGGTTACTATCGATACGGGTTCGGGAAGTACGACTTTCACTACCAATGGCTATGGTTTTTTGGTAGCGAAGTTTCAAGCTAACGGAAATTTTAAGTGGGCTCGGACATTTGGGCATTTGAGACGTTCGAGTTACGCGCAGGACATTACCGTGGATTTTGACGGGAACGTGATCACTGTCGCAGAAGTGGCTTATCGGGTAGATCTCGATCCGGGACCGGAGGTTTTCCTTTTTGATGGGTCGCGGTCCGATTGGACACACGTTGTGCATAAACTCGATGAATTCGGAAATTTTTTGTGGGCGAGAGAACTCAGAGCCGAGAAAAGCGATTTCACGGCGGTAGCGGTTGACTCCTCGGGTGGCATCGTGACCACCGGATACTTTCGGGGCATAGTCGACTTTGACCCAGGTCCTGGAGTCTTTGAGTTGGATGGAGGATCGGGCGCGGGAGCTTTTATTTGGAAACTCGATGCGTCGGGTGGATTTTCGTGGGTTCGTTCCTTTTCAGGCAGGGGCTCGAGTTACATGTGGGATATTGGTATCGATGAACATGGTGACGTGTATACGCTCGCGCGATTTGGCGTAGAAGTGGACCTGGATCCAGGCTTGGGTGAAGACATTGTTGATCAAGATCGGTCCTATCATGCGTTCATTCACAGTTTGGACGAGAACGGTAATTATAATTGGGCCCTAGGGTTTGGAAGCAGGAACGCTGGATTACGGGGTTATTCGATGGCTTTTTCTTCTGTCGGAGATATTGTAGTGACCGGGACCTATACCGACAATCCAGACATGGATCCGGGGCCTGCCGAGTACATTCTTCCAACACCCATAGATCGAAGTGACGCCTTCCTTGTGAAATTCGTACAACCAGAACGTTGAGGATACCGGCCGCGGGTTGAAGTAAATGAAAGTGTCGAAAAGTGCCGCGGCATATGTAAGGCGAAGTGAGCGAGGCGTTGGTCCGGAATTTCTAAAAGGTTGGATTATTGTGGAGCTTGTATCTGAATGATTGAATGGCTTCGAGGGTTATATGAATACGACCCCAAGATTCTTGTGCCGATTGTCGTGTTTGGATTGGCGTTCGTCGCTTGGGTGTGTTCGGCGATTTTTGGGGGACGTTGTCCGAAATGCAGACGCTTCAAACAAATGACGACCAACGGCGAAAGTGATTGGCGGAAGGGCTGGTTCCGATCCGTCGAGTATCACCAATGGGAATGTTTGAGTTGCGGGCACACTTATTGGCGTAAAAAAGCCCCTCCCGGCGGAGGCGGCTATTACGGCTGATGATTCATGATTGCCGATTTTTTTCGATATTTTGAAGGCTCTGTATTTATGGCCTTGATTGTCGTCCTGGTGCCTTTGACGATTATCTGCGGAATCATTCTCGACAAACGTTGTCCAAAATGTAAGAAAATAAAGGGGCTGAAACCCACCGGAAATTACCGGAAGACGGATGGCCGGATTTTGGATACACGCGAGGAGGAATTGAAATGTTCTGGCTGCGGCCACGTTGAGTGGCAAAAGTACTCTCGCGGGAATCAAGATAGTGGGATGAGTGGCGGCTGAAGAGTCAATCCCGTTACCTTCTTAGTTTCCCAGTGTTATTGAATAATGTCGTGTTTTTATTACACAAATCCTTTAATTTGAATCTCTTTTCGACTCCCGATACACTGCTTCAGCTTGATATAGATTTTCTGGAATTCAATTGGGAGAAATTGGGTGAAATTACATTGGGTATTGTTTGCCTGCAGCGTGGGAATGTGTATCTGCGTGGCTGCGGCGTTCATGATTGAGGAACGGCCTTCGAAAGAGGTTGTTAATGCGGAGACGGGCGAGACCGAAACGGTCTACTTGGGCCACGGCTACAAACACGAAACATTTACCAAGACGATGTCCGTGGGGGGCGATGGAAAAGCCCGCCATGAGCACATCATCTGGCTTGTTTGGGCATTGGGTGCGTTAATATGCACGTTCTTCGTGACGACGTTGGCATTCGGCGTGCGGCGCAATGAAAAAACGGGCGCCTTCGGTAAACCCATGATCATCGGCGGTATTTTATTCGTCGGGACATGGACGATGTTGATGCTTTCGTACAACAAATTCATGAACGGGGAAGGAGTTGGAGAGACGTTCTTGCTGCTTCCGAAACCGACGGCATGGATGGTTTACGGGATTTGGTTCGTACCGTTGTTTTTTATCATCTCTTTCATCATAAATTTTGAAAAACAATATTGGAACAAAGAGATAGAAGAAGAATTTAATGCGATTCTCGCTCGCCGCGATGCGCGCAACGTTGGGGGAGTAGAATAATGGAAGAGTATCGTAGTTTAATCGTTTTTGGTTGTGTGGCCGCTTATATGGGGTTGTGTGTTGGCGTGGGCATTTGGGCCATGCGGCGGACGAAGTCGACGAAAGACTTTTTCATGGCCGGGCGCAATTTGGGCTTCATGGTCACCGGACTCGCCATTTTCTCCAGTACTCTATCCGGGTTTGGATTTGTTGGGGGCCCTGGACTTGTATTCGAATTTGGATCGAGTTCCTTGTGGATGATCGTCTGCTCGGTCATCGGGTTCAGCATGTCGTTTCATTTATTGGGTAAACGGCTTCGTCTTTTCGCTGAATTGAAAGACTCGATTTCGTTACCGGATGTGGTTGCATCGCGATACAACAGTGAGCTGGCTCGTTTTCTTATGGGTCTGGTGATTTTCCTGGGAGTGATCGGTTATTTGGGTGCTCAAATTAGTGCCATGACGGTTGTGCTTAAGGATATTTTGGACAGTGTGGACTTCTTGCCGATCGTACCCGAAATGGCCTGTATGGCGATATCGGTGGCGATTCTCGTGTTCTATTGTGTGACCGGCGGCATCGTGGCTTCCGTTTACACGGACCTGGTTCAAGGCGGCATCATGGTGGTTGCGGCAGTATTGGTATTCTACGCAGCGTTGGGTTCTTTTCAAAAGCACGCGGAAATAAACGGTGATACCGAATTGGCCGCACAGTATGAGGAAGAAGGTGGTGTCACGACGGTGGTCAAAACGGTCATGGAAGACGACGCTGAAACTGTAGGGCCGTGGGGCGCTTACGGCATGTTCATGTGCGTCACCTGGTTCTTCGTGTTCGGAATCGGCGGCGCGGGACAACCTCACGTGATTACGAAAATGATGATGACGAAAAATATTGGTGATACGAAAAAAGTCCTGGCGGTTAGTGTCATTGGATATACGTTCTCGGCGTTGCTTTGGATCAGCATCGGTTTTGTGATCCGTGCTCATATGTTGAAGGAAAACCTGGCTCCGATGGATAGTGCTGACCAGGCGGCATCCACCTTCCTGCAGACGTTTGCCCATCCAATGCTGGCGGGTATCGTGTTTGCCGGATTGTTTGCCGCCATCATGTCTACAGCAGACGGGTTCCTCAATGTCGGCGCGGCTGCGGTCGTACACGACATGCCGAAAGCCATTATCGGACGTCCGTTGAAAAATGAACTTCTCTCTGCTCGAATTGCGACACTGGTTATTGCAGTGGGAGCGGCATTGTTTACGCAATATTCTCCGCAACAATTGGTGGCATTATTGGGAACGTTTGGTTGGAGTACGTTCGCGGCCGCCATCGTGCCCGTTGTGGCGATTGGATTTAACTGGAAACGGGGAACCGCCTTAGCGGCCAACAGCGCAATGATTATCAGCCTGGTTATCATCTTTGGATTCGAACTGTCCATCAAATATGCGGGCTATGCCATACCTCACAGTATGAACTCAGGCGCCATCGCATTGATGGTATCCATGACCGTCTTCCTTGGAGTATCTCTTGCATCCAAACCGCCTGAATTGGACGAGGACATCGAAGCCGTGATGGACCTGTAAACCTATCGGCCGTTAACCGTGGAAGCATCCAAAAGGCAGGGTACCTACCCTGCCTTTTTCTATGTCAGCGACACGGAGAAAGGGCTCCAACGCCTGTGGAGAACCCATCGAACCGCCCGAAAACTAGTTGAACTCCTTCAAATTCATATGCTATGATTTGCATCCCTTGAAACACGGTCCATCCGTGTTTTTAGCGCGGGGGCGTAGTTCAGTTGGTTAGAACGCCTGCCTGTCACGCAGGAGGTCGCCGGTTCGAGTCCGGTCGTCCCCGCCATTTTTTCTTTTGTTTCCACTCTTGTGTCCTATTGGCTTTTGTTGCGCTTTTAGGTTCTTTTCGATTAGCGAATAATAATCAGCTTTCCATTGGCATTCGAGTGTTCTCTCTCTCTTGACGTCGGTAAATTTTACCCAAATTGGGTATCTTTTCATCTCCGAATCGTCCGCTTTTTACTTCGAGTTGATCACTTTTATGGAATGTAAGTCTCAAATTGGGCAAAAAAATCGAGTTTTTATTGTATTAAGTATAAATTTAATACAATATAACCTTATTTAGTATATTCATATTATGGGTTGATTTTTGTCAATTATTATGTATAATTACTATAACTTTTGGGAAGGAGTTCGACCACTCAATAATACCTTTCGGGCTAATAGTTAGGAGAGGGTAGTATGAGTAGTCATAGGTTGCTTTTTTTGGGCGAAGAAGCATCCATTTTGTTCGACGATGAAAATTCTTTGTATTTGCGTGAGTTTCATGCGGTCGAAGTGATGGATGAGGCGGACGCTCTGTCTACGCTATCGGAAGAGATTTTTGATGGTATCGTCGTCTCTGAATCCGCGGACGATGGACGAGGCCTTGAAATTGCTCGAGATATCCATTTCAAGCACGAACACTTGACGATCATGTTATTGACTTCGGAATTCTTCGAAGCATCGGAATCTCTGGGCAACATAGAAGCGTTACCCGCCAGCCTGGATCGAGAAATCATTCTTCAATTCCTGAAATTGGATTTGCAACGTGGTCAATTGGAGCGGCAGAACGCGATCCTGACGAAAACTCCTCCAATCGTGCGTTCCTCCGCCGGCTCGGCGAAAAAGGTAGATGTCCCACCTCTGTATTTGGAAGATGAACTCGTGGGTGTGAGTGCGGCGGTACGAAAAGTACGTCAAGATATTGTGGAAGTTGCGAAGACCGATATGTCGGTATTGATTCGCGGGGAAACGGGCACTGGAAAAGACGTGATTGCACGATTACTTCATCGTGTCGCTTCCGAATCCAAGGGCGGGACGTTTGTAAAAATCTGCTGTCCGGCACTTCCAGAGCAGTTATTGGAGTCGGAGCTTTTTGGTCATGAAGCGGGTGCCTTCACGGGTGCGCTAAAGAAACGACCGGGGCGCATGGAAATCGCAAAGCGTGGTACGACGTTCCTGGATGAGATTACAGAAATGCCCCCTTCGGTGCAGGCGAAGCTTCTGGAAGTTCTAGAGCACAAGACATTCATGAGAGTGGGTGGCAACGAGCAGATCACGATTGATACGACATTCGTCGCTGCTACGAATGTGTCGCAAGATAAGATTTTCAATGAAAAAGGATTTCGCGAAGATCTCTTTTATCGATTGAATCAATATTCAATCGAAATACCGCCTTTGCGAGAACGACCGGAAGACATTCCTCATCTAATCAGGCATTTTTTGGACAAGTATGGGGCGATTTACAATCATTCCGGTTTAAAAATGTCAGAGCGGACGCTGTCCATCATGGTTCAGTACCAATGGCCCGGCAATATACGGGAATTGGAGTCGGTCGTACGCCGATATGCGTTAAGTGGCAAGGAAGAGACCATTTTAGACGAGTTACTTCCTTATCTGGAGGCCGCCGCGCCTGTTCCGGATCTTGAAGCCTTACGGGAACCGGTTCCTTTTGAACCGATTCCTTCAGAAATGATTCAGGTACCCATCATTGTATCGAGTGAAGTTCCCGTCAAGAAAATCGGCACCTATAAAGAAAATGAAAAACGTGTGATCGAAGAAGCCTTGGCACAGACTCATTGGAATCGCCGTAAGGCGGCTGAGATTCTTGGGGTTAGCTACAACACGTTACGTCGAAGAATCGCTCAGTACGAATTGGTATAGATCCTATCTCGATTTTCTACGTCAGATTACTCTACAAGAGAAACTGTCCCACCCAGGTTGTTGAATTGGCCCAGATAGTTGATCGTCAACGTACCATTTCCGTGGGCCAGAATTGTGTCGGCGATCAAGCCGTTTCCGAAGCTGGTTGAATTACCGCCAATTTCGATCTCGGCTACAGGGAAATACATTGTTCCTTCAAGGTCCATTGTAGCTGTACCTAGGATTCGGGAATCGGATGTATTCGTGCGCCCTTGAAAAATCGAAACGCCGGAATCTGCGTAAGGTGTAATATCGGGCGATCCCGGGTAGCCATACAACTCTTCATCAGGCGGTGTGATTTCGCCGAGCATGTTTCCTCGAATGTCGACGGGACCGCCCGCGATGTAGAAGATGACACCTTCGGCATTGAGTGTCCCGCCGTTGATATCCAGCCCGGCCCCATCTAATATATACACGCCGGGAGTCAAATTGAGCTCGCCGTTATGCATTGTAATGCCGCCGTCGTAATATCCGGGCCCAATGTTTACGATGTCACCGCTGGTGACATTAACGGTTCCCAAACTCGAGGCTGGATCGTAGACGGGTTCGGGGAGTTCGGCCAACGGATCAGCTATTGGATTTGACCCCGGGTACAACGGGCCATCGTAATTCACTTGTTCTTCAAACCCGTTGTCGAAGCCGCCTGCTGAATAGACACCATCAGCATCGAGGTAGGGTTTTCCGGAATGACATGCGGCGCTAGCATCGTCTGAATTCACATAAATTACGCCGCCGTCAACAATAAGACTCCCAGCTGTACCTTTTATGTCGAAGGAGCAGGGTTCGTCTTCATTTAAGGCAATCACTCCGGCCCCGAATCCGGCGCCGACGGTGGCTACCGCGTAAGCCTGAATATCAGCGTCGACAAAAGTGGAATTCATCATGTCTGCCATAATCAGTTGAACGGCTCCGTTTGCTGAGGCTTCTGTTCGGCGCGCATTTACCATAACGGCATTTGGACTGGTTGTGGTAGGGGTGAATGTACGTGTTGATGAATCGTAAGTACCTACTACAATATCGCCGTCTGCACTGTTCGCAGCGTTCGCGTCGAGCTGAAGCATGACACCGGCGGCACTGTTCAATAAACCGATTTCGGCGGCTTTGTCTCGGGCGTCATCCTCACTCTGTCGAATGACCTGAGCGCCCGCCAGTGCGGCGGCGTCTGCGGCAGTTTGAAGCTGGCCTCGAGTGACCACCATGAAGCCGGTATCGATTACGAGTGCGGCAAAAAAAACTAACAGAAGCATGATTAACGATGCCCATATCAATGCGACCCCATCGTCATTTTTCCAATCAATTTTCATGTCTTATCTCCCATGAATTGAATCCAGCTCCGCGGTTCTTTCCGAATCGTCAGCTGTTATTCAAAATGCAGATCGAAAAGTTCGAGTCCGCCTTCTTCTTCGGGTTTCATTTTCGCGATTATGTCCATATTGTGATTCACTTTGTCTTGCGAAAGGATTCGACGATAGACCCGTTGCGATTCAACGAGGTCGCCGTTCATCGCCAGTGCGAGCGCGAGATTTGCGGTGTAACGTTTTTCCTGTGGAATGAGTGAGACGGCTTTTGAAAAGTGGGATTGGGCTTCCTGAAAATCGCCCAACAACAATTCGCAGATTCCCAGATTGTTGAGAATCAACGGATCACGATCGTTTTTCTCGACCGCGGTTCTCAGCGTCAGCCGAGCATCTTCGACGCGCTCGTCCATCATATATAAGTCAGCCAATTCCGCATACGCAGGAGTGAATTCCGGAAACTGGTTTATCGAGCGATATAAAATGATTTCGCCTTCCCGATATTTCTCCTGGGAGATATAGATTCTGGCCATGCTGTAAAGCGTCTTCGCGTTCGGCGCTTCCTGACCAATTTTCCCACCTTTTTTGTCGTGCATTGTCAATTGGTGGCTACCGGACGTGGCCTGAGTTGTTGCGCAACCTGTTGAAATCGCGGTTACACTCATCAGTACACTGGTCATGAAGAGACCTTTAATTGCTGTCTTAATGTTGCTCATTATTTACTACCCCCTGTAATAGAAAAGCCTTCTTTTGAGAACCCTGTGTCCTTTTGAGACTCGGTAATAATCAGGAATACGTCGTTCGAATCCATTCCCGGTCCGCCGACGAAGCTATCGGTTATTTTCAACAGTTTCGTATCAACGCCTTTATCCTGCAGGTATGCGAGAACGTGGCGTTTACGAGCTTGGTATAAGTCATCGTGGGCTTTTCCTTGGCGGACATTCAATGCTACCGGGTATTGGTTTACTTCGGCCACGATGAAGTGGGCGTTGCGGTCTTTTTGCATCCCTTCTTCGTCGCTTTCGGGAGCCAAGGCATCCATTTCGCCTCGGGAAACAAAACGTACTCTATGGGGGTCTACGCCGTTGGCTTTCAGGTAGGCGCCTACAGAATCAGCCCTGCGTGTGCCGAGGCGTTCGTTGTATTCATCGCTCCCTCGCGAATCAGCACGCCCGGTGATGATGATGTCGGTTTCCGGATTTTCTTTAAGCGTTTGAATGGCGTTGTTGAGAATGTCGACGCCTTCAGAGCGGATATCGGATTTGTCGTAGTCGAAATAGACACGGACATCATCTTTGACATTCACGGGTTTGGATACTGGCATGACGTCGTTCAGGTAGTGATTTGCCAGAATATCCAAATCTCTTCCACCCAACCCGTTTATCGTGGGAGTATGTTGAACGAAGTGATGGGGGTAAATGGTGCTTTGCGTAATCACGCCATTTTCCACAGGATCAAGGACTGCACGTTCAACTGCTCTCATGTCGGCAGCAGAATGTTTCATGAACGACTGCTCGCTTTTTGGTGAGGAAGCGCACCCCGAAAAAAGGACGATCCCGGGTACGATTGCCAGTATAGCTGTTAATGCTTTCATTGTATTTCCTCCTCGGCCGTTTCCGGCCAGGTTAATCAATTACATTCCAAATACGTCGCGTATAGACAATACTGCGGGTCCGACGGCGATGATGATGACCACTGGGAAAACCATCACGACCATGGGGAACAGCATTTTGACTGACATTTTTTCGGCGGCTTCTTCTGCCCGAAGACTCCGTTGTTCTCTCATTGTTATGGTGAAAATACGCAATGCATCTCCGACACTGGTACCGAATTTTTCGGATTGAACCAAGACACCCACGAGAGACGTAATATCATCGGAGCCTGTACGTTCCGACATATGTCGCATCGCTTGTGTACGCGGTGCTCCCAGATGGATTTCCAGGTTTGTTAACGCCATTTCATCCGCCAGAAGGGGGCATACCGTTCGAAGTTGTTCAGACACACTATTCCACGCCTGGTCGATTCCCATACCGCCCGATACGCAGATTTCCAAAAGGTCGATTGCATCGGGTAGGTGCATCTTAATCTCGTTCGCTCGTTTGGTCGCGAAGAAAGCGATTATGTAGTTTGGAAGAAAAAAGGCCAACGATGCCGCGAACATGACGATCAAAATCTTGATAGAAGCGTCTTTTTCTATGGCAAATGCGAAGGAAGTAGAACCAAAAAGAGCCGTCGTCAAAAGCAACATTTTGATGCCTAGAAATAATGTTACGGAACCTTCGCCGCTAAATCCTGCGGCTGCCAATTTTTTCCGTAAATCAGATGATTCTCCATCTTTGGAAGCGAATTTTTTCCCAAAGTTTGAAAGAGCAGATGAAAAAGACCGTTCGCTTTGGGCGTCAACGCCCATGGAGTAGCCTCCGCCGGCGAGTCGGGCTTTCAGATCTTTACGATAGGCGATTGTGCCTGAAATGATCGCCCCGCCGAGGCTGATCACCGCGCTGAAGGTCAGAATGGGTATCAGCAGATTGTTATTTGACAAGATTGCTTCCATGATATCAGTCCTTTAGTACTTTAAGATCGCGATTTTGTTCATCATCCAGTTACCACACAACAACATTCCGGCTGCTAGGAAGAGCATTTTGTTTCCTGCATCGGTTGAAAACATGGGTTCGACGTATTCCGGTTTGCTCAGATACAAAAACGCGAACAAGCCGAAGGGAATTAACATCAGAATACGTTTACTGAATTGAGTTTGAGAAGTTAATACGCGCACTTTACCGTGCAAACGGATTCGGTCACGGATTACGTCGCTCAATCTATCCATCATGTCTGCCACGTTTCCGCCGCTACGAATTTGAATGACTGTTGACGCCGCGAACAATTTGAGGTCACTGCTGCTAGACGCTTCTGCTGTATGCAAGATGGCTTCTTCGAGGCTCTTACCGAGGGCCTGCTGTTGTACGATTTCTCCGAACACATTACAAATCGGCGCGTCGGCTTCATCGATGATCAATTGAAATGCGCTCAACAGGGGGTGTCCGGCTCGCAGGGAGCGGGTCGCCAATCCCAATGCTTCTGACAGTTGGCGTTCGAACAAGGCCTCTCGGGCTTTAATTTTACGAGTGGCCTGGCCTTTGAGAATAACGAGCATAGAACCCGTAACTGCCATCGCAACGATGGAATCTTTAGAAAGAGCCCAGACAATGGAGAATGTCATGGCAGACATCCCGAAGATCCCGAGGAACAACGTACTCAACGGCATGGTCCATCCAAAAGCTTGACGCATATCGTCGAAAATACGGATGAGTCGGACGCCCGGATGTGCTCCTTGAACGCGAACGAGGTTCACTTTGCCTTCGTGCCACAACTTCATTACTCGTGAATCGTCGGTCTTCCCGATGTCGAACTGGTGACTGAGGCGGTCCTGGATTTGAGCTGATTTTGCTTGTGATTTTCCCCGAATCAGCATCACGATGATTAGCCAAACCGAGCCGACTAGAACGAACACCGATAGTGCGATCATCATTTGAGTTGCAGATAAATTTTCAAGTAAATTTTTCATGGCGTTTCTCTTAACTGTCCGCTCTTACGAGCCGACGTTGTTGAAAGAAGTCATCGCTCATTTCAATGCCTTCTGCTTTGAATCGTTCAAGAATTTGTGGGCGAACACCGCAAACTTCGAAATACCCTTCGGTGTGGCCGTCGTCCGAAACTCCGGTTTTTACATAACGGAAGATATCTTGCAGTAAGATCATGTCACCTTCCATGGTCGTAACTTCTGAAATGTTGACGATTTTACGTTTACCACCGGTGAGCCTGGTTTGATGAACCAAGATATTCAACGCGGAACTGATTTGCTGGCGTATGGCCGTAATCGGGAAATTCAGTCCAGCCATACTCACCATATTTTCCAGGCGCATGAAAGCATCACGAGGGTTATTGGCGTGAACCGTCGTCATGGAGCCTTCGTGTCCGGTATTCATCGCTTGGAGCATATCGAGTGCTTCTTGTCCGCGTACCTCACCGATGATAATTCGGTCAGGGCGCATGCGAAGTGAGTTGACGAGCAGAGCCCGTTGGTTCACTTCACCTTTACCTTCGATGTTCGAGGGTCTCGTTTCCAAGCGAACTACATGTTCTCGTTGCATCTGTAGTTCCGCCGCGTCCTCAATGGTTACGACGCGTTCGTTTCCTGGGATCCATTTGGAAAGTACGTTGAGAAGGGTTGTTTTACCGCTACCAGTACCACCGGAAATTAATACATTGAGTCGGCTTTTAACGCAGGCTTCGAGGAAAGTTGCCATTTCTCCTGTAAACGTATCAATTTCAATCATTTTAGGGACGTCGATCGGAATCGTACCGAAACGTCGAACACTTAACGAAGGTCCGTCGATAGAGAGCGGGGGAATGATGGCGTTGACACGGGAACCGTCGGCCAGGCGCGCATCGAGCATGGGGGAGCTTTCATCAATGTGACGGCCGATCCGTGCGCCGATACGTTGGATGACGCGTAATAATTGTTCGTCGTCGCGGAATTTGATATCGGTTTTTTCCAACATCCCGAAACGTTCCACGTAAATATTGTTTGCTCCGTTGACCAAAATATCACTGATGAAAGGGTCCCTTAAGAATTCTTCAATGGGTCCCAATCCAAACACTTCGTCGAGAACATCCTGAACCAACTGCGCTTTTTCCGGGCCGGAGATCGGGCAATTCTCTTTGTCGAGTAGCAATTCTACTTGCTGTGTACATTCGGTCAGCAGTTGTTCATCGTCCAGCTGCCTGGCTTCATTGAGATCCATGCTGGCCAGTAGTTTGCGATGTACCCGCAATTTGATGTCGTCTAATGATGTTTGGTCGTTCAATAACATAATTTCACCTGTTTCCTGGTTTACGCTTCAACCGGTAACCACGAGTTATTTTTTTTTTCGAATTCTTCGTTTTGGGATGTTAAGTCTTTGGACAGCTGAGCCATTTCCTTGCGTAACGCAGAGCGAGGAGCAGTGACGGACAAAGGCTTACCAAAATTAATGCTCTTGACCGCGCTTGCGTAATCGTTTGAGAGCCTCGTAATTGGAAATTCGCCGATGGCCTCCTGGGCCTCGTCAAACGTAATGGTTTCCTTGCGTTTCCGATAACGGTTGAGTACCGGACGAATTCTGTCGGCCGGAATGCCGTTATTTCTGAGGCTCGTAATCATGGATTTCGCGACGCGAATATCTTTCACCGTCGGTTGGAATACTACGACTGTGGCATCGCTTGATTCGCCTAGCGATGTTGCCGCCTTCATGGAAATTCTTGGAGCGTCGATTACGGTGAAACCGTTACTTTGTTTGCACGCTGCCAAGACTTGAGACAGTTGGGAAATTTCCAAATCTCTCGAATTGCTGAAGTCGATGCTCGCCGGGCTGATTAAGACACGAAGCGCATCGGTATATTGGACTGAGGTTGTATCGATCAAATTCTCGTCGATATTTCCAGGGTGTTGCAATACATCGGCAATGCCGTACCGAGTATTCAGTTCCAAATAAGAAGCCACCGAGCCGTAGCTGTAATCCATGTCGATCAACAAAACTGGTTTCGGGCTATTGATTTGCAGTTCGTAAGCCAGATTCACGACCATGGTGGTCGCTCCACATCCACCGCCGGCGGACAATACGGTAAAGCACTTTCCGGGGCGACTTTGTGTGGGGTTACTGTCCGGGAGTAACCGGACCAACACGTCTAACAATTCGGAATTCATGAATTGTTTTACTTGTACGTGCCTGATTCCCGATTGCATGGACTTAATGACCAATTCGTTGCTCAGATTACTGGTCAATGTAATAAACCGTGTATGGACGAAACGACTTGTCATGGATTCGATATCACCCATAACGGAAGCTGCTTCGTCATCGTGGTCGAGTAAGACAAATGCGACGGACCGACTTTCCAGACGATTGGTCAATGAGACCAAATCGCGACACATGGACACTTGGAATGTCATGTCACTTTCGACAAATATGGGCATCATGCTCTCATACAAGCTTTGGTCTTTCGACAATACTACTATTTCTTTTTCATTACTCATAAATGTTTAAATCTTTCGACCGTTTAGTCGTTCAATTTACTTTGTTTCATTTCTTGATGAGTCGTTGCCTGAGCAACGGCTTTGTGGTCTACATTTTCTTTCTCGTCTTCTTCATAACTATCCCATGCACCGGGACCCTCTAATTGAGACAATGCATCGGTATCGGTGTCGTCATCGACATATTCATCTGGATTTTCGATGTAGCCGTTGATGAAGAGATTCCAATCATTTGGGCCTTCAGTGTTATCGCCGGGAAGAGGAATGCGTTCGCCGTAGGACATCGGTTCAACCAAAGTTGCGGTCACGAGTACTACGAGTTCGCTTTCACCGCTGATATAACTGACGGAACGAAACAGTGAACCGAGAATGGGGAGGTCGCCCAATATCGGAGTGCGTGAATTACGTGCAGAAGAATATTGATTCAGCAGACCAGCCATACTGAAGGTCTGGCCACTTTTGAGCTCCAACGTAGTTTCCGCACGTCGTACGATAATGGACGGAATTCTAAAACCGGAAATCTCAAGCGCGCCGATGTCGGATAATTCGCTCACTTCGGGTGCGATATGGAGGCGGATTGTACCGTCGCCCAATACCTGAGGTTTGAAATTCAACATGACGCCGAATTCTTTGTACTCAATGGTGACGGATTGACTTCCGACACCGTTACCCGATTGAGCAATCGGAATCGGGAATTCTCCACCGGCCAGGAAGCTTGCTTCTTCTCCACTCAATGCGACGAGTGTGGGTTCAGCTAAGACGCGAAGGAATTGGTTCTCGGCCAATGCCTGAATATAGAAGGATAAGTCGGCTTTCGGGAATCCGGCGAACAAGGTAACAAAAGGATTGATTCCTGAGTCGGCCGTGAAGAGGAAGGGAAGTCCATCCGCCGCGTTGGCTCCGGCAAATGCACCGAGTTGAATTGGGTTAAAGGTACCACCGGATGCTGTCCCTGTGAAGGAACCACCGACAAAATTGTCGCCGCCGCTGAGTATGTTAACACCCATATCTTTGATTGCCGCACGATTCACTTCCGCGACTTTGACTTGAATTTGAACCTGATGAAGGCCGGCTACACTGGTCATGTCGACCCACTTCACTTCGCAGGCTTCCATGAAATCGTTGAGCTGTTGTACTTGTGCTGAGCGTTCAAGCATTCCTTTGATGAAATAGGTTCCTTCAGAACGATCGACGCCGATTGCGCAACGCGGAAACAGATTCGCCAAGTCATCTTGAAGGTGTTCGGGATTAATGTCTACTCGTACTTCGCAACCCCAAACCTCGCCATCGAAGCCGAAAATCAGTAGGTCAGTCAATCCCATCCCAGTACTTTGGACGAGAACTTCTGTCAGAGGTTCGCCTTCTTCGCCCGGTACCATGTCGGCACTGGCTACATCGGGATTGGCCGTGGCTACCATACGAATCGGCCACTCAGATTTCAGAGCAGTATATCGTCCGATTTCCATACACAATACGCCGTCTTCCAAATCTGAAGCGTTTGGCGAAACGATGGTCGGGGCCGTCGACTGAGCCATTGCACTGGCACACAACAGCCAAGAGATACACAGGGCTCCGAACACTCGGGCATACAGCCCGAATTGTTTAGCAGTCACGTTCAACATGGTGTTTTCTATGGGAAATAAAATTTTGTTCACGACAAATCACCTTTCGGTTAATATTTAATTAAAATGCGCGGACGCCGAATTCAAGTCCTTTGACTACAAAAGCATGTCTCACTTGCGGAGCACTTTCTGACTCCGGCGCTGCTTCGACGGCTACTTCTTCGTTTCCTTCTTTTGAATCCCCTTCAAGCAAGTCGGACAATGAAGGTGTTTCGCTTCCGTCAACTTGCGTATCTAGAAAGTCAGCCAGCATCGCAAGACGACCAGCGGCGAGGAGGGTAGGTTCCTTATCGGTGTCGATTTCATCAGTAGGATTACGCAGTGTTAATGAAATCTGACCGAATTTCATGGCCAACTGAAGTGCTTCAGCCTGTTTACTGTCCACCAAAAGAGTGACCGTAGGTCCTTTCTTATTTCCGACTTTAGATTGCTTTTGTTCCACCTCTTCGGCGGTACTTCCGACCACTCTGTTTTCTACGGCCAAAACTTCGATGCTTTGAAGCAATGTGGTAGATACTGCATCGTAGGCTACACTGTTACCTTGCAACTTAAATGATGCGAGAACATCTACATAGGAACCGGGATAGAGCAACCCTTGTAATCCTTCGTAGCTGGTCAGTTGAATATTGATTGCTCTCATTCCTGGATCAAGTTTGGCAGCGAGAAATGCTCCGGAACCTTCTCGCGGGAATGAACCTTCGGTAAAGGTCTGACCTTCGAGCATGTTTTCGTTCAAATGTTTCCCAATAATCTGAGATGCATCGGTGTAATATTTTTCCGGTAAGGAGCTTTTCTTGAGCGTCTTTTCGACTATATTGTCCTTGGTGACAGCATCAAGAGCCGTTAAATTGGCAGAAGCCACCAAAATAGTCACTTCCGGATTGGTCGTCGCCGCAACAACGTCCTTAGCTTTGTCCAAACTGATTGATGCAGTAAAGACTGCCGCTGAAAGAGCGGCGACGATGCCTAACCCTACTAGTATTACGAAAGACCACGTAATCTTCATGACCTCACCTCCTGTTTTTCGGTTTTAATCCACATATATCGAAGCGTCCAATGCATCATTGCACGGATCATTCTCTAGCCATCGTCGCCGACGACGTTAAATTGTTTGGGGTAGGAACGAGTCCGACCAATTCCATTCCCGCGTAGGGAACGGTAACGGTTACCGTGATAGGGTCACCCTGGAGAGCACCTTCGGGAGACGCTGGGTTTATTTGCAAGATTGCGCCGGTGAGTCCCCAGTCGGTGACGAGTTCGGCGAACCGCGCCTGTGCGTCCGTGGCAGTGTTATTTGCCAGTGCCGCGGTACGGGCGCTTTCGCGGGCAACATTACTGACTTGCTGCATCCGATAAAATACCCATCCGTATTCGATAGCGCCGAACGTAACAGAGAGGAGCATTAGGATAACGACGACCATTTCGACCGTGGCCGCTCCTCGTTTTTCTTTCGAAAGTCTTTTTAATCTCATAAAGGCCATACCATGACTCCTGTACCGGAAAGGGCTACGCCAACGAAAATGGCGACGCCGTACGGCATGTACAACATTTCTTGGGGTTTGACGGAAGATTTAATGGCTTCACCAATCCCTTTTCCCTTGTTAAAGATGATGAGGGAGGTGATCCCGTTGAACATTACTTTCATACGTTTCGCAACGGGTGTAAATTGGCGGTTGACCAGGGCGAAGAGAATTCCAAATACTGCCCCAATAAAAATGACTGCCAATAACGCGTACAGACCGTGTTGAAGTCCTAGCCAAGCGCCAATGGCGCCCATTAATTTAGCGTCGCCCGCACCACCGCCGGCGAACGCATAGAGTAAAACGAATGGAACTGCTAAAAATACGCATGCGCCAATGGCACCGAGTAAGGCGATTCCACCGTACATAAGTAAATTGAAAATAAGTCCTGAGAATAGTAATGAAATGGTCAGGTAATTGGGTATACGCCGGGTACGAATATCCGTAATAGCCGCACCCAGTGAGGCGCAGATCACTACGCCCCACTGGATGTAGAGTAAATCGTTTATATTTTCGAAAAAATTCATACTCTTGCGACCTTTACGTACTTAATTAGTGCGTACTTAAATTAAACGCCTTCGATTACAGTTTGCGTATCGCCGAACTGACCCGTAACAGCGCCAGCAAGTGCGGTGATAGCGGCAACCATAGTTGCTACGATCAGAGCAGTCATTACTGCATATTCAACCGTTTCCAGACCTTCTTCGTTCGACATAAATTTTTTGATGGCTTTCATTTCTATTCTCCTATAACGTGGCATCACACAACGTGGCGCCTATATGAATAAAGTGGCTCTTTCCGAACATTCGAAAAGTTTCACATTACCTTCTAATTAATGGTGTTCGCAGTGGCATTAAATTGAGCAGATATCGCGCCCGCCAAGCCGGCAACCGCGGCTACAAGGGTGGCCACTATCAATGCCGTCATCACTGCATATTCGATTGTTTCGAGTCCGTCATCTTCTTTGATGAAACGGAAAATTTTTTCGAAATCCATCTTCAGTTCCCTTATCCGTCAACTACGACGGCTCCGTATTCTCGACTCTTCGCGAGATGGAGGCGACTCACAGCCGCTTCCATCATTTCTCCCACCGACGTTTCTTCGGGATAGGAGGAAACGGAATATCGCATGTCGATAGTTCCGTTGCACATCAATTTAATTCTGTCGATGGCTTCCTGCGCTTCCGACATTCCTGTATGTGCCATCAGGATCGCGCTCGAATCTTCCAAATGGAAAAATTCGTCGCAATCGCGCATTGACGTTTCGAGTAACTCTTCCACGTCAACTCGCTGACCCGAAGTTGGTGTTAAGAAAACCAACGACAGAAAATTGCGATACCGCGATGCCAGATTTATTTCGTAGTTTAGAAGCCATTCCAATTTCTCTTTCTCATCCATACTTTGATCTCTCTTTTCAGGCGTCTGCGAGTGCCCGATATTTAACATGCCTATGGGGTGTCCTATCGCAATAGGTATGCCAAGACATACAAAATGCTAAAATCAATTAAATCAATAGCGCGCTGCGGGGTCGCCAGAATTGACAGAAGGGAATTTTTCGGGGCTCAGTAAAGTGGTCTAATAGTGCCCAAGGTGGGCATCATCAGTTTGGGCAATTGTTACTCAGAATGACCATCTTTTGAAAAGTCAACACGATTTCGCGACTAACGAATGCAATCAAAAGGCAAGATAAGCCTAAATTTATTGGTGATTCGCTATTACGCGGCGAATTCCCTTACAACGTGTGGTTTTTGTTTTACGGATTCGTTGTACGATATAAAACTTTTGAGCGATTCCGTACATTTGATAATTTGCAAGGAAGTTTACGACATTTCCGTTGAATTCGCTCCGCAAAAGGAGCGGGACTAGTGACTATATTGATTGAAATGAAGTCAACTATTGACAATGAACGAGAAATTCTCTGGGATTGGTTTCCGATCGCGAAAGCCGGTCGTATCAATCCACGCTCAGTTTCTTCGGAAACGTGAACAGTAAGAAATGTTTGGCCCGATAGGCCGAGTATGTAGGAGGCTATGGGGCAGGGGGCGTCGCCAACATAATACGAGGTGCCGGTCACGGCTGCTACCGAATCATACGGAGGATTAATACTTAATTTCCATAGGTATCTGTGATATAATTGAAAATGTAATGACGAGGGGTAAATTTCTTGGGGCTCCTACGTAAATTCAATCACACATTAGGAGAAGAGAAATGTTAGAGTCAATTGACATTAGAAGTCATGTCGCTGTGTATCAGCAAATCGAAAATCACGTACAATTCGCGGTCGCATCGGGGAAACTGAAAGATGGAGATCAACTTCCATCTGTGCGCGAATTGTCTCAACGCCTTAACGTAAATCCAAATACTGTCGCGAAAGCTTATCGCGATCTGGAAGTCATGGGATTGTTGTTCACGCGTCGCGGTATGGGTGTTTTTATCAAAGAAGGCGTCCATGCAAAATGTAAAGCGGAATGTGCCACCAAGATCCTCTCTCGGTTTCATGAAGTGATTTCGGAAGCCAACGCAGCGGGGATTGCCAAAAAGAAACTGACCAGTGTTTTGAATGTAAGCTTTGATTTGGATGCTGATCCATACGGCGACACTCCAAAAAGCGTACTATCAATTGCAAAAGCAAAATAGCGGTATTGGTCAGAGGCAGTTTGCGAATGTGTTTTAGTCGCTCTCACGAAAATAATACTTTAGGCAAAGCGCCGTTCTTGAAAATGAACGGCGCTTTGTTTTTTTTGAATTCGAAGTGTCGTAAAAGATGACAAATACTTTTACCCTCGAAATTGGAGCCCGCATGCTCCATTTGATTCAGTCGAAAAACTGGAAAGTGTGTTACGAGTGGCGTAAGGCCGATGAATCGGGCGAATACCAGTCCATGGAAGAAATATTCCATCAGGTAGCGGATTCTCTGGAAAATGGCCCTCGGTATTACGTTTTCCCACAACCTGTAAGCTTCGACGAATTCATGGAAGGTGCAATCAAAGAATCCATTCAGCTGCCCCGTGTGAAGATTGCCGGGGAATTTCGGTATCTGTTTGGTTTTGGAATTCGAGATGACGAGTGTTTCTTTGTGACTAATTCGGACGTTCATTTGCGCAGTGCCGACCGAGAACCAAAAGAGTACGACTTTGTGTTGGCCGCGCTTGAGACCTTAGAAGAATTCGTCCATGTGAAAACGTCTGACCAAGACGCGCAATAAGAAAACCGATTCCTATTTAGGACCTCGGGGTTGGAAGTTTACATTTGACGAAGATAAAAGTTGGGGTGGTTGAAATCAAATCGTACGTTTCGGTCGAATTTAGCTTCATTTCTTCTGTCGGTACGCCTTCACGCAGCGTTACAACATTCATGCCGGCATTTTCGACAGCACGGAATAACTCGGTCAACGGTCGCCTGTAAAAGGATACTTCGACCGGAGCACCGATTGTGTTCCACTCCTGAGTCAGTAGTTCGGTGTCGAAATAATTTCCAGATACCGTTGATTCAAAGTCCATCATCGGATGATGGGTGGAAAACACGAACTGTCCAAAAGGCCGCAGTACCCTCGCTATCTCACAAAAAAGCGTACGCCAGTCTTCGATATAATGAATGGTTAAAGGGGAAATGACCAGATCAAACGAGCTATCGGATTGGAGGGGCAAGCCGTCATTCAGGTCTTGAACGTAGGCGCGAACACCGTCACCGGAGTTATCTTTGACGAGGTCGATCATCTCAGGGGAATTATCGATGGCCGTGACCTTGGCACCCATTTCGATTAATTCTTGCGTATAGAGACCTGGTCCGCATCCCATATCGAGAACGTTGGAGTTATTGACCGAAGGAAGCATCGCCATCAGCGAAGGACGTTCGTACTGAGAATTGTAGGCGTTGTTCTGGATGGCTCTCGCATATTCAGCCGCGTGTTTTCGATATAGTTCGCTACCCATGATTCTTATTCACCAGCCCTTGGCGGTTGTCGGGGTTTCCAGTTTATTCTATCCTAATTGCTATTTAGGTAACCAATGGTGACCTAAGCGGGAGTAATTTCGTTTGCGCAGAATTCGATCAAAGAGAATAAAAAAAGGCGGACTCTTGCGAGCCCGCCTGTGTGACGTTATTTCGTTCTTGATATTAGTTGTTCAACATGGCGTTGATTTTTCTCGTTACAGTATTGACATCAAAAGGACGAACCATGATTTTTTGAACTCCGGCCATTGCCGCTTCTACCGCCAGTTTCTTTTCCGATTCTGAAATCATCATGACGATAGGCATATCTTTACCTTGGGAACGTAAATCACGCGTCGCTTCTATACCGGTTACGTTCGGCATTTCATTGTCCATCAGAATCAAATCATAGTCGGTGGTTTCGCAGGCAAGTATCGCCTTTTCACCGTCGTCCACTTCGTCCACTTCAGAAAAATGTGTTTCTGACAATGCTTTGACTAGTAATTTCCTCATTACACTTGAATCATCCACTACTAATGCTCTCATATGTAATTCCTTCTTTGCCTACAAGGTATACATATATTATTCTACATATCATGCAAAAAAAGCAATTAAAACTCGAATTTTGAAATAAAAATGTCATTTCCGAAAAAAAAATTTCACTTACGATATTCATAAGTATTTTAAAATAAAGGCTTAGGGAAAGAAGGCACTCTCCGAAAAGCGGAGTATATATTTGAGTATATGCTTTGAAAACGTGCATATTTGGAACAGCTAACTGGATAATTAGTTGTCAAAACATCTCAATGGTGCCCGTTCGAGGCTTCTTTACCAAATTTCCGAGGTATTTAGAAAGTAAGCTATCGATGACTCGTAACTCTCAGCAGAAATTCGATGACTGAATTCGGCTCGAAGTACGAAAATCCGTTCTTCGTTTTCGGGCCATAGGTAAAACCGTTCGTTTTAACCAAATGGTGCTGGCGGCCGTCATCCTTCAGCGTCAATGGTGGCATGAGCAGTGATGGACTAGCATGCCTATAAGGAGAAATTGTCCTGAGCGGCTAAGCAGCGTGGCGGGGGGACTTTACGCGCAAAACAGGTTGGAAGCATTTTTAGCGAGGCAAGGAAGAACGCGGAAACGAAGAGAAACCGGCGGTTATTTTTTCTTTCTTTTCAATGTTTCCAAGGCGTCTTTTTCGGTATCGAGGCAGGTGGGGCACAACCCATGGGAAAATTTGGCATCGCTACGACTCGCCAAATATTCTTCGACACGTTGCCAATAGCCCGTGTCATTTCGAATCGATTTACAAACCGAGCAAATAGGAATTAGTCCGGTCAAGGTTTTGTTCTCAGCCAGAGCCAAGGATAATTTTTCAATTAACTCGTCTTTTTCTCTGAGCCATTCCTCACGCATTAGTTTTTGTCGAACGGTGTGAATCGCAACGACGATTGTTTGAAATAAATCACCTTTCGACATGTCGCCTTTAACCAAATAGTTCTGTGCCCCGGCCTGAATAGCTTTCACAGCCAATTCTTCGTTGCCTGTTCCCGTGATCATGATGACCGGAATATTTTTCGCGGCGAAGTGTTCGACTAGTTCAATTCCGTTTCGGCCAGGCAATTCGTTGTCCAATAAAATGCATGCGGGCGTCGTGTTTTCACAGAATGTCTGACCTTCATCTCCAGTGGAGGCTTCAATAATCTGGAATTTTTCGCCCATCAGTCGGTGGATTTGTTGCCGATCCACCATGTCGTCATCTACGACCAACAATTTACCATTGTCGGTGTTTGTCGAAATACCTGATGCATTAGGTTCAGACTTCATTTGAAACACATTGATGTCCGTTTGCACCGATTTCGTTGGAACGACGGACATTTTCCCCCAATTAGTGAATGGCTTGGTTCCCTATCAATCTTTCGATGGGAACGCGACTGCATGTTTATTATGTGCCTATAGATGATTCGTGTCAAGAGAATCACAAATGGTGCCCGAAACCAACCGTAACTTCGATGAGGCTTGCCTCGGATGTCTTTTAGAAGACTTGAATTATCCAGAGAAATTCGCCGAATCACCAGTAAATTGATAGCGGCGCTATGTTTTGCCCGATGAGTCCTGTTCCGCGTCTAGATAGGTACGGATTCGAGTCTGACGATCCGATGTAAAGACCGGGGCCAAGGCTGCTATGGAGACGGCCCGGCCTCCGAGTCCCCAACTGCCTTCTGGCACCTCCAAAAACGTCATCCATATATCGGAACCTTTGCCTTCTTTTGGCATCTCGGCGACTTCCCGAAGGACGGATTCGATCCGTTCGAATAACTCGGCTTTCATTTCGTTATTCCAGGGACCGGCCATGACGCGGATCGTGATCAGAGCGGCGCGATTCGAGGGGCTTTGGTGGAGCGCGGTTTCGGTTCCTATCCAGAGGTCGTCTTCTTCGAGGTGTTCGAATTTAATCATGAAACCGCCGCGAATTTGTGGAGCATCGTTCCCTACTTCCACGTGGGCGAAAGCTTCCGTAATCCGGTCGGCAAGTTCGCTTTTGTTGGCGCTGGTCAGCGGTTTTCCGGCCATGGCTAAATTGATTGCGGTCATGATGGGGCTCCTTTATTCCTGAATGTGTTGCTGGATGAAGGTGGCGGTCGTGTAAAAAGCGAAGTCCGAATTAGCTTTCTTTTTAAACCCGTGTCCTTCGTCGTTGGCCACGAGGTACCAGACGGGCACTTCATTTTCGCGGATGGTTTTAACGATTTGGTCGGATTCGCTTTTGGGAACGCGAGGATCGTTTTTGCCTTGGATGACGAGCATGGGTTTTTTGATCAGGTGTGCGTTGGTGAGCGGGGCAGTGCGGTCAAGGAATTCGCGCATTTTAGGATCACGTTCATCGCCGTATTCGGCTCGTCTTAGGTCACGGCGATATCCCTGGGTGTTTTCGAGAAAGGTACGTAGGTTGGAGATTCCAACGATGTCGACGGAGCAAGCGATACGGTCGCTATAATACGTCGAAACGGCGAGCGTCATGAACCCGCCGTAGCTACCGCCACGAACGACGACGCGGTCTTCGTCGAGAGTGGGTTCTTCCTCAATCCAATCGAGTAGGGCTTCGATGTCCTTGTAGGAGTCTTCACGTTTGAAGCCATTGTCGAGCTTCAGGTAGGACTTGCCGTAGCCGGAGGAACCGCGAACGTTGGGGAGGATAACGGCCATGCCGAGTTCTTGGACGAAATAGTTGGTTTGGCCCAGGTAGCGGGGGCGTGATTGACCTTCGGGGCCGCCGTGGATATTCATCAGGACTGGGCGTTTCCCCTTGAATCGATGAGGGTTGGGGCGATAGAGGAATCCTGTGATTTCAAGGCCGTCGAAACTCTTCCATTTGATGAGTTCCGGTTCGAGAAACGATTCTGAAAAGATGGGGCCGGTTTCGCTGTGGGTCCAACGGGTGAGAGCGCCGCTTTTCACGTTGACGCTGTAGGCATCGCCCGGGGTCTTGGCGGAGGCCAGGGTAAATCCCAGGAGTGGTTTGGATTCGTGCCATTTGATACCGCCGATGGTACCGACGGGGATGTAAGGCGGCTCCGTGATTTTCTTGGTAGCCGTATCCAGTAGATGCAACACGCCAATGCCGGCTTCGTTGGTGACGAATGCGATGGTTCTTCCATCAGGGGATAGTTCAAATGAGCTGACGTCCCAATCGATGGACGAGGTCAGAATTTCGGTGGAGCCGTCGGTTGTGTCGAGCAACGCGAGTTTCCTGAATTCGGAATGGGCATCCGTTGTGATGTAGAGTTTCGTTTCGTCTGCGGAGAATTTCCCACCGCGGTTGGCTACTTTGACATTGCCGGGCGATTTCGTGAGCAGCGTTGACTCGCGAGATTCCAAATCCAATTTCCAAAGGTTGGACTCGTTGATCGAAATGTATTCGTTGAGAATCAGAGACGTGAGATCGGCTGAAAAATCAACCACGGACCATGAACCGCCGTCCAGTTGTGTAACGAACGAATCCCCGCCAGGTGTATCGGGTTCGACCAAATGTATTTGTGTAAAGGCCCCTTTTTCGTTGGCGTCTACACGGGAGTAGGCTAGATGGAGGCCGTCATTGGTCCAGATGGGTCTACTGTGACGTTTGTGGCCATCGGAAAGAAGGGTCGAGGTCGACGTGACTGTTTCGAAGTTGTAGATCTGGAAAAATTCGTCGCCTCCGATATCGCGGACGAACGTGAAGGTATGGTCGCGGCCGGGGCGCATTCGCACGCTGGATACCGGTTCTTTAAAGAAGGTGAGTTGTTTTCGCGTACCGCCGGGAGTCGCTACGTGGTGGACCTGTGGGGTGTTCCCGAATCGAGTGCCGATTAACATCCCGTTGTCGCCGGTACGCCAACCGAGAAATGAGGCCGACCGAGCCTGGGCGTAGCGGCCGACCGTTCTGGCAAGTTCCGCCGTAATAGGTGGGATTTCGGTCGTCACCAGATTGGGATTGGGCGCGATGATGTCATTGGGACGTTGCGCCCGGGAATAGTCGGAAATTGATAACGCGATCAGAGTAATTAAGATCGTGAAGCACAGCGAAATTTTCAAGAGATTTGCCTCCGCATGCCCGGGTAGGATCAGGCGATTGATGAGTTGTGATGCATCGTACCATACGGGCCACGTGCAATTAGTCGTTGGTGTATTCATTATGACACCGTGATCAGAAGAATGGTTGGATTGGCAGAATCGAGCACGCATTTGGTATAACCCTAGTTCTCCGGAACCCGAAAAATGTCTTACAAAGAAATCCTGACCACTATAGCCATCACCATGACGCTTTTCGCGTATGTCCCGTTCGTGAGGTCGATATTACGAGGTACGATAAGGCCGCACGTGTTCTCGTGGGTGATTTGGGGCGCAACGACGTCGATCGTGTTTTTTGCGCAGCTGAAGGATGGGGGAGGGATCGGAGCCTGGCCTATCGGGCTTTCAGGAGTGACGACGATTGGCATCGCGATTCTGGCTTACCTGAACAAATCGGACATGACGATCACGCGATTGGATTGGATCTTTTTATTTTCGGCATTTGCGTCTCTGCCCGTTTGGTTTTTTACATCAGACCCCTTGTGGGCCGTTATCGTGTTGACGACTGTGGATCTGCTGGGGTTCGGTCCGACAATTCGAAAGGGGTATGCATTGCCGTTTGAAGAAGATGTGGTGTTCTTTTCGATTTTTGTGGTGAGGAATATTTTGGCGATGATAGCCTTGGAACATTACTCTGTGACTACGCTGTTGTTTCCCGTAGCGATATCGGTTTCGGTCGCGCTTTTCGTGGGCATGGTATTGTGGCGGCGACGCGTGTTGGCGGCGGAAGGGTGAGCTTTTGTTGAGGTTTGATTCTTAATGTACAAAGAAATTCTAACAGCCATCGCCATCGTTTTGACCCTCGTGGGGTATGTCCCATATATCCGGTTGATTTTGCGCGGCACGGTAAAACCGCATGTCTTTTCGTGGGTGATTTGGGGAGCGGTCACGACGATCGCGTTTTTTGGTCAGCTCGCGGACGGGGGTGGATTGGGCGCGTGGCCCATTGGGTTAGCAGGTGTGTTGTCGATTGTGGTGGCGACCCTGGCGTATCTGAAACGGGCGGATGCATCGATTACGCGTCTGGATTGGTTTTTTTTCGTTACGGCGTTGGCGGGGTTGCCCGTTTGGTTCCTCACTTCAGATCCGTTGTGGGCGGTGGTGATATCGACCACGGTGGATTTGCTCGCCGCAGGGCCAACGTTGAGGAAGACGTACGTGAATCCATTCGAAGAGGATCCCGTGTTCTTCTCGGTTTCAATTGCCAGAAATGTGTTCGCCCTGATTGCGTTGGAGCATTATTCATTGACGACGATGTTGTTCCCGGTGGCGATCTGCTCGGTGTGTGCGGCGTTGATTGTGATTATCATGTGGCGACGGCCGATATTGAAGGCGGAGAACGAATCTTAACCACAGATTAAGCGCGTTACCGATTTGGTAACGCGTGGGAGAATTGGGGATTCTCCCGGCGCTTTTTGGAAAACAAAGAATTGGAATGAACATGAGTGACGACAGATTCGTATGGGTATTCACAGGAAAGCCGAGACCCTTGCCTTCGGGTGTTTTCAATGATCTGAAAGCAGCCGAAGAATGGATTGGTGGGCACGGGTTAACTGGGACGCTTATCGAGTATCCTGTTGGATATGGGGCATATGATTGGGCCGTAGCGAGAGGGCGAACCGAGCCCGTGAACGAGGAAGCGAAAACCGCCGCGTTTTTACAAAGTTTTGTTACACCGACTGGAAGACGTTTTGATTATGACAACGACGCTCGTTTTACGGGTGAGCGGCGGTCACCTACGCATTTCGAGGAAACGGGGTTCGTTTGGGTGTTTAATGGAGCTGAGGTGGGGCATCCGTGTGGTGTATTTAAAGATCGCGCATCGGCCGACGAATGGATTAGAAAGAATAATCTCGTCGGGCTTTTGACTGAATACCCGACGGGGGTAGGTGCCTACGATTGGACCGTGGCAAACGGCTATTTCAAGCCTAAAAAGGACCACCATTTTGACGCCCGACATATTCAGCAATTTTCTTCGGGCTATACCCAGCATTTTCACTATGATGAGGATAGAGGGTGTCTTTGAGCTGAGATGGTGCGCTCGTCCGTTCAGGACTTTCCGGTACTCCAACCTTTTGCTTTCTAATTCAAACCCTAAACGGTAGAGCCGAGTCGAATGGGTGTTGAGTATTGGCAAGATTGATGAAGGATTTCGCGATGAAGACGAGTTTTTCCAAAAATGCATTACTGTGGGCATTGATATTTACCGTGGTCAATTCCGCAGGCGCGCTGGAACGGGATGACGTGAGCTGGACGAATGGGGATGTAACGCTGGCGGGGACGTTGTATAAACCGGACGGCCGGGGAAAACATCCTACGTTCATATTCCTGCACGGGTCGGGACCGGACACGCGTAAGGGGTCTACCTATACGCAGTACGCCCGGAATCTTGTGAAGAAAGGGTATGCGGTGCTGCTGTACGACAAGCGGGGCGCCGGTGAGTCGACGGGGGACTGGAAGTCGACGGATTACGTCGATTTAGCACAGGATGCGGTGAAGGGTATTGAGTATCTGTTAACGCGGAAGGACGTCAACAAGAAAGCAATCGGCGTTATTGGATCGAGCGAGGGCGGGTGGACGGCTCCCATCGTAGAAAACGTATCACCTCACGTATCTAGAATGATTTTGATTTCCGCGCCGCCGATGACTCCTGCGGAACAGGGAAACTTTGAATGGTCGTTGGAACTTCGTGCTCAGGGGCTGTCGGAATCGGACATTGCGGAAGTGATGACCCTGGAACGGCAACGAGATTTGGTTCGGAAGACGGATTCGGGATGGAACGAACTGGATGAGGCAATCGAGGCGGCGAAGAAACGTCCCTGGTATGAAGCGGCGGGGAGTCCGGGACGGCCAGACAAGAACCATCCGCGGTATGAGTGGTTGCGACGAAATATGGATTACGATCCGATACCGTCGCTGAAGCGCGTCAATGTTCCGGTGTTGCTGATGTATGGGGCGAAGGATCCCTTGGTGGATGCGAAAACGTCGGCGGCGATTATGGCCCAGCTTGCCAAAGATGAGGGGAAGGATTTCACAATTTACACCTATCCGGATGGCGGGCACAATCTGACTGCGAACGGGATCACGTTTAAACAGGAACATTGGGATCGGATCGCCGGGTGGTTGGAGACCCATTAATCTCACCTTATATACGCATGCCAGGAACCGATCGCATACGAATAGACGACGGAGTTTTTATTTGTTGGATGTTAGGCCCAGCCGAATTCTTTTAGGGTCCAGCCTGCGTTCCAGATCTTGACAAATTTTTCGACTTTACCTTCGGCATTCATCGTGAGGGCGTAAACGTAATGGACGTGGGTTTCTTTGTTGGTGGGAGGAACCGGTCCTCCATCAAGAGTGTGTGTACCGTGAAAGGTCGCGAAAAAGAGCGCGGTGTTGTTTGTTTCGTCGTAGGCTGATGAATGGAGGTCGTACGAGCAATCGGGAGCGATTTGGGTACCGAGTCCTTTCATCCATTCGCAATACCCTTCGGCGGTGTCTATGCCTTCTAAAGGCTCGCAGTGGGATGAGAACGTGGCGTTTTCGGCGGCGAATTCCTTGCAACCGTCCCACCCTTGTGAGGTTTCACAGGCTTCGAAGAATTTTGCAGCGGTTTCGAATGGTGTCATGGATGGTTCCTTTTTCTATGGTTTATTCTCGTCAATAGCGTGGTGACATCATAGCTGTGAATTCGACGCCTTGCAACAGGAAAAAAATTTCTTCTGCGGCAGAGTTATTCTTGTGTGGATGCCATTTCCGAGTATTCTTTTTCGAGGGCGGTTTGAACGGCGTCGATGACCTGTTCATTGATGCGTTGTTTGGTGCGCTGGAAACTACCGATGTCCAAAGCTTTGAGGCGTTGGGTTTCGGCGTCGATGGCTTGGGAAAGTTCTTCGGCTGCTACAACGCTATCGAGGTAGCCGCGTTGTTGAGCATCTTGCGGAGCGAACATGGTTGCCGTGGGGATTTGGGCGAAGCCGTGGGGGGTGAGGCGGTGTCGCGTGAGTTCGACGGCGAACGTGGGAACGGTGATGCCGATGGCGGGTTCGTTGAGGCCGATCTTGAAGGGGCCGTCGACTCCGATACGTGAGTCGGAGCTGAGTAGCAGGAATGCGCCCATAGGGTAGGCGTGGCCGGTGCAGACGCTGAGGATGGGGTAGGGGTGTTTTAGGAATTTGAGAATGAGGTCGGCACCGGAGCGGACCATTTCCAGTGCGGCTTCGGGGCCTCCTGCCATAACTTTCAGATCGAAGCCTGCGGAGAACATGCCTTCGCGACCTGCGAGGACAGTAACGGCTTTGGCTTTTTCGGCTTCGTCGAAGGCGTTGGAGATGTCGCTGAGCATGGCAGTGGACATGGCGTTGACCTTGCCGTCGTTCATGATGATGGTTGCGACGCCGCTTTGGATTTCGAGTTGGATACGGTCATTCATGGTGTTCTCCTTGAAGTTGCAGCTTGACAAAATTATATAGACCAGTTACTATAATTTCAAGGACGGAGTTTAGGGAATTGAATGAGTACGGCGGCAAAGCATAAAGAAACGTTGGTGCATACGGCGATGCGGTTGTTTCGACGGCAGGGGTACGCGTCTACGGGGTTGAAGCAGATTCTGGAAGAGAGCGGTGCGCCGAAGGGGTCGTTGTACTATTACTTTCCCGAAGGCAAGGAGGCGTTGGCTGAGGCGGCGGTGGATTTGGCCGGTGGACTGATTTTGGAAATGTTGACGGAGTTATCGACTAAGCACAAAGCCCCAACCGCATTCCTGAAAGGATATTGCAAGACTTTGGCCGGGTGGATGAAAGAATCGGACTTTCGCTCGGGTTGTCCCATCGCGACGACGTTGTTGGAAACGGCTCCCGACTCGGAACGGATCCGCGCGGCTGGAGAGCGGGCAGTGGATTCCTGGATTGAGGTGATCGCTGGAGTACTGGAGCGGGGCACCACAAAGAAGAAGGATGCGCGGACGAAGGCACAATCGATCGTCGCGGCGATGGAGGGAGCGTTGATCCTGTCGCGGGTGAGGCAGTCGGATAAGCCGATTATGGACGTGGCCGTTTTTCTTTAGCAATTGAATCTCGTCCCAATCATTGGTTGACACCACCGGTCGATGTTCGTATTCTGATACCGAATTTTTCTTTAGAGCAGTTTTCCGTTGAGGAGTGACTGATGAACGTTATTTTCGGTGTGAGTGCGGTGTTGGCCTTGTCGTTCGCCAGTGACGTTACGGCAAATGACTTTCAGCTGGCCCAGCGAGTCGTGGTTGAAGAAGAAAAACTGACGGTTGTCGTTTACGATTCGGGCGAGGGCGATAAGTATGATTTGCGCGGCATCGCGTATTATGTCGAAGCGATGATAGACGCCTTTCCGTTGGCGGACTATCCCCAGATTAAGGGATTGGTCGATGCTTATACCAAGGCAAAGAATTCCCCGACGCGGGAAAATGGCGAAGCCCTCGAAAAGGTGTTTGCCTCATTCTCTGAAACTATTCCGGAATCCGAAACTGCGCGTCTGCAAGATGTAATGATGAAAGCCATGACTGCGGGAATGGTTCAGATTCAACTGGACTCCATGATCTTAGTCGTTACAATCCTGGAGGAAGTGTTCGATACTGGAGACCATCCAACTCTGGCGGAATTCTATCGTGCGGTGGATGCGTTTAAGACCGAACCAACTGAAGCCGGCGCAGAGAAATCGGATGCTGCGTTGGAAAAGTTTCGGAGTTCGCTGTCAGGAAGCGACGAGGAAATGCTCGCCATCATCGAGAATCAAGCCTCTCAACAATTGACCGAAGGGTACGCGGGAGGGATGGTTCAAACGATGATTACGGGTTGGGTAGACAACATCAAGGATTCCCGTGAGTTCCTGCGTGGGGAGTTGGGTGACCTGGTTTCACCGGACGCGTTTGGAAAACTTGAAGGTGAAATGAGTTATGAGGAGGTTCTCGGCGTCATCGGCCGCGAAGGCGATCGCCAGATGAGTTCGAATTCAGAAGTGAACGGGGTGATTACGACGTCCGCAACCTATCTTTGGTCCTGGCAGATTTCGCCGGGGAACCTTGGCCGAATCCATGCCTGTTTCTTGAATGACCAGCTGAGGGTGAAGGCGTACGACGAAGTGGCGGACTAGGCCGTGTTTCAGCGTGTTGTCGTTCCTCCAAAACTCCCCGATATACTAACGGCAAAAGTTCTGCGCGTCGGGTAACGGGAGCCCGGGTATTATTGGGGCTGTCCTGCAAATAGGATGATGCCTGCGCCAAGGATACAGAACATGGCACCTACGATGTCTGATATTTGCGGACGGGTCTGTTCTACGATGAACAACCATAGGAGGGACGACACGATGTAGACCCCGCCGTATGCTGCGAATGCTCGGCCCGCAAAGTGAAGTTCCACGCGCGTAAGAATGAACGCGAAAAGCATTAAACTTATGGAGCCTGGTATCAACCATATCGGAGATTTCTCGAGACGTATCCACGCCCAGAATGCGTAACACCCCGCGATTTCAAAGAACGCGGCTAATATGAACCAAAGCCAATTTTGCATGTCATATTTCCCTGAAAGGTACGAAAGCGGTTAGTGTAGGGTATGATGTTCCGTTTTTCAAAATGTGGGATATGGTACCGGGGGACTAATTTGAACTTTTCACCGACTCGTGGTATTCATGGTTTCATTGAAAACGTATGGAGAAGAATATGGTCTTAGCATTGTTGACGGCAATGGCGATTTCGTCGCCGGATAATTCGGCCTACCTCATGCGGGTGGTGACCTACAATATCCACCACGCGGAAGGGAGCGATGGTCGCGTCGATCTGGACCGAATCGTGCGCGTGATTCAGGAGACCGGGGCAGATGTCGTGTGTCTGCAAGAGGTAGATAAAAACCTTTCGCGGACGGGGCGTGTGGATATGCCGAAGGTACTGGCCGAGAAATTGGGCATGAAGTATGTGTTCGGCGCCAATTACTATTTCGACGACGGTGAATACGGCAATCTGACGTTGAGCCGATTTCCTATTGTAGCGAGCGAGAACATTGCGTTGCCGAATCCGGATGGAAAGGAGCCGCGGGGGTGTTTGTATACTGAGATATCGCTTAGCGCGGATCGGGTCCCGCAGGCACCAAGGTTTTCGTTTTCGGTGTACAACACCCATCTTGGCCTGAGTGCTTCGGAGCGGTTGGCGCAGGCGGAGGCGATTGTGACGTCCTTGAAGATGGATGGCGACACGTGCGTGGTCGTGGGGGACATGAATGAGGACGTGGATGCCGCCGGGATGAAGGTGTTGTTAGAGCGATTGAATGATACGCCGGCGGTTTTCAATAGCGGAGAGGCACGTGAAACGTTGAGCAAGATGCCGAAATATACGTTTTCTGCAACGAATCCTTTGCGACGGATCGATTTCATATTGTCGAAATCGTTAAGCACCAACTATTTTGTGATTCCGCAGACAGACGATACGCGGGTCGCGTCGGACCATCTGCCTGTCGTCGCGGAAGTGTATCTGAAAGACCCGCTGAGAACGCCGGAGTCGGAATGGCGGTTTCGGGATCGGTAAGTCGGAACGAGCCTATTCTATGTTCGTTAGTTTCCCATAAATCGAGTTGAACGTGATCCAGCCGTTGATTCGTCCGATGTTGTTGCCGATTTGGTAGCGTTTGCCGTCGATGGCTTTGATGACGTGGAGGTATTGGTGCCCGTTGACCTTGCAGAGGACAATGTCGCCTTTCTTAAGGTCTTCTTCTTGTACCGGCGAAACGGTGCAGAGTTGGCCTGATTGAATTTTTCCTTTCATTGAGCCGCCACGAGGGCGGAACGATACGGTTTCATCGTTTTTTAGTTGTTCGATGTGGCTTGTTGCCCATCCCATATTTATTGTTCCTTTATGTGTGGTGTACAGATGTATAGTCGAGATGCGAGATGTCCGCTCAAGAGATTGCCGCGCTTCGCTCGCAATGACATAGTCAATGGGGTTCGGGTTTCGGAAATGGGCTGAGTCTACTTTGTTCTCTCGGATGAACGGTCCAATTCCTCTATGCGCCAACAGTCATGTACACCAGACTATGTCATTGCGAGAAGCGTAGCGACGCGGCAATCTCTAGCGTCACAAACTCATCCGGAAACACGGCGAGAAAATGGGAAGTTTGACATTCGTAAATTCGAATTCCTGTGCATTCTCAATCGCCTAGTTTACTAAAGTTTGTCCATCGTCTGAGAGTATGTACCTTTCCAGGATTTGGCGACTATTTTCAAGTTTGCGTGCGGTTCGATCTTTTCGCCCGGCTGCACGACTTCGCAACCACGACAATCGTCGCCCTCGAAATACCCTACAAAGATTTTTTCCTCCCCCATAATCTCGTCCAGACACGCAAGGAATTCGGCAAATATTTCGTCGTGCGACGGGGGATAAAAGAGTGAGAAATGCATATGGAATTCATGGTAAAACACGGTCACTTCACGGTCTTCTGTGGATGTAAAGAGCGATTCATCTCCGCCGTCAGGAGGCAAGAATTCGAATTCTAAATGGGCGCATTCATTCACGCATTCTTCGCGTTGG
>Ga0315336_1000543_pt1 | contig 99168 bp, 83 predicted proteins | sample ASW5metaG_FD_204512 | JGI IMG/M metagenome (GOLD analysis project Ga0315336, IMG submission 204512) | Ammonia-oxidizing marine archaeal communities from Monterey Bay, California, United States - ASW #5 | ecosystem: Environmental > Aquatic > Marine > Intertidal zone | place: USA: California...
CGGCGACGGATGGGTGGTCAAGGCATCCGTAGGTCATGTCCGCGACCTCCTGAAGAAGGAGAAGGGCAACCCCACCCCAGGTGTCGACCTCGAAAACGACTTCGCTCCCACATACGAAATCTCCCCAACATCGAAGAAGGTCGTCGCCGAACTGAAACGTCTGGCCAAGAAGGCAGATGAAGTGTGGTTCGCAACTGACCTTGACCGAGAAGGCGAAGCCATCGCCTGGCACCTTGCCGAAGTGTTGAAGGTCACTCCTGAAACCGCCAAGCGCGTCACATTCAATGCCATCACCAAGGCTGCCATCACCAAGGCGTTTGAATACCCACGCCCGATCGACATGGACCACGTCAACGCCCAGCAGACACGGCGCATTCTCGATCGCATCGTCGGCTATCAGGTGTCCCCACTGCTGTGGAAACGCGTCGCCGGAGGCATCAGCGCCGGGCGTGTGCAATCGGTCGCCGTTCGCCTGGTGGTGGAACGCGAACGCGAAATCAGAGCCCATGTGCCTGATGAAACATGGAACATCGTCGCCCGTTTCACACCGGATAAAAGCGGTGTCGACATGGCCAAAGCTTGGGACGCCACGATCGAGGAAGCCGGTGAAGCGGGCCTGACACGCAAGGACCGATACACATGGATGGCCGAGCGCGGTGCCATGAGTTCGACCCTGGTAGACATCAACGGCACACGCACAACGCTGGCATTGGCCGCCGAAGGTTGGACGGCAGACTGCGACGCCGAACAAGCGCACCGCGCTGCCGTGGAATCCATGGCCACCGCAGTGGGACTGATCGACACGTCGCTTGCTGAAACCGCCGATCCAGACGGCAAAGGTCCCGCAATCAGGCAACTCACGCTCAACGGCAAGGTCGATCCTGATGCCCGCTATCTCGTCGAATCAATCACCCAGAAGCAGTCCAAGTCAAGACCACATGCGCCGTTCATCACGAGCAGCCTGCAGGCCTCGGCCGCCAACGTGCTCGGCTATACCGCCAAACGCACGATGGGTGCCGCCCAGAAGCTGTATCAGGGCATCGAAATCCGAGGCGAAGGCCAGACAGCGCTCATCACCTACATGCGAACTGACTCCACGCATGTCTCTCCAGAAGCCATCAAGTCGGCCCGCGAATACATCGCCGCCACCCATGGCGACGACTACCTGCCTGCAAAGCCCGCCATCTATGCGTCCGCCAACAAGGACGCGCAAGAAGCGCATGAAGCTATTCGCCCGACAGACGTGTCCCGGCATCCCGACAACCTGCCGTCCTCAGTAGATGATGACTTGCAACGCCTATACAGAATGATCTGGAATCGGTTTGTCTCCAGCCAAATGACCGCCGCCGTCTGGGACCGCACAGAAGTCGTGCTTCGTCGCAGCGACACCGACACCGGCGCAGGCTTCCGCTCCACCGGTCGTATTCTGAAGTTCGACGGTTTCTACCGCGTAGCTGGCGTGCCGTCGACCGATTCCGAGCAGACCCTGCCCGACTTGAAGGAAGGGCAGACATTGACACCCTTCAACATTGAGCCTGAACAGAAATTCAGCCCGCCTCCGTCCCGCTACACCGAAGCAAGCCTGGTGAAGAATCTGGAGAAGGAAGGCATCGGCCGGCCCTCCACCTATGCGTCGATCATCGACACCATTCAGCGCCGCAAGTATGTGGAGAAGATGGAACGCAATTTTCGTGCGACCTATCTGGGCGAGAAGGTCACCGACAGGCTGATCGAGGCGTTTCCGAAGTTGCTGGACATCGGCTACACGCGCTACATGGAAGTCGAGCTCGATCGCATCGCCAAAGGCGAGTTGGACTGGGTCAAGGAACTACACGCGTTCTACGTGGACTTCGCCAAGGATCTTGAACACGCCGAAGAAAACATGACGCACGCCAAGGCCGAAACCGAACCGGCCGACTGGAAGTGCCCCGAGTGCGCCGCTCGTATGCACTACAGACTCGGCAAAAACGGCCGCTTCCTGACCTGCTCGGCCTATCCGGACTGTTCCTTCGGGTGCAGCGTGGATCGAGATGGCAAGCCACAACTGGTACAGCGCATCGACATCAAGGACCCCATATCTGGCGCGCCCATGGTGCTGCGGAACGGTCGATTCGGCGCCTTCATCGCCACGCAGGACTACTCCAAGGGCGACTTCGTGCTGAACGTCGACAAGAAGACCGGCGGCCTGAAGTTTCCCCCGATACCACCTTTGACCACCGATCTGCTGTGCGTGAAGTGCGACGCACCCCTGAACCTGCGCAACGGCAAACGCGGCCCATGGTTCGGGTGTTCGAAGTTTCCCAAGTGCCGCGGCCGCGGCAAATGGAGCAAACTTGAAGACGACAAACGCCAGTCGCTGGAACAAGCGCTTGACGCGCACGAGACGGCCAACCCCCGCCCCACCGTGTACCGCCTAGACGGCACGACTGTAGTCACCGAAGGCGAGATCGTGGAGGGACTCCTGATCGCGAGTGAATCCGATGCACTTAAGGTGCATCCCGACGCCATTGCAGAGCGCAACGCACCCCAACAGTAAGTGCGTCGTCGAGATCGCCCTGTAAAGGGGGTACAATCTCGACATGCAGCCACGACGCAGCACACGTCAGATAGCCATCGGCGACGACCGCACGGGCATCGTCCGCATCGGCGGAGATGCACCTGTATCGGTGCAGACCATGACCGCCGGCTACACCCACGATATTGATGGTTGCGTGTCCGAGATCAACCGCATGGCCGAAGCCGGCGCGGACATCGTGCGGGTGGCCGTACCCGAACGCAAAGACACCGCAGCGCTCCCGGAAATTCTCGCCCAGACCAGCGTGCCGATCGTGGCCGATGTGCACTTTCACTACCAGCGGGCATTGGAGTCCATCGAGGCGGGCGTACACAAGATCCGGCTGAATCCCGGCAACATCGCCGATCGCGAGCAGGTCAACGCGGTCATCGACGGTTGCCGCGACCGCGGCATTCCGATCCGCGTGGGTGTGAATGAAGGTTCGATCATCGAACGCAAGGACAAACAGGCCCGCGCCGAGGAACTCGGCAAGTTCCTAGCGGATCGTCGTGGCGGCCACCTGATCGCCTTGATGATCGCCAAACTCGAGGAATACATGGATATCTTCGACGCACGCGACTTCCACGACGTCGCGATCAGCGCCAAGTCCATGGATCCTCGTCTGGTGATCGACGTCTACTCCGAAATCGCCGAACGCTTCGACTACCCACTGCATCTGGGCGTGACGCACGCTGGCCCCAAGGAGACCGGCGCCATTCGCAGCGTGGTCGCGTTGGGCACGCTGCTGGCTAACGGCATCGGCGATACCATTCGCATCTCCTATGCCAGCGATCCCGTCTACGAAATCGAAGACGGCCTAGAGATGCTGTATTGCCTCGGCCTGCGAGAGCGCATCGGCGCCGAACTCATCGCCTGTCCCACGTGCGGCCGCATTCAGGTCGACCTCTTCACGCTCGTGCAGGAGGTGCGCAAGAAGTTGGCCAGCGAAATCCAGTTGCCGATCAAGGTGGCGGTCATGGGATGCGTGGTGAACGGTCCGGGCGAAGCCGAAGGTGCCGATGTCGCCGTCTTCGCGGGCAACCAGCGTGGCATCATCTATGTGCAAGGCGAGCGTGTGGCCAATGTGCCGGAAGAAGAAATCCTGGACAGCCTGCTCGATGCCTGCACTGACTTTCAGCAACGCGTGCGCAACGGCGACGCACAGATCGGCGACAAGACCGTCGAGATTGTGCCTCCGGATCCTATCGGTGAACTTGGCAGTGGCGTGGACAAGATCCAAGCCGGCCAGGTTGAGCAGATCACGATTTCAGCGAAGCGCTGACAGCCCCCTGCACGCGCACGTCGACAACATCAGCGACCCAACAGGCTGCCGGCCATCTCTGACCAGTCTCGGATCGCGTCGATGTCAGCCGTCGTGAGCTTCGACGCAAGCAGATCAACTTGCATGGCGTTCAGCCACCTGGTCTCGACGGGCACCCAGCCTTCCGCCCGCATCAACACATCGATGCCAGGCATGTGCGCGGCGCCATAGAGCACCGCAACGGCATCGCCTGGGCCGTGCCGACGGCAATGCTTCAGCGTGAACTCCACAGCGACATCATTGCGATCGTGCAGGATGACCTGCTCGAAGCGCTCGCCGAGCATGGCGGTGCCCTGCTTGAGCATTTCTGGATTCGACAACGACTCGATCAGCAGCATACGCAAACCATCTATCGCGCGACCGCCGGACAGTGCATCGAGCGCCGGCAGCATGCGGATCATGCCCACTGCGAACTGCCCGGAGAAACTCATGCCGGTCAACATGCCCCCTAGCTCGAACGGCTCGCCGTTTTTCTCGCCTTGGCCCCCCGGCGTGGCAGGCTCCGTCCCGGTCAATCGACGATGCAACTCCTCGGCACTCATGTCGCCGGGTACCCAGTGGGACTGCTCATACGGCAGGCTGTTCAACTGAAATCGCATTCGCAGTGCCTCTGCAAGCGTGCGCTGCAGCGTGCTGCCGTCTGCGCCGACATCTTCCGGAATCGGCACGATGATGTCGGCTGCGGAACCATCGCCGCCGGGACGCCCATCGGCACCCAGCGAACGCAGGGCCGGCTTGCCGTCCAACGTGCTTAACTCAATGCGGTTGCCCCAACCATCATGACGCAACCCCTTTACCACATTGGCTGAGGGGCGATGACCGTCAACCAAGGCGCCGGCCAATGCCTCCATCGAGTCCACCGAGTGCCCCGCCGCCATGGACGCGATCACATGCAGTGAAGCACGCGTGCTGCTGGCTTTGGAAGGGTCGTCGATCCCACCCGGCGCTTGTGCACCCTCGGGCATGACCGCTTCGTAAATGACAGTGTCGCTGGACTGCAACAGCGCATCGAGCGCTTCGTAGTAACTGGAGTCGCCGAGATGTGCCACGCCAACGAGCCATACATCCGGCTGGCCGGACTGCGCATATCGACGCGCCGCCGTATGCAGCGTGCCCGCCGCATCCGAGTGCGTAGCGCCGAGCCACTGCAGCTCAGTGGAACCAATCATTGCCAGCGTCAGTGCAAGACTCAGCATGGTTCGTCACCTCTGGGCCTGGACGTGCCGAGCCCCTCCTGTGCCGCAGCGACCATGGCCTCGATGCGCCCCAACGCATGCCCCACCTGACCGCGGAAGGCCATGTAGGGAAACAGCGTCACCAACGCCACAACCAGTCCAAATGCCGTCGTCAGCAACGCGGCCGCAATGCCACCGGCAACCGCCGTTGGATCCGTCAAGGTCGACTTCCCACCAAGCAACTCGAAACTCTGAATGATGCCCAACACAGTACCCAGAATGCCCAAGAGCGGCGCGGCCGTGATGATCGTGCTCAACGCCACCATGTACCGCCCCAGACGATGGCGCTCGTCTTCAATCGCCTCCATCGCGACGGCGTCCGACGCCCCTTCGGTAAACATCCGCCGTGCAAGCCGACCGTACGGCGTCATGTCGCCATCGATGAGCTGTTCAACTGTGTCTCGTTTTCCCTCGCGCAGCGCCCTGTTGAGCCTAGCAATACGCCGCAGACTCGCCTTGCCGTTCACCGATACCCAGAACACCGTGCGCTCGATGACCAACGTGCCGCTCACCAACGACAACACGATCAACGGAAACATCACGTAGCCCCCACGGGCGAGCAATGAAGCAAGTTCGTCGAAGAGTCCAGTCATGTGCCGGGTATGGTACGCGGCCCATCCCACGCATTGAACTTCCCGACACCATCCATCATGTCCAACCCCTCCAAACCCAATCCCACCGAGTCCACACCTGCCGGCAGCGATCCGGAAACTACCGCACGCGGCACCGCACTGCTGGATGCGGCCGCACGTGACGTTGAAGGCTGGCTGGACGCCTGGCGGGGATGGGACCTTCTGCCGGAACACCTTGCCGAAGCCGGACGCTACGGCGTGCTCAGTGGCGGCAAACGGCTTCGACCTGCACTGGTCCTGCTGGCCTGCGAAGCCTGTGGCGGCGATCGTGCCGCCGCACTGCCCGCCGCCGCTTCGATTGAACTGGTGCACTGCTTCTCATTGGTGCACGATGACCTCCCCGCGATGGACAACGACGCCCTGCGACGCGGCCAACCAACACTGCACGTGCACTCCGGCGAAGCCATGGCCATTCTTGCCGGCGACCTGCTGCTGGCACAGTCGTTCCAAATTCTCGCCGCGGGCGATTGGCCCGCCGACATGAGCGCATCACTCGTCCGTCTACTAGCCGACAGGACCGTCGCCATGGTGGCCGGACAGGTCTACGACACACTCGGCGGCGTCCCAGAAGATCTTGATCCCACTGCACAGTTGACCCTGATTCACCGCAATAAGACCGGGTCACTCATACAGTGCGCTGTGGCAATGGGCGCCCGCGTAGCCCAAGCCAATGAACAACAGACCGCCGCCCTAGACCGCTTTGGCGACGCCATCGGCATCATGTTCCAGATCGTCGACGACCTGCTGGACGTCACCCAAAGCGAAGCACACATCGGCAAGGCCGTCGGTAAAGACGCCCAACGCGGCCATCCAACCTGGCCTGGACTACTGGGTTCGGAAGCCTCCCTCAGTGAAGTACAACGACTGCTCGCCGAAGCCATCGAAGCAGTTGACACATTCGGCACCGCCGGCACAAACCTGCGCGACCTTGCGGCCCTCCTCGCCGTACGAACCCGTTGACACGCCACCAGAAGCACAAACGAACAAAACTCACAACCCAACGCTGGACGCGAAACGCACACCCTGCGAAACTTCACCGTCCCCCCCGCCCCCTCTCTCCCCACCCTCCGGAGCCTCGCTGGCTGATGGACCTCCAACTGCTTCCCGGCATCAAAGCCCCCGCCGATCTCAAAGCCCTGCCCATCGAGCAACTCCCGATGCTGGCGGCGGAGATTCGCCATGCCATCTCGGAACAGATCAAACGTACCGGCGGCCACTTCGCGCCGAACCTGGGCGTCGTCGAACTCACCATCGCACTGCACTACGTGTTCGACTTCGGCCACGACCGACTACTCTTCGACGTGGGCCACCAGTGCTATCCGCACAAGTTGCTGACCGGACGCCTGGACCTGCTCGCCAAACTCCGTCAACGCGACGGCATGGCCGGCTTCCCCGAACCTCGCGAATCCGAGTTCGACTTGTTCTCGGTTGGACACGCCGGCACTGCAATCTCCACCGCCGTGGGCATGGCACGCGGCGACACACTCAACGGCGAAGCCGTCAGCGATTCGAATCCAAACGGCCGCCACATCGTGGCACTGGTAGGCGATGCAAGCATCGTCAACGGGGTCGCCATGGAAGGCCTGAACAACGCCGGCACCTTGAACCGGCAGTTCCTCGTCATCCTAAACGACAACGGCATGAGCATTGCCAAACCACAAGGCGCCGTTGCGGGCTACTTCGACCGACTGCGCGTCAGCGACACGTACCGCTCGATGAAGCGCGCCGCCAAAGACGTCTTTGAACGATTGCCCGGAGGACACGCACTACGAGACCTCAGTCACCGCATGGGCGAAATCGCCAAGGACGCCCTGCTCGACGATGCCTGGTTCGAACACTTCGGACTGCTAACGGTCGGCCCCACCGACGGCCACGACATTGCCTCACTGATCGAAATGCTCGCCGCTGTCAAAGATGTCGATCGCCCGCTCGTACTGCACGTGCATACGGTCAAAGGTAAAGGCTTCGACTTCTCCGAAGGCGACGCCACCACCTTCCACTCCCCGAAGCCCTTCACGGTTTCAGGCTGCGGCGTTGAACTCAAGTCAGGCGGCCGCTCATTCACGTCCGCCTTCAGCGATGCGCTGTGCGGCATGATGAACCGTGATGAACAGATCGTCACCTGCACCGCCGCCATGCCTGACGGCACCGGCGTGAAGCAGGCGCTCGATCGATTCCCCGATCGCGCCTTCGACTCCGGCATCTGCGAGTCACACGCCATGGACATGATGGCCGGCATGGCCAAGACCGGCCTGAAGCCGTTCTTCGCGGTGTATTCAACCTTCCTGCAACGGGCCTTTGATCAGGCCTTCCAAGAAGTCACACTGCAGGGCCTGCCCGTTCGACTGTGTCTGGACCGAGCCGGTCTGGTCGGCGGCGACGGCGCCATTCACCACGGCTTCTGTGACATCGCCCTGCTGCGAGCATTGCCCGGCGCCACGCTCTGCGCAGCCATGGACGAACCCACGCTGTGCGCAGCGTTGGAGTTCATGCGCACCTGGAACGACGGTCTGTCATGCGTGCGCTATCCACGCGACGACGTCGACTCCACATTCGCCGACACGAACTGCCCGCCCTTCGAACGGGGACGCGGCCATTGCCTGCGCCCGGACGACACGGCCCAAGTCATCGTGCTGGCCTACGGCACCATGGCCATCACGGCGATACAGGCGGCCAAGCGACTGGATGGTGAAGTCGCGGTGGAAGTCTGGGACGCTCGATTCGCCAAGCCGATCGACCACAAGATGATCACGCAATCGCTTCAACGCAACGTCCCCGTGCTGACCATCGAAGACCACTCCATCGTCGGCGGCTTCGGCGTGGCCTGCCTGGAAGAAGCCTCGGCGCTGGGTCTGGACGCCTCGAACCTGCAACGCCTCGGCCTGCCGGACAACTGGATCTATCAGGGCTCACGCAACGAACAACTCGCCGAAGCGGGCATCGACATAGAAGGCCTCATCACGGCCATTCGCGCTGCGAAGCGATACACGACACCTGCTGTTGACGTCGACGCGCACAGCATCGTCTGACGGTCGTACACAAGCGGTCTGAGGGTCAGTGCCGCAGTTCACGCACCGAATCGAGCATGCGTTGATCCAATGGCATCAACAGCAACGCGATGTTGCTCATTAATCGATCGGTCAACCGCTCGTAGGTTGGCCATGCTTCAGCGACTTCATGATGGACGTCCTCGCCACGCCGTTTCGCCTCCTCAAGATCAGGCCGATCTTCGGCAATGATGACGTCGATCGTGGCCGGCGACATTTCGGGGTGAAACTGCACGGCGTAGGTGCGCACACCAAGACGCCATATTTGCGAATCTCCGGCGGGCCCTGTAGCCAACAACACTGCATCCTCCGGCAATGACGTGGCCACATCGTGGTTCCAGTGGTAGCAGTCCATGGCCCAAGGCAACCCTGACAGCACGGCATCATCGTGGCCGGCAGTGGTCTGCGTAACTCGGTGTACGCCGATCCGCACACCGTCTTCCAAAGCACCGACAGTTCCGCCAAGCGCCGTGGCAAGGACCTGCGCACCGAAGCAGATGCCAAGTACCGCCAGATTGCGATCGTGAGCATCACAAGCGAGCGCCTGCTCCGATGCCACGTGCGCAACCGACGCATCGTTGATGCGTTCGGGTGAACCCATGATGATCAGACCGTCGTAACCGTCCATGGATTCGGGCAACGGGTCGCCCAAATGCATGCGGCGTGTATCAAGTCTGTGCCCATAGCGGGTCAAAGCCGTCCCCAGTCGATTGGCTCGGGAGATGGCGCTGTGTTCGATGACGAGAATGGACATGTACACATTCTACCGGGCAGTACGCCGTGCTTTTTTGCCGCATTGACCGATCCGCTCGGGCAGCAACCTACGTTCACGACATGCTGTGCCCCCTGCTGTTGTGCTGTGCCCGTGCGACGTGCTGCACGCACTGATAGGTCGCCCAGTCTGGGGCGTGCACGGCCTGACCACAGATTCCGCTCGCAGCCTACTGGCAGGAATGGACCAGTTACAGGAGGATGTCCATCGTGCCTCAACCACAGGCCAATCCGAAGTGGCAGTGGCTACCGTTCTCCACGGCGGCGGCCCTGCTGATCGGCGCCGTGCTGGCGGTCGCACTGCTCCCGATGAGTGACATGCAGCGGGCCATGCAGGACGTCGCCTCCCCGGACGCCCAACAGCGACAGGTCGCCTGGACTTGGCTGGCCGAACACGCCCCCGGCGCCCACCGAGCACGTGCCACCGTGCTTCTGCTCAATGCGCCTGACACCCTCGGCGACGCGCTCGACGCTGCCGACGATGCGGCCAGACGCGATGCCGCCGTTGCACTGTTGGGAATCGATGGCCTTGAACTCGACCACTTGCCACCAACAACTCACGCTGAACTGATCAGCGCCCTGCAACGCGGCACACCCGATGAACAGCGTCTTGCGGACTACTTTGGCGGGGAAGGTTTGCAGTCAGCGCCCGACGACGTCAACATGCAGCCATGAGCACCGAAGAACATCTGGCCCTCCGTGTCCACATGATGCCGAAGCACGCTAACTGGCTCGGCACGATTTTTGGCGGCACCATTCTGTCGCTGGTCGACCAGGCGGGTTTCCATGAAGCCCAACTGTTTGGGCGGCACCGTTGGGTGACGGCATCCATGGACACCGTGTCCTTCCAGCAACCTGTGCACATCGGTGACATGGTCACGCTCTATACGAAGGCCGTGGAAGTCGGCACGTCTTCGGTGAAGGTCGAAGTTCGCGTGGTTGCCACGCGCGTGGAGACCGGCGACGAGGTCGTTGTTACGACCGCGGCACTGACCATGGTCGCTGTGGGGCCCGACGGCAAGCCGATCCCCCATGACTCACCTGCAACCGCGGGACTCAAAACCAAGCATGGCTGAGCCTCTGCAAATCCTGGCGATGGCCTCTGGAGGCGGTCGCACAGTGCTGAATCTGCATGCACGAATCTCATCCGGCGCCCTTAAAGGTGTCACGATGCATGACGTCTTTGTCTCCCGCGCCAAGTGTGGAGCGGCTGATCGCTGCCGCGATGCCGGCCTTGCCGTGCATCTGCCCGGTGACGACCTCGATGCCGCCGTGCAACACTGCTTCGACACCATCAAGCCGGACATGGTGCTGCTGTGCGGCTACCTGCGTCACCTGCACATTCCCGATCAACTGCAGCACCGTGTCCTGAACATTCACCCGGCGCTGCTGCCTGACTTCGGCGGCAAGGGAATGTACGGCGATCGCGTACATGCCGCGGTCCTGGCGTCAGGAGCCCGGATCAGCGGGTGCACCGTGCATCTAGTCGACGACCAGTTCGATCACGGCCCCATCGTGCTGCAACAATCATGCCCCGTCGAGCCCGACGACGATGCAACGAGCCTCGCAGCACGCGTCTTTGCACTGGAGTGTGAAGCCATGCCCGCAGCCGTGTCGCTCGCCTCGCAAGGACGGCTGCGCCTTTCGCCAGCCGCTGTTGAGGTTGCACCGAGCGGCGAATGCTGGCCTGACGCGTTGTTTGCGCGCTGTTGACGGCAGGTGCTACAGTAGAGACACATGGGTAGTACACCAAGCCGCCGCGGTAACTTCCGCCGCTTCTTTCTCCGGGGTCTTGCGGTCGTGCTGCCGGCCACCCTCACATTGTGGGTGCTCGTGCAGGCGTACCTCTGGGTTGACGGGTCCATCGCACAACCGATCAACGCCGGCGTTCGCCAGTTGCTGGTCGAGAGCTTTGTACACATTCCAGTGACGGCCGAGGTCTTTGGCCTCGTGCCAACTGACGACGTCATGAATCTCGGCCGAGAAGCGGCCCAACTGCGACTGGACGACCACTCCCAGGACACCAGCATCCAGCAGGCGTACTACCTGACCATGACACAGACCTGGTGGGACACCTACCCGCCGCTGCGTCTGATCGGCCTGATGATCGCCGCCATCGCGGTGTATCTCGCAGGGCGCCTGGTTGGCGGCTGGCTGGGCCGAGTCGTCTACCGCTGGCTTGAACGGTTGATCACCTCATTGCCGGTCGTGCGTAAAGTCTATTCCTGGATCAAACAGGTCGTTGACTTCCTGTTCCGAGGCCAGGACGGCGAACGCGCCATCAAGTTCAGTCGCGTTGTCGCCGTGCAATACCCACGCAAAGGCATCTGGGCGATCGGCTTCCAGACCGGCCCCGTACTGAAAACGCTCAGCGAAAAGGTGGGCACTGACGCCATCACCGTCTTCGTCCCATCATCGCCGACGCCCTTTACCGGCTACACCATCACCGTGTCCAAGGCCGACACGGTGGACCTCCCCCTGACAGTGGAAGAGGCTATCGGGTTCACGATCAGCGGCGGCGTGCTTCGCCCCGACGCTGAACAGTTGCCCGTCGTTTCCATGCCGCAGGTGGAGTCTTTAACGAAGAAGGAGCACAACGTATGAACACGACCATCACCTGCCGCCATGGCGACCACACCAGCGCCATTGACGAGTACATCCAAAAGAAGACTGAACGTCTGCCCCGCTTCTACGACCAGATAATCGCGATCGAAATCATCCTCGACCACCAAAAGGCGTCACATCGCGTGGAGATGATCATCTCTCTGGATCATGGTGACCCCATGATCTGCCATGCCGATGACGACGACCTGTACGCGGCCATCGATCACTGCTCGGATCGCGCCGTTCGGCAACTTACCGACCTGAAGAGTAGGATCAGAGACGATCACCACTGACTGACAGTGATCAACACTGACCATGCCCCGGAGTATCGACCATGAAACTGCTTGAGATCGTCCATCGCGACGCCATCGCCCACGAGCTGAGCGTCGAGTCACGAGATGACGCCATCGGCAAGATGGTCAACATGCTCATTGCCGCAGGCGGACTTGCCGCCGATCGGCGGGATGAATGCATCAAGGCTGTGGTCAAACGCGAGAAGCGCGGCTCCACTGGATTCGGACACGGCGTGGCCGTACCACACGCCAAGTTGCCGAACCTTGACACCGCTGTCGCGGCCATCGGCAACATCCCCTACGGCGTGGACTTCAACGCACTGGACAGAGGCGACGTGCACTCGATCGTCCTGCTGCTGAGCCCCGAGGAACAACCCGAATCACACCTGGAAGCCATGGAAGTGATCTTCGGCCACCTCAGTCAGGAAACCTTCCGACGCTTTCTCCGCCAAGCGGAGTCCACCGAGCAAGTCGTCATGCTTCTTGAAGAAGCCGACGCCAGTCAACTGAACTCCTGACCCCCCCCTTACCCCCACCCTCCGCTCACCTCCCCCTATTCCCACCAGGGACCTTCGACGCCGTGTCTGAATCCGCCAGCGCCAACGTCACCGTGCTGAACAAGCTCGGCCTGCATGCTCGACCCGCCATGCTCTTCGCAGAACGGGCCCAGGGGCACTGCGCCGATGTACGCGTCAGTCGCGTAGGCGACTCGGAAACTGTGGACGGCAAATCAATCATGCACCTGATGATGCTCGCCGCCACCAAAGGCACCGACCTGCTGATCGAAGCAAACGGCAACGACGCCCAACAAGCCGTCGACGCCCTGTGCACGCTGGTTCAGAGCAGCTTCAACGAAGCCGACTGACCCCCCCACCCACACACACACTCGCTCTCGAATGCCCTCTCCAAGAGTCACTGCGACGCTGCGCGGTGCCACTCGCGACCCATGTTGCGCGCCATCAACTCATCGAACGCACGCTTGACCGGCACATCCGCGAACAACACATCGTGAATCGCTGCCGCAATGGGCATTTCCACGTCATGACGCTGCGCCAACACCGCCAACGACTGCGCCGTGGCCAAACCTTCAACAGTCGACCCGGTTCGTGAAAAGAAGGCGTCCGGCAACTCACCCTCGCCCAACGCCTGCCCGAACGTGCGATTGCGCCCATGCGGACTGAAACACGTCGTGGCAAGATCACCGACGCCCGCAACACCGAAGAATGTCTCCGCCTGCGCACCCATCGCCTCACCCAACCGCGTGATCTCCGCAAGCCCCCGCGCCAAGACCGCTGACTTTGCATTGTCACCCAATCCCAGACCATCACACATGCCAGCAGCAATCGCGATGACGTTCTTCGCGGCACCCGCCAACTCGACACCCAACACGTCCGTCGTGGCATAGATGCGCAACCAGGGCGCATGCAACGCCTGCTGCAGACGAGCCGCGATCGCTTCGTCCTCGCACGCCGCAACCATCACCGCCGGCTGCCGACGCGCCAACTCGGTGGCAATCGTCGGTCCAGACACCACGGCCGGCACGGCGCGGTCCCCGAGCACATCCGACAGAATCTGCGTGGGCAATCGACATGTGCCCACCTCAATGCCCTTGGACATGCTGGCGACCACGGCACCATCAGGCACGTGCGGCGCAAACGTGCCCCATGCCTCAGCCGTCACCTGCACGGGAATGGCATGCAACACCATAGTGGCATCTGCCAACGCCGCCGAAGGATCGTCATGCACCTCGACCTGCTCGTCGAGCATGAAGTGCTGAAGACGATCAGTGTTCGTCCGATGCGATCGAAGCTCAGCCACCTGCGGCCCGGGCATACCCCACAGCCGAACAGGACCGATGTCCGCGGCAAGGGCAGCATCGGCCATTACCAAACCCATCTGCCCACACCCAAGCACCGTTATTCGTTCGGTTACGCGTTCCTGCATAGGTCGCATTGGACACCGAGCGGGCTCTGGACGCAATGCGAGTGAACCGAGACCCTCCAACGACGTAGAACCAGCCTGAAGGCCCGTCTTTGCGGGCTATGGGTGCATTCTCGCTACACTGCCCGCCCTTTCCCGATCCCCGGTCTTGAGGAGTTGAGCCGCATATGAGCCTCGCGGAATCCATGGTCACACCCCAGTTGGCCAATCATCCGGCCAATCAACCGGCTACTGAGACTGAAGAACTCCAATCCGCTGCCGGACTGGAGCGTCGTCTGTTGGTGGCATTGGGTGGTGGCGTCCTGCTGGCCGCCTCCTGGATCGGCAACATGATGGGTGTCGACGACGGCATCAGCCAGTTCCCGGCCTTTCTCGGCGCATTGGTGCTGGTTATCCCGCTCCTGATGGGTGCTTGGCGTGAACTGGCCATCGGCCGCCCAGCCGGCGACGCGCTGGCCTCGCTGGCCGTGCTGGCCGCCATGTCATCCGAGAACTATCTGGCCGCAGGCTTCCTGGCCTTGTTCCTGTGGATGGCGAATCTCATTCTCAGCCGAACCGCGTGGGGCGCACAACGGGCCATTCGTGATCTTGTGCGGTTGACGCCGGATGTCGCACGCCGCATCGACAGCGACGGCAACGAGTCCGACGTTCGACTCAAGGATCTGCAACTCGGCGACATTGTGCGTGTGCTTCCCGGTGAGAATCTCCCGGTCGACGGCACTGTGTACAGCGGCCAATCAAGCATCAACCAGGCTTCACTGACCGGTGAAGCCGTGCCGATCGAAGTGCAATCCGGAAAGGATGTCTATGCCGGCACCACGAACCTGACCGGACGCATCGACGTGGCCGCCACGGCGGTCGCAGGCGAAACCACAATCGGCAAGGTGGAACAGCTGATCCGCGAAGCCGAAGGTTCTCGCACGTATCGACAGGAAGTCATCGAACAACTCGCCGGTTACTACTTCTGGGTCGTGATCATGGTCGCTGCGCTGGTGTGGTTCTTCACGACGCGCAGCGCCGACGAAGTCATTCGATCACAAGCTTCATTACGGGCTATCACGGTGCTTGTCGTCACGTGCCCCGGCGGCCTGCTGATCTCTCACCCGACTGCCATGGTCGCCGCCTTTGCGGCAGCCGCGCGCCTGGGCATCATGATCAAGCAGACGCGCACACTGGAAGCCGCCGCCACCGTCGACACCGTGATCATGGACAAGACCGGCACGTTGACCACCGGCGTTTTTGAAGTATCACGACTCTCACCCGCAGAAGGCATCGATGGCGCAGACCTGCTGCAGGCCGCCGCTGACGCTGAGCAATCGTCGAATCACCCTCTGGCGAAGTCGATTCTGGAAACCGCCCGCAAGGCGAGAATCGAACCCGTCGAGACCACCCACTACAAAGAAGTGCATGGCCGCGGCGTCATTGCCGACATTGCTCCCGGACGCATCGAAGCTGGCCGTGCGGCCTGGCTGCGTGAACTGCACCCAAGCCAGAGCGATGCCATCAACGCAGTCGAAGAGAAGATCGGTGGCATGTCAAGCGTCCATGTGGTTCGAGCAGGTACGTATCTGGGCGCCGTCGGACTCGAAGACAAATTGCGTCACAACGCCGCCGATGCCGTCGCTGAACTGCGTCAACTGGGCTGTCGCCGACTGGCCATCTTCACTGGTGACCGACTGGGCGTGGCGCGCCGCGTGGGCGCAGCAGTCGGTGTTGACACGATCGAAGCGGAGTGCCTGCCCGAAGAGAAGCACGAGGAACTCAAGCACCTCATGCGTCAGGGACACATCACACTGGTTGTGGGCGACGGCATCAACGACGGCCCGATTCTCGCCACAGCGGACGTCGGCGTCGCCATGGGCCTGTCCGGCTCCGACATCGCCACCAACTCTGCCGGCGTTGCACTGATGAACGACGACCTGCGGAATATCCCGTTCTTGCTGTCGCTGGCACGTCGAGCTCGTCGCGTGATCTCACAGAACATCGCCATGTCGCTGCTGCTGGCCATCATCGGCCTGGCGCTGGCCGCCACCGGCACCTTGTTGAACCTGTGGCTCGCTCCGTTCTATTACGCGCTGGGCTACATCGTGGTCATCGCAAACTCATTGCGGCTGGTGCGGTTCGGTGAGGACTGTGCCGAAGCGGAACAGACCCGCGCCGCAGATGAACTCGCCCGGACTCGACGTGACCAGGCCGGCGACGCACGCCGACGTCGCATCGAAGGGCAACCAGCAGCGTCTTGAGACTTCTGACACTCCTGAATAGGCCCGCCGGAAGGCTGGTCGGTAGAATGGCACCCCTATGAGCAACCTCAAAGACGTTTTGGGCACCGAAGCCGACGACCTGCTCGGTCACGAGTGTGCGCTTTCCAAGGACATGTTTCACCTTCCAGGCGGCGATGTCGTCAACCGGATCTTTGCGGCGTCCGACCGCAACCCGCAGGTATTGCGGTCGCTGGAGCAGCTGTACGGCCATGGTCGTCTGGGCGGATCGGGTTACCTGAGCATTCTTCCGGTGGATCAGGGCATCGAGCACTCGGCCGCTGCGTCGTTCACGAAGAACCCCGTGTATTTCGACCCGCAGGGCATCGTGGATCTGGCGATCGAAGGCGGCTGCAACGCCGTGGCGAGCACCTTTGGTGTGCTTGGCATGCTCAGTCGCACGCACGCGCATCGCATTCCGTTCATCGTGAAGATCAACCACAATGAGTTGATGACGTCGCCGAACTCCTATGACCAGGTGATGTTCGGCACGATCGATCAGGCGTGGAACATGGGTGCCGTCGCCGTCGGGGCGACGATCTACTTCGGTTCCCCGGGGAGTCGGCGTCAGATTGTCGAAGTCGCCGAGGCCTTCGCGTACGCCCACGAGCGTGGTCTGGCGACCATTCTGTGGTGTTATTTGCGCAGCGACGACTTCAAAGTTGGTGGCGAGGACTACCACGGCGCCGCCGACCTCACGGGGCAGGCGAATCACCTGGGTGTCACCATTCAGGCAGACATCATCAAGCAGAAGTTGCCGGATCGCACGCATGGCTACGTGGCGTTGAATGACAACAGCAGTTATGGCAAGTACGACGCCAACATGTATGACATAGGTGGCAGCGAGCATCCCATTGACTTGTGTCGATGGCAGGTTGCCAATTGCTACATGGGCCGCGCAGGTTTGATCAACTCCGGCGGTGCGTCGGGCAAGAACGACTTGGCACAAGCGGTGCGGACCGCAGTGATCAACAAGCGTGCCGGCGGCAGTGGCATGATCTCGGGCCGCAAGGCTTTTCAGAAGCCCATGGCTGAAGGCGTGGAACTGTTGAACGCCATTCAGGATGTGTATCTAGACAACACCGTCACTGTTGCGTAAGTAACAAGTTGCAGGGGGCCGGGGCCAGGAAGAGGGTGCCAGATTGTAGGTGCTAGCTTCGTAGACGCCAGGACAGTCCGGTAGGTGCCCGTCAGGGCCAGAGGGGAGCGGCCAGTCACTGTCGTTGTTATGCGAAGGTGCTTTGGCAATCACTGCCTCAGCGTTGATGCTCACTGCCATCTACCCCGAACTGGCACCCTCTTCCCGGCCCTGCCCTCTGGTCTTGCCTGGCATCTGGCCCTGGCCCTGACTGGAACCTACAACACTTCAATCTGGTACCTACGAAGCTGGAATCTGCCCCCTGGCACCCTCCCCCTGCCTCTCCTCACTGCCACCTACAATCCTCTGATGTCGAAGATTCTCGTGGCCATGTCCGGCGGTGTCGACTCCACGGTTGCCGCTGCCTTGCTGCTCGAACAGGGCCATGACCTGATCGGGTGCTTCATGCGCCTCGGCGACACCGGAGAAGATGTTGAAATAGCCGGAGAAGCCGGCGAAGGCGTCAAGCTGCACCACCGCGGCTGCTGCTCGATCAACGACGCCGGCGACGCCCGCCGCGTCTGCGACCTGCTGGGCATCCCCTTCTACGCCGCGAACTTCAAAGCAGAATTCAGCCGCATCGTGAACTACTTCGAGTCGGAGTATCACGCCGGCCGCACCCCGAACCCCTGCGTGCGCTGCAACGACTGGCTAAAGTTCGGCCGCCTCTTTGAATACGCCAAAGCCATGGGCGCCGAGCGCGTCGCCACCGGCCACCACGCCCGCATCACCGACGTCGGCGGTCGCCCACGCCTGCAACGTGGACACGATTACGCCAAGGACCAGTCCTACGTTCTCTTCGGCCAAAGCACTGAACGACTCGGCCGCATGCTGCTGCCAGTGGGCACCATGACCAAGGCCCACGTCCGGCAACGCGCCCGAGACATGAACCTGCCCACCGCCAGCAAGCCCGACTCCATGGAAATCTGCTTCGTGCCCGACACCGACTACGCCGGACTCCTGCGTCGCCGCGATGGCGACAAGTTCTCGTCCGGCGACATCATCGACGACCAAGGCACTGTCGTAGGCACCCACGACGGCCACCAACAGTTCACGATCGGCCAGCGCCGTGGCATCAACATTGCCTTCGGCGAACCTCGCTACGTCACGGCCAAGGACCCACGCGCCAACACCGTCACCATCGGCACACGCGAACAACTGCTGTCGGCCGGCTGCACCGCCGGAGAGTCTGTCTGGCATATCGACCCCGAGAGTGACTGGCTGCCCTGCCGGGCACAAGTCCGCGCCCATGGCGAGCCATTGCCTGCACGCGTGCGCGCCACCGGCAACGACACCATCGACGTCGAGTTCGCCATACCCCATGACGCCGTGGCGCCCGGCCAAGCCGTCGTCTGCTACCAGAGCGACGTGGTCTGCTGCGGTGGATGGATCAACCGCACGCTGCGTGCCGATGAGACTTTTGCGTCGTGAACTTCGACCTGCCACACGGCGCGACGCGTGAACCAGTCATCGGACGAAACGTCGTCGCCACCTCGCAACCACTCGCCGCACAAGCCGGCCTGCAGATGTTGACGGCCGGCGGCACCGCGGCCGACGCCGCCGTTGCCACCGCCGCTGCTTTGACCGTGGTCGAACCCACCGCCAACGGCCTGGGCTCCGACGCCTTCGCCATGTGGTGGGACAGCGCATCGCAACAACTGCACGGTTTGAATGCTTCCGGCCGATCCCCCGCCGCCCTAAACGTCGATCGCATCCGCGCCGCGGGTACCATGCCACGAAGAGGTTGGGGCGCGGTCACCGTGCCCGGCGCTGTCTCAGGCTGGATCGACCTGTGGCGTGCTGCTGGTCGATTGCCACTGCACGACGTGCTTGCCCCAGCCATTGCCTATGCCCGTGATGGCTATCCCGTGTCGCCCCAAACTGCGCGCGGCTGGGCACGCTCAGTTGACCGCTACCGCAACTTCGAACACTGGATGTCCACGTTCGCACCAGAAGGCACCGCCCCGGCAATCGGCGACATCGTGCGGCTTGAAGACCACGCCCGCACACTCGAAGCCATCGCCGACACCGAAGGCGAAGCGCTTTACCGCGGTGCTCTCGCCCAACAGATTGCAGCAGCAGCGAAGGCGGACGGCGGCGCTATGTCATTGGATGACCTTGCCGAACACGCGCCGCTGCGCGTGACACCGCTGTCGGTGTCCTTCGGCGATCTGGATCTGCATGAACTGCCGCCGAACGGACAAGGTCTCGCTGTGCTGATCGCCGCGGGCGTGCTCGAACGCCTTGGCGGCGCGACGCTGAACAGCGACGACCCCGCCACCATGCACCTGCAGATCGAAGCCATGAAGCTGGGCTTCGCAGATGCGGGCGATCATGTCGCTGATCCAGATCTATTGACCTGCGATCCGGCCACCTTGATCGCGTCCGATCGCCTCGACGCAAAGACAGCATTGGTCAATGCAACATGCGCGCAGCCATTGTGTGAGGCCGTGCCGCAGTGGAGCAGCACGGTGTATCTCGCCTGCGCCGACGCCGCGGGTAACGCCGTGTCCTTTATCCAGAGCAACTACGAGGGCTTTGGCTCTGGCGTCGTCGTGCCGAACACTGGCATCGCCATGCAGAATCGAGGCGCGGGATTTGTGCTCGAAGAAGGCCACCCCAACACACTTCGAGCAGGCGTCCGCCCGTACCACACGATCATCCCCGGCTTCACCACGCGACAAGAAGCACCGCACATGGCCTTCGGCGTGATGGGCGGGCCCATGCAACCGCAGGGCCACTTGCAAGTTCTGGCACGCGTCGCCTTCGGCTGGAATCCGCAGGCCGCGCTCGATGCCCCGCGTTGGCGTGTGGAAGGCGGCATGCGTGTCGCCGTGGAACCACAGATGCCCCAGTCAACGATCGACGCCCTGCGCGCCATGGGCCACAATGTCCACGTGGCTCCGGCACGCGATGTATCCTTCGGCGGCGGCCAAATCACGCTGCGCCACGGCGATGCGTGGGTCGGTGCCAGCGACTGCCGCCGAGACGGCGAAGCGGTCGCTTTCTAGCCCGCCGCGTCCTCAGCCTCATCTCCACTGTCTGCCCGCTAGCATCCCCACATGCTCTACGGCGGTATCGACGAAGCTGGCTACGGCCCCCTGCTCGGGCCGCTGTGCGTCGGCGCGGCCGTCTTCAACGTGGAACACGCCGGAGCAGCACGACCTTGCCTCTGGTCAACGCTCGCCCACAGCGTTAAGCATGCCGGGCGTGAGAAGGCGGGGCGCGACAAAGCCGGCCGCATCGCCATTGACGACTCCAAGAAACTCAAAGGCGCCCGCAAAGCCAAAGCACATCCGCTGACACACCTGGAACGCGGCGTGCTGACCATGCTGGCCTCCATGGACGAAGACCGCACCTGGCTGGACCACTGCACCGACGTCGCACTGCTACAACGCCTCGGCGTGGACCTGCCCGACGAACCATGGTTCCAAGGTGACCCCATCGCTCTGCCACTGGGGTCCGACACCAGCACCTTGCGCATCGACGCCGCCCAACTCGCCCGAACCATGACATCCGCCAACACCCACCTGCGCCACCTGCAGGTCCGCGCCCTGTCCGTGCCCGAATACAACGACCGCGTGCAATCGGCTCGCTCCAAGTCATGGGTCAACTTTGAAACCGCCGCCACTTGCATCGAACACTTCTGGGCAACCACCACCGAACCACTCCACCTAGTCATGGACCGCCACGGCGGACGCACCTGCTACCAACGCGAACTCCACACCAGCTGGCCACACGCCCACATTGACACCAAAGGCGAGTCGCCCGAACAGTCGAACTATACGCTCACACTCAATGCCCGCACACTGCACCTGCACATCCGATCCAAGGCCGACGCCGACCACCTGCCCGTCGCCCTAGCCTCGATGGCAGCCAAACTCGTGCGAGAGCTGCTCATGCAACGCCTGAACCGATTCTTCACCGAACGCATGCCAGACCTCGCCCCAACCGCCGGCTACGTGCAAGACGGCCGACGATGGCTGCAAGAGGTCCATCCAGTGCTCCAAGACGCCGGTTTTCAGACCGATCAACTCGTCCGCTGCCGCTGACACCCACTCCGTGAATACCGGGTTTCCGCGTTGACGCACCCCCGAAGGCGGGTATCATGTCCCCCTTCACGAGTTTGCCGGCTCACCCCGGCGGAGGCTTGCTCAACATGCCCAGCGACGAGGACAACTACTCCCGGTCACGCTGACGCGGCTCCCCGCCCGGCGTTCACCGGGCAACTCGACTCGAACAACCCAAGGATCGATGACGGACAGGCGACGGACAAGCCAACGCCCATCCCCACGATCTTCTCCCACGCTCGGAAGGCCATGACGCCTCCCACTCGATGATCGTTCAACACATTTTTCCCCAACCCTCTTCCTCCTCCCCCCCTTCCCGCAAACGAACACAGCCATGGCTACTGACCTCACCACCGTCCGAAACATCGGCATCTGCGCCCACATCGACGCCGGCAAGACCACCGTCACCGAGCGCATTCTGTACTACACCGGCAAGTCCTACAAGATGGGTGAAGTGCACGAAGGCACCGCCACCATGGACTTCCTCGAGGAAGAACAGCAACGTGGCATTACGATCCAGAGCGCCGCAACAACCTGCCCTTGGGAGCAGGACGGCATCGCCTACACGGTGAACCTGATCGACACGCCCGGACACGTGGACTTCACCATTGAAGTAGAACGCTCGATGAGAGTGCTTGACGGCGCTGTGGCTGTCTTCGACGGCAAAGAAGGCGTGGAAGCACAATCCGAAACCGTCTGGCGACAAGCCGAACGCTACAACGTGCCCCGCATGTGCTTCATCAACAAGATGGACAAGATCGGAGCAGACTTCGAGTTCTCCTTCAACTCGATCCGCGAACGCCTGGGCGCCAATGCCATTCCACTGCAGATTCCCATCGGCGCTGGCAATGAACTGGAAGGCCTGATCGATTTGCTGGAAATGCGGGCCTACTACTTCGACTCCGGCGATCTGGGCTCCGTCGTCACCGAGAAGAACATTCCAGAAGACATGCAGGAAATGGCCGAGCTGTGGCACCACGACATGGTCGAGCGTGCCGCGGAAATCGACGACGACCTGATGGAAGTCTTCTTGGAAGACGAAAACGCCGTCACCATTCCCGCCCTCAAGGCCGCCATCCGCAAGGGCACGATCGACCAGGCCTGCACTCCCGTGCTGTGCGGTGCCGCCCTGCAGAACATTGGCGTGCAACGACTGCTCAACGCCATCATCGACTTCCTGCCCAACCCGCTTGAAGTCCCGCCCGTGCAAGGCACCGACCCACGCGATGAGAGCGAGAAAATGACGCGCCCAGCGGACAAGGAAGCACCCTTCTCCGCCTTGGTCTTCAAAGTGGTCTCAGACACCCACGGCGACCTGACGTACGCCCGGCTCTACTCCGGCACCCTCAAGAAGGGCACCCGCGTCCTGAACCCCGGCAACGGTCGCAAGGAAAACGTCTCCCGCATCTATGAAATGCACGCCAAGGACCGTGCAGCACAGGATGAAGTCTACGCCGGCCAGATCGTTGCATTGATCGGCCTGAAGAACTCCATCACGGGCGACACGCTGTGTGACCCGAACGACCCGATCATTCTTGAGCGCATGGACTTCCCCGAGCCAGTGATCTCCATGGCCATCGAACCTGCCACGCAGGAAGACAAGAAGAAACTCGGCGAAGCCCTTACGACACTGCACCGCGAAGATCCCTCCTTCCGCTCGCAGTACAACGACGAAACCGGCGAGACCATCATTTCCGGCATGGGCGAACTGCACCTGGAGATTGTCCAGAACAAGCTCATCCGCGACATGAGCATCAACGTGAATGTCGGCACGCCCCGCGTCTCCTATCGCGAGACCATCACCGGCATCGCCAAAGATGTCCGCGGCAAGTTCGTCAAACAGTCCGGTGGCCGCGGCCAGTTCGGCGATGCCGTATTGACTGTCGAGCCCTACACTGCAGCACAGGCTGAAGAAGACGAACTCACGTTCAAGAACGGCGTCGTCTTTGTGGATGCCATTTCGCAGGGCGTGATTCCCCGCGAGTACATCCCATCAGTCGCAGCAGGCTGCCGCGGCGCTTCGATCTCAGGCATTCTAGGTGGATACCCGATGGTGAACGTGAAAGTCACATTGACCTACGGCTCGTACCACGAGGTCGACTCCAGTCAGGTTGCCTTCGAACAAGCTGGTGCCCTAGCCTTCCGGCAAGCCTGCACGCAGGCCGGCCTGGCCTTACTGGAGCCCATCATGAAGGTGACGATTCTGACGCCTGAAGAGTTCTTCGGCACCGTCTCGGGCGACCTTGCTAGCCGCCGCGGACAAATCAACGACTCGGAGATTCGCAGCAACGTCCGCATCATCTCCGCGGAAGTACCGCTGTCGGAAATGTTCGGCTACACCACCGTCCTGCGAGGCATGACCCAAGGTCGCGCCAGCAGCACCATGGAACCCGCCGAGTACCGCATCATGCCGCCGAATCTGTCGAAAGAAGTTCTGGCGGGCTCGTGACCCCCACGCTGGACCGGCACTGGCTGGACCGCGCGGCGCAGGCCGCTGCGCTGGGCCACGGATACGTCGCTCCAAATCCTCCCGTGGGCTGCGCCATCGTCTCGCCAGACGGGACGCTGTTGGCGCTGGCACACCACCGCCGCTGCAGCGACGCTCACGCGGAAGTCAATGCGCTGGCCATGGCCGGCGATGGGGCTACCGGCGCCACGGTCTTCGTCACACTGGAACCCTGCACACATCAGGGCCACACCGGCCCGTGCACCAAGGCACTGCTCGACGCAGGAGTCGCACGTGTGGTAATCGGTTGTGCAGACGGTAACCCGGTCGCCGCCGGCGGCATCGAAGCCTTGCGTGCAGGTGGCATCCAGGTCGACCTGCTCCACCATCAACCAAGCCACGACCTGGCCGCACCACACCGACGCCGGTGCATCGACGGCCGCCCGTGGGTGCGGTGCAAGTGGGCCCAGACACTCGACGGCTACGTCGCCACCCGCACCGGCCACAGCCAGTGGATCAGCAACGCCACCTCACGAAGGCAGGTGCATCGCGAACGAGGCCGTGTCGACGCTGTGCTCACTGGCATCGGCACCGTGCTTGCCGACGACTGCAGGCTCACAGTACGCAACGTCAAAGCACGACGCACGCCCGCACGCGTCGTGATTGACCGCGACCTGCGCACGCCGCCGGCATGCAAGCTGCTGCAGACCATCGGCGAAGCGCCCTTGCACCTCGTCGCCCGCGAAAGCGCCGACGCAACGCGCAAACAGGTGCTCCTCGATGCCGGGGCGATCATCCACGACTTCCCCTGCCACACCGACGGCCGATTCGACCTTGACGCAGTCATGCGACATCTCTGGTCACACTGTGGATTCGCGGAAGTGCTCGTTGAAGCAGGCCCAAAGCTCATCGGCGCACTGCTGGCCGACAGCCTCATCGACGAACTGGCGATCTACCTTGCACCCAGACTGCTTGGTGATGGCGCCGCCATGCCGCCGTTGGCCGGACTCTTCAGCGACAAGTTGGAACAGTCTCCGGGCTTTCGACTGCTCGGCACGCACCGACGCGCCGGCGACGCCCTACTACGCTACATCGCCAACTGACGGCGCTGCTCGATCAACGGTCGAGTTCAACCGCTGAACTCAGCGGCTGTCAACGGCACCCGAGCCCCGCTGGGCAGAATGCGGAAGACACCATCACCGTTTTCCAGACCCCAACGCCCCTGTCCCTGCGGCGGTGGCAGTTCACGCAGCACCCGCACGGTGTCCAACGGCCGATGGCCGCCACCCTCCAGCACAATTGTGGCCACTTCCAGCTCTGCTGGATACGTCTCCACAATCGCAATGTCCGGTGCCTCCATCGAAAGCAGCACATCCAACAACCCCTCCACTGCACCGAGATCAGCCAGCGCTCCGCCGGCGATCCGCCATCGATCCAACTCCCGCTCCAACAGCAGTGTGCCGTCTCCGGTGAGCACTCTGATGGATCGGACGTCGGCCTGCGCAATACCCGATCCAGTGCGGTCCACCAGATCAATCGCCTCGACCAACACGCTCGATGCCGTCTCGCCGGAGATCCGCACGATCGACGGCGTCCCCTCGATCATGGCGTACCGATCCGCCGTTGAACCACTCACGCGATCACCGATCAGCAACGTGATCGGAGCGCCATCGGTCGAGGCAACCAACACACTGGCAAATGGAGGCTCCAGTCCGAACGCACGGAGATCGACGGGTTCATCAAGAAGCACCGCTGTGAACTGAGCCGCCGCCAGGTTGCCGATGTGCTCCGCCACCCGGGCAGCGTCCGCTCGAGTCTCAACCGGCGCAAGGAAACGCCAGTGCCGCCCCTTTCGCCCCAACTCGACGATCTCATCACCGATGGTGCGGCAGATCTGCAGTGTGGATGGGCCGATATCCGGCAGCAGACGTGCATCGCGCCAGGTCTGCGGCGCCTCGTGAATGGCGATGGCGTGCAGATCCGAATCAACTACGAGCGCCTCGTGGGCATCACCCACCCGCAACCAACCACGCCCACCGATACCGGTTCGACCCAGATGCAGCACGACCGTGTCGCCGTCAGCGCGTTCCAGCCGCAATGTCGCCAGTGGACGACCGTCCTCAGCCGTACCGGACACACCCAACACGCCCGCCTGCTGTACATCGAGCGGCACACAGGCCACCGCACGAAGCCGTTGCAACGCCTCCGGAATGGCCATGAGCTGCGCCGTATCCATGCGATGCCGGAATGGCCGTACCTGCCACCAAGCGCCCTCACTGTCGCGCTCGAATCGATAGTTGCCGTCGCTTCGGACCAGGTCAATCGCATTGACTTCAGCTGGCGAAGGTGCGCCGATAAGCACGGGCGCATCTGTGGACAACCCTGCGCCTTGGGGCTGCAACAACATGGTTGCCGCGATGACAAGCACCGCTGCGCTGCACCATGCCGCAACTACCGTTCGAGGCGTCATGCGTCGCGCCTCCCCAACGTGATGACCATCGCTGACACCAGCAATGCCGCGGGCAGGCCCGCCAGCAGCAGCCAGCCCCAAAGCGTACGGGCCGATCTCGACACGGCACCCAACCTCGCCACTTCCTGACTCAATGGTCCGGCCGCAATGCGATCGTCGAGGCCTGAGAGCCAAGCGGTACCTGCCAGCAGCAACTCATGATTGCCTGGGTGCGCCAGGGCGATCCGCCCGCCGCCGGCAGACACAGCTTGATCAGCCACGTTTGTCCGCAGCCATGCTCCGCTACCGACAACGAGAAGACGTTGTTGTACACCCGTGGGGCCCTGTTGTTCCAGTGAAGCCACCACGGGTACGGCGGTTTGTGGTGCATTGGCGTCGTCGTACCGCGGCAGTCGATGCGCCGGCACGTTGCTGCCCAGCGTGAGAATCCGCCAATCGTCTTCCAGCCAGACACCTTCATCGGGAGACCGCAGTCCCAACTCAAGGACGTCGGAATCGTCCGCTGCACGCACCGGAACGGACATGGGTAGCACGAGATCTTGCCCATGCAGCGCTGCGGCGATCGGGTGCTGTACGGGGAAGTCGGACAACTGCACCGTCGTTGCCAGCGTAGTGCGACCGTCCGACGTTGGCAACGCTTGCAGCAACACGGTGCCAGTCTGGGTCTGGAAACCCCAATCGGCCAACAGATTTGCCCACGGATCACGCTGACCATAGCGCGGGGCCAGGCTTGGGTTCAGATTGACGAGCACACTCTCGCCCTGCTGCAACAGCTCCTCAGTTGCTCGTAGCAGCGTTTGCTCTTCGTCAGTCGGTTTGAGTCCGCCACTGCGTATGGGTGGCACCACGACCCAGGCAGTCGGGCCAACCGTCCACGGCTGGGCACTTGCCCCGGTCGCAGGCTGCCACTCCTGCACTTCAACTCGAGAAGCACGTAGCATCACCGCCGGCCCGGCTAAATCGGCCGGCGTACCGTCGCCAGAGAGCACCGACTGCAACTCTGCATGCACGAAGACCACGCGCGGCGTGATGCCGTCTTGCAATGAACGGATCGCCGCAGCGAGCACTTGATCTCCACGAAAGCGCTGATCGATCGTCACACCGCCAGCCGCATCCCCCAGTGACGACGGCAACAGCTGCGCGGCGGGAACAACTGTGGCGCCGTTGGGTCCAATGATGACCGCCGCCTCGCCTTGCGCCAGTAGTCCACCCATCGCCGCAAGATCTGACGGCGGCAGGCGTCGCAGTCGATCGGCCGCACGAGCGAGCTCACTCGCATGCGCTCGCCAAAGAGATACTGCACCCTGATCCTCTGCATCAATGACGCCCAGCAATCGCCCCACAGCATCAAGCTCCTCGGCCCACTGAGAGAGCACCTGCGTGAGGATCGCTAATGCCGCCCCTCGATCGGCCAACGGATGAGTCGGTGACGCCACGCGTGCCGTCGCAACGGCATCTACAAGCCGACCGCCTTCGGCACCGAGCAGCGCCAACGCACCCGCACGAACACGCAGCGCCTCCTGCAACTGCGTGTCATCGACCCGGTCGGACACGTCCCGAAGCGACGCAGCATTTGACTGGGCGAACAACACCAGATTCTGCATCGCGTCTTCACCCTGATCCAACACGGCATCCCACGCGGTGGTCTCGTCTTCCAACCCGAGTCGCAATGACGCAAGCAGTGCCTCGAACTCGAGCACCGAGTTCGGATCCGTCGGATCGATGCGCTGCACCTGCAACTGCCCAGCCACGGCGGCATACCGATCGAGTACTTCATCAACCTGACGCAACAAGGCTGCATCCGCTCGCTGTTCCACAAGCAGCACCGCAACGGTCCAATCGCCGTCCAACTGGCGCAGCAATGTTGTTGTCCGCGGACTCAGTGAATAGCGACGCGACTTGGTGGCATCGATACGCGCCTCCAGGAGCCCGCTTCCGGCCACGGCGATCAATGCAATGGTCGCCACCAGCACGCCGGCGAGTCCCGCCACATCGAGTCGGCGCCTGCCCGGCGCCGCAAGCACGGTTGCCGCACACAGGAAGAAGCCTGTCAGTCCCAGGAAATACACCACGTTGCCTGTCTCGAATAGCCCAAGCGTGAACGCCTGCAGACGCTGCACAGGATCCAAATCAGCGACAACAGGCGCCCAGAACGGCGACATGACGGCCGGCAGAGCCATCTCCAACACCACCACGACCAACACCCAGGACAACGACGTAATCAGAAACGCCGTCGTCGCACCGGCGGTCAACGCACTTGCCAGCAGCCCACTGGCCATCACCGTCAGCGCCAGCAGATAGACGCCCAACACGCCGCAAGCCACTTCACCCAGATCTGGCCGGCCATAGACCTCCAGCAGCACAACCTGCGGCAACGTCGGCAGCAGCAACAGCAGCAGACCAATGACGGCAGCCCCGAGAAACTTGGATCCGACCAGCGCGGCGGTCGGCACCGGTGATGCCCGCAACAACTCCCACGTCCCTCGGCGACGTTCCTCTCCGATCGCCGCCATGGTGACCGCGGGACCGGCGAGCATTAGAAAGACTGCGTCAAACTCCAGCACGAATCGCAGCGATGCCGGTCGCCCGGAGTGCAGGACGGCAAGCAGAAAGACCATCGACGAGCCGAACGTGAATAACGCCAAGACAACCCATCCGGAGGGCGCCAGCAGGAACGCGGCAATCTCCCGCCGCGCCAATGCCAGCATCGCCGGCAGCACACGTGGTGGCGAGCTGACGGTCATGCCTGTGCGCCTTCCAGATGCGATTCAATCAACGACTCCAACGCTCCGCCGTCCAGAGACAACTCACGCCACTGCAGTCCTGCTTGGGCAATGGCGTTCGCCACCACTCTACGCAGGTCAGCACCTCCATCTGACGGCGTGATGGTGGCGCGGTACCAGCCATCTGACAACTTGGCGCATGTCGTGTCCGCGATGCCTTCCACAGCAGACAACACGGCGGAAGGATCGCACTGGGTTTCCAGTGTCAATCGCCCTGCAGCAGCCGTGCGCCGAAGGTCCTCCACCGTGCCTTCGGCAACGATCCGTCCGTCTGCAATCAAGATCAGGTTGTCGCAGATGGCCTGGGCGTCCGACAGTTGATGCGTCGACAGCAGTACGGCACGGTCCTTCGCCAACGTGCGGATCAATGCCCGGAAGGCACGCTGCTGCACTGGGTCAAGGCCGGTGCCGGGTTCATCCAGAATGAGCAGCGCAGGATCATGCACGATGGCGGCAGCCAGCGCAACGCGTTGTCGATAGCCGCGGGACAGCCGTCCGATGATTCGCCGTCGCACATCGACCAGATCACATTGCTCCAGCACCAGATCGATTCGATCCATGCCGGACCCGAACAGTCTGGTTCGGAGCTTGAGCCAGTCCTCCACCCGCAACTCTGCCCAGGCCGGTGCCGAGTCCGGCAACCAACCCAGATGTGCCTTCGCTCGCCGGGGATCAGCCCGAAGGTCCACGCCATTGAGTGCAATAGTGCCGCTGTCGGGCTCCAACACGCCGCAGAGCATGCGCAGCGTCGTGGTCTTGCCCGCCCCATTGGGGCCGAGCATGCCCGTTACGCAGCCAACTGGAACCGCCAGACTCACGTCCTGGACGGCTACAAGACTGCCGAATCGCTTTGTCAGGCCGGTCGCAGTGAGCATCCTTGGAGGAACGGTACCGCCCCCCACCCACCGCAGTCCAACCAGCACACCCGAAAGACCATCTGGGTCCTTCCTGAAAGGGGCCCCGAAAGAACGTTTGCCACTGGCGCAAGAAGGTGTAACCTTCCGATGGGGAGGCTTGGAGGTCCCTTCCATGAAGGGTAAGAAGCCCAGCATTCATGTCGTCATTCCGCCCGCTCTGGTGGGCAGCGATGGGTGCCAGCACGCCGCGGACCTCAAGCCAGTCGCCGATCTGGCGCAGGCCATTCGCGACTCCGCCCCGGGCGACTGCATCGCCGACGCCGGCGCCTCCATGCTGCTGCGTGGACTGGGCACAGCCGCCGCCATGGTGAACCACAAGGGTGAAGTGACCTGGTGTGACGATCGCTTCAAAGAACTGCCTGATGCTGTCAAAGACGAGTGCTGCAAACAGGTTGCGAATCGACGATCCCCTCGCCTGAGATTCGAATTGGACGACCGGCTCTGGGAGCTGCACATGGCTGGTCTAGGCCAGGAGAGTGTGGGCATTCTGCTGGTCGACGCCTCCACCGCCGCCGAACTCATCCGCCGACGCACGGCTATCGACGCCGCAGGCATGTCGCTGCTGCAGTTGGACCGACAGGCGATTTCCCAGCTCTCAGTGGCGGACAGACTCCAGCGGCTCGACGTCGCGATCACCGAAGCTGTCCACGCCAATCTGGATTTCGACCATTTTGAAATCCGACTGCTCAGCCCTGATTCGAACCGGCTTGAACTGGTCATTTCAGAGTCGCTGTCTCCAATGCGAATCGGCGAAGTGCTGCACGCAGAGACAACCGGCAACGGCATCAGTGGCTGGGTTGCGGCAACCGGCCGCCCCTACCTGTGCCGAAACGTCCGCACCGACCCCTTGTATCGGGAAGGCCTGGACGAAGCCATGTGCTCGCTGACCGTTCCTCTGAAGGTAGGCGACCGCGTCATCGGCGTCTTCAACATCGAGTGCGACACGGCGGGCGTGCTGGACGAAACTGATCTGGAAACCAGCATCCGATTCGGCGACTATGTCGCCAGCGCCCTGCACATGCTCGACCTGCTCGTCGTGGAACGCATTACCACAAGCGAGCTGACCGCCCGTCGACTGTCCGACGCCCTTGAAACACCAATCGCTGATCTTCAGAAGTTGGTCAAGGATCTGGACGCCGCCGACCGCGGCCCAGAAGCCACTCGAGTGCGCGAAGCACTGGAAGCCATGCATGCCGGCCTTGAGCAGTGCGCCTCGGGTCCGCGCAGCGTGATCGACGCAGAACAGGACATCCGCTCATTGAAGCCCGATCCGGCGCTGACCGGCCGGACCATCGCCGTCGTGGAAGACGAACCTCGTATCCGCGACGAAGTGGGTCGCATTCTGGGCCAACTCGGTTGCCGTGTGGCGTCCTTCCCCGGTGGCAAGGCGTTCTTTGCACGACTCGACCGTGGCCTGACCCCCGATCTGGTGCTCAGCGATATCCGGCTTGGAGATGCCAGTGGTTATGAAGTGCTCACTGCCGCCCGCGAGGCGGTGCCGGATATCCCAGTGTTGCTCATGACGGGCTTTGGGTACGACCCGAATCACACCATCGTGCGCGCCAGCGCCGAAGGTGTACAGGGCGTGCTGCTCAAACCATTCCGAGTAAGCCAACTGGTCGATGCCGTGCGAAGCGCACTGGGCATTGACATCAGCAGTGGGACGCCATCCTCGCAGTGACGATGCGCTCTTCACCCCAACCGTCACGCAACACCCTGGCCTCGATCAACCCTGCCTGCGTACACAAGTCCGCCACCTGTTGTGCGTGCGACGTACACGTCTCCAACGCCAGCAATCCATTCGGCAGCAACCGTTCGCCGGCTGCTGCAACCAGCGGACGAATGACGTCCAGCCCGTCCGGACCACCACGCAATGCAAGAGCAGGCTCGTGATCCCGCACGATCGCGTTCAATTGTTCGAAGTCGGCGTCGTTGATGTACGGCGGATTCGACACGATCACATGCACGGGCTCGGTGATCGGTTCAAGCAGGTGACCGGCCGCTGCAACAATGCGATCGCCAAGCCCATGTCGATCGATGTTGCGCTGCGCAATGACCAACGCTTCAGGCGAGCAGTCCACGGCGATGGCCCAAGCCGATTCCAGCTCGGCAGCCAACGTAATGGCAATGCACCCCGTCCCCGTGCCGATGTCGGCCACCAACAATGGATCCGGACGGTCGTCCGGATCCAGACCGCGGTGCCAGGTCAACACCGACCGCACGAGTGACTCGGTGGCATCTCGCGGCGCCAGCACATCCGCCGTGACTTCGAACTCGCGAAACGAGAACATCGCTCGCCCCAGCAACTGCTGCAGCGGCTCTCCCGCACCGGCTCGGGCCACGAGCGGCCGCAGGCGATCGCGTTCCTCGGTTGATGCCGGGCGATCAGCATTGGTGAAGAGATCCATCACATCGCACGCCAACGCCTCGGCGACAATGTGCCGGGCAAAGACGCGCGGTGCCTCCACCTGCTTCGCCTGCAAGTGTGCCTCGATCCAGACGAGGAGGCTTCTTGTGGTCCAGGTGTCAGTGGTCTCAGCCATGTCCCTGCATGATATTCGCCAAGGACAGCTTTTCGAGCAAGTCATGGCACAAACAGCATGCTGTTGTCGGACACGCTCAGCCGCACAGGCCAGTCACCCATATACTTCCCCACTTGCACTCGATCGGCTCGTCAGCCGGTGAGCGTTGGAGCATTGCATGGCCTTCTTCCGCACCGCAAAGCGTCGCACTGAAGCGACCAAGGACACCGCTGCAGACGTAGCTGTCGGCAGCCCCTTTGAGCCAGCCATCGAAGCGGCGATTCACCGCATCGGGCAGGAACTGCTCGCAGATGCCCAGCAGGCCTCCGGAGGCATGCTGTCGTCGGCGTTCTGGTCGGACAAGTTGATGGACTGGGCCATGAAGGACGAGGCCTTCAAAGTGCAGCTCTTCCGCTACGTGGATTGCTTCCCGACGCTGCGCACACCCGCAGTGGTGCACGAACATCTCGTGGACTACCTGACGCAACCCGGCGTCACGCTGCCGCCGGGACTGGGTCTGGGCCTGAAAGCCGGTGGCCTGATGAAAGGCACGCTGACCAAGACGGTCGCAGGTCGTATCGAGTCCATGGCGAAACGATTCATCGCCGGCGAAGACGCCGCCTCCGCCACACCGATGCTCGAGAAGCTCTGGAAGAGCGGGATCGCTTTTTCGGTGGACCTGCTTGGCGAAGCGTGCGTGAGCAATGTCGAAGCCGCCGCCTATCAAAGACGCTACCTCGACCTGGTGAACACCCTGCCCGAGACGACGGCACACTGGCCGGTGAATCCGACGCTCGAGACAGACCATCTGGGACCCGTCCCACGCACCAACGTGTCGATCAAGATCTCATCGCTCCATGCGCAGACCGATCCGATCGACATGGAAGGCTCCATCGAAGGCTTGATGACTGGGCTCGAACCGATCCTGATTCGGGCCGCCGAAACGAACGTGCTCGTCAACTTCGACATGGAGCACCATGCCTTCAAGGACCTCACAATCGAGCTATTCCAGCGCTGCTGCGAAAAGTGGGACTTCCCCGCTGGAGTTGCGATGCAGTCCTATCTGCGCAGCGGCGACGAAGACGCACGACGCGTCGTGGAGTGGTCACAGCGCACCGGCCGCCAAGTTACGGTTCGACTCGTCAAGGGCGCCTACTGGGATCAAGAGACCATCGAAGCGGAGATGGAAGGCTGGCCCGTTCCCGTCTGGTCACGCAAGAGCGATACCGATGCGTGCTTCGAGCGCATGACGCGGATCCTGATCGACGGCATTCCGGCGTCCATGGAACATGGCGGCACCAAAGTGGCGTTGGGTTCGCACAACATTCGATCCATCGCCACGGCGTTGGCGCTGCTGGAAGATCGCGGCCTGCCACCGAACGCGATTGAGCTGCAAATGCTCCACGGCATGGCCGAGGAACTGAAATGCATGGCGGTCAAGCGAGGCATGCGCCTTCGCGAGTATGTGCCGGTGGGCGAGATGATCCCGGGCATGGCCTATTTGGTGCGTCGTCTGCTGGAAAACACCAGCAATGAGTCCTGGCTGCGTGGCTCATCCATGGGCACAATCTCAGCAAGTGAACTGCTGCAGTCACCGCATGGCGGAGACAGCGCAACGGACCCCGGCGTTGCCCGCATTGCAGAAGGCCCCGAACGCCATGCATTGTCATCTGCCGTCGAAGGCGTCGGCGACGACCGCCCCTTCTTCACCGAACCTATGCGTGACTTCTCCAACGGACCACAACGAGCACAGTTCGCCGCGGACATCGCCGAGACCACCGTTCCGAAGGTGGCGATCGACGCCACCGAACAGGACGCCGATGCCGCCATGGCCCGCGCCAAGGATGCCTTCGCCGGGTGGCGCGCCACACCCGTCCGCGATCGCGCCGCCGTGTTGACCCGCTGCGCCAACGCCATACGAGACCGTCGCAACGCCCTGTCCGGCATCATCATCCGCGAGTCCGGCAAGACCTGGCGCGAAGCCGATGCGGACGTCTGCGAAGCCATCGATTTCTGCGAGTACTACGCACGTGAAGCCGTCGGCATGTTCGAACCCACACGGCTGGGAGCATTCATCGGCGAACTGGACACGCAGTTCCACGAACCCCGCGGCGTCGCCGTGGTTATCTCGCCCTGGAATTTCCCATTGGCCATCTGCTGCGGCATGACCGCCGCGGCACTCGTCACCGGCAACACCGTCGTCGTCAAACCCGCCGAACAGACACCCGGCATCGCCAAAATACTGATCGACCTGTTCCATGCCGCAGGTGCCCCAGCCGATGTGCTGCAGTTCCTGCCCGGCCCCGGCGAAACAGTTGGCGCTCAACTGGTCCGCGACCCACGCACGGCACTGGTCGCGTTCACCGGATCACGCGCTGTAGGACTGGACATCGTGGAGGCCTGCGGGCAGACACCTGAAGGCCAAGGCTGGGTCAAACGCGTGATCTGTGAAATGGGCGGTAAGAACGCCATCATCGTAGATGCCTCCGCCGACCTGGACGAAGCCGTACTGGGCGTACGACAAAGCGCCTTCGCCTTCCAAGGACAGAAGTGCTCGGCCTGCAGCCGAGCCATCGTGCTCGACTCCGCCTACGACGCCTTCGTGGAACGACTAGCCCCCAGCGTGCAAACCCTGGTCATCGGCGACCCAATGCACCCCGGCACCGACATTGGACCCGTCATCGACGACGGAGCTGCCGCCAAAGTCCGCCAGTACATCGATATTGGCATGCAGGAAGGCACACTCGCCGCGGGGCTCGAACTGCCCACGGGACTGACACACGCCCACGGCCTGCCCTTTGTGGCCCCGCATGTCTTCACCAACATCACACCCGACGCACGCCTTGCCCAAGAAGAAGTGTTCGGCCCACTGCTGGCCGTCATCCGCGTACCGGACTTCGAAACCGCCTTGGACGTCGCCAACGGCACGGAATACAGCCTGACCGGCGGTGTCTACAGCCGCCGACCAACCCATCTGAACATGGCCCGCGAACAGTTCCGCGTGGGCAACCTGTACCTGAACCGCCCATGCACCGGCGCACTGGTCGGCCGCCAACCCTTCGGTGGATTCGCACTGTCCGGCGTGGGCTCCAAAGCCGGCGGCTGCGACTACCTGAGCCAGTTCACCGTGCCACGAGCCGTCTGCGAAAACACCATGCGACGCGGCTTCGCCCCCGGACTCTGACCCGTCCCTGACACGCGTGCCTCAACACGACACGCAAGTGCATCGACGCCCTGCAGAACTGCACTTTCGACAACCGCATGCATGCGAGGCTCCACTCCTCGCTCGAGCGCTAGAACAGCGGCCGCGCTCCAAGACGTTCGACGACTTCGTGACCCAGAACACCACCGACTCGGTCCTCTTCGTGAACAACCGTGTCAGCGCCGGCCTGCACCAGCAGCACCGCGTGCCTGTTGTATCGCCCTCGCGCGATGATCGGCACCGAAGGCGCACAAGAGCGCACGTTTTCAATGACCCGCACGGCACTGACCGGATCCGGCAGCGTGACAAGCACTGCCGCCGCCGTGCCAAGCGAGACCTCATGCATGATTTCCCGACGCGTGGCGTCGCCGACCACGGCGCCCAGTTCCAGCCGTCCAAGCACATCGGCCGTATGCGGATTCAAGTCGACTACCACCGCATCAAGCCCATACTCAACGAGCACCTGCAAAGCCATGCGCCCCGCCGGGCCCCCGCCGATGATGACCACATGCCCCTCACGGATGGTCCCATGAGACTGCGGCTCGGCTGGCTTTTCACCCAGCAAGGCTGCGAGACGTTCACCCACCGGTCGGGCAGCAGCAGCCAATAACGGCACGGCAAGCAAGGTGAACAGCGACGCAGACGTCAGTATCTGAAACGTCTCCGCATCCAACAGTTGCACATCCATCCCCACCGCCCCGAGCACGAAGGAGAACTCGCCAGTCTCCGCAACGCACAGCCCTGCACCGATGGCTACAGCCAGTGATGCGCCAGACAATCGCCCCGCAAGGGTCGCCAGGATCGCTTTGCCCACGACCAACGCACCTGCGACACCAAGGACCATCCAGATGCGCCCTTCGTGCATTAGCCAACTGACATCCGCAAGCGTGCCGATACTCGCAAAGAAGAGGGTCAGGAAGACCGCCTTGAGCACGGACACGTCACTTCGAATCTGGCGAGCAAACGGCGAGTCTGCCAGTGCAAGTCCGGCCACAAAGGCGCCCAACGCCGGTGACAGCCCCAGACGATGACACACCAGCGCCGCAAGCATGGCGAGGACTACCGCCATGACGACCGGCAGATCGTGGTTACCGCTGGTGTTCGTTCGCCGAAGCACATGCGGCAGAACCCAGAGACCGATCAGCAGAATCGCCACCACGATGAACAAAATGGCCAGCGCGGCGTGGCCGATCGCTTGCACGACACTGCCTCCATCGCCCGACGTTCCCATGAACGTCACCAGCAACACCAGAGGCACCAGCGCCACATCCTGCAGAATCAGTATGCCAAGCGCCAGGCGGCCATGGGAAGACTCAGTTTCGCCTCGATCGCCGAGCAGGCCAGCGACGGCAGCTGTCGAACTCAGGGAAATGATCGCGCCCACTGCAATAGATGACTGCACGGACAACCCAAAGAGCATGGCACCGCCCGTAAACGCGGCGCCTGTCAAGACGACCTGCGCAATGCCAGCGCGCGCCGCCGTCCCACCGAAGATCCGCAACTTGTCTCGCGTGATTTCCAGTCCGATGGTGAACAGCAGCAGTGCCACACCGACTTCGGCAATCGTGCCCAACGCTTCCAAACTGTCGCCCTGCCCGATGAGGTCAAAGGCGCCCGGTCCGACAATGACACCTGCCAGCATGGCCCCCACGATGGCGCTCAGCCCGATACGCTCACAGACCAGCCCCAGCAATGCCGCCGCGCTGAGCAGGATCACCACATCGGCCATCAGCGACCACGTAAAAGCAGTCACCCCCTGAGACTCAAGCGAAAGCGCAAGCATCACGTCCACCATGCCGCCGCCTCCGCCAGATCTTCGACACGCTGACACAACATGGCCAACGCCTCAACTTCACCCATGGCTTTGAGATCTTCGACCGGAATCGGCGCCCCGATCTGCACGCCCGTGCGCCCCCGCAGGTGCGGCTTCGAACGTCCCGGCGGCCACGCAGCGGCCATGCCGTCCAGACCCACGGGAATGATCGGCACGCCTCCACGCTTGATCAGCAGCCAAAGTCCGCGCTGGAACGCATGCACTGTGCCGTCCGCGTGCCGCTGCCCTTCCGGATAGATCACTACACCTCGGCCGGCTTTGAGTTCCGCAAACATGCGGCGCATACCGCCCGGATCGTCTCCGCTCTGATCAACGGGAATCGACCCAAATGCGGTCCCGATCAACCAGCCGGCAAGCCCATTGCCCTCGATCAACGAACGCCGTGCCAGAGCACGCGGCGCACGGTCTCTGAGCACCGAGCCTATGACCATGGGATCGAAGTGCGATTGGTGATTGCACACCACGACAAACGCACCGGTGGACGGCAGATGGTGCAGTCCACCCAGTCGAAAACCGTACAGCACACGAAAAATACCCAGCACGAGGCTCGGTACGAACGTGAACCAGACCAGCATGTGCAGCCGGCCAAAGCCGTCATTACGACGCTGGAACTGAAAGGTCTTCAACATGCGTCCGGCCCGACGCACCGACGCACATGCGTCTCCAGTGCATCAACGACCTGCTTGATCGACATCCCGGAAGAGTCCACACAAATCGCACCGTCCGGACAGCGCAACGGAGACGTCACTCGTGACGCATCGATTGTGTCGCGGTGCCGAATTTCCGCTTCCACCTTGCCTGGATCAACAACTGCACCCCCCTGCGAGAGCTGCCCAACCCGTCGACGCACCCGCTCGTCCAGATCCGCTGTCAGATAGAACCGAACTTGCGCATCTGGAAACACCACTGAACCCTGATCACGCCCCTCGGACACCAGCCGTGGATACACATCGGCCGTGGCCCGCTGCATGTCGACCAGCGCTGCCCGAATCGGCACAGCCGTCGATACCTCGGACACAATGGCGCCGATGTCGGTTGACCGGATGAATGGCTCCACATCTTCGCCGTCCAGCAGCATCAATGGTGGATCGGCTGAAAGATCACATCGCAGATCGTGCGCCGCGGTTGCAGCGGCAAGTGCATTGCCGTCCGACACATCGATCGACTCACGCAAGGCAACCAGCGCCACCGTCCGATACATCGCACCGGTATCGAGACGCGCCAGGCCAAGGCGTTCCGCCAGCGCAGCGGCAATGGTCGACTTGCCTGTCCCGGCGGGACCGTCAATGGTGATAATAAGTGACTCAGACACTGTCGTCAGCGTCAATGGCCTGCTGCAGAATCACCCGGGCCTTCTCAATGGACGCCTCGGCCTTGGTTGATCCTGTGAACTCAATGGCGATCGTGCTTTGATACCCCACGCGTTTGAGCGCCTGCACAGCCTGCGCCAGATCCGCCCCACTGTGCTTGCCCCGGGTTGTGAATCCCTCTACACGAATGTGCACAGCTCCCGCATACGGCGCCAATCGACGCAGATGATCCACCGGATCATCGCCGTCGCCGTAGATTGGCAACACGCCGATCCGGAAACCACCGACGCGTTTGACCAGGTCGATCAGTCCGTCAGCCGTCGACGCCAGGCCCGAGCCCACGGCAAGCAGCAGATTCAACTCTCGGCCCTCGACAGCCCCCATGGCCGTGCGCAACTGTTCCACGGCTCGCTCTTGAGCGTCTTCGTCGTGCGCGTCGACCGATGGCACGATTGAAATGGCATTGCACCCCAACCGATCCGCGGCAGCGGCGAGCCGTTGAATGCGATCGGCGCCCTCTGCAGCGTCTTGACCACCAAAGGTCAACACAGTGCGATCTACGAGCACCAAGCACGGACATGCGGCCTTGTCGGCCCGGTCCTTGAGGTTCGTGAGATCCTTCGGCAACCAACCGCCCAGTTGTGCAGCGTCGATGTTCAGGCCGCGAAGCCCCATCTGCTCCATGGCCATGGACGGCACCGTGCATAGTGCCTCTGGCGCAGACCCCTTGAACAAGGTCGACACGGATCCGGAGGTGAGTGTCAGCATCAGCGTCATAGGGCACCAGAAGACGGTGAGGATAGCGACTGGGCGCGGGAAGGGCCCTGCCACGCCGCACGCGGACGACTACCATGCCTGCTTCAGATCCAGGACCACCCCCACCCCACAGCTCTATCTACGATTCCTGCGGAGGACGCATGGCCAACGAACGACGATTCTCCGAAAGCCACGAGTGGTTTGAACTCGACGGCGACACCGTGACCGTAGGGCTGACCCAGTACGCCGTAAACGAACTCACCGACGTCACCTTCGTCGAAGTCCGCCCCGTGGGCACAGCGCTGGCCGCCGGCGACGCTGTCGGCGAGGTCGAATCGGTCAAGACCACCAGTGACGTCTACTCGGCCGTGAGCGGTGAGATCGTGGAAGTCAACCAAGTTGCCATCGACGACCCCGCTGTACTCAATCGAGACGCCGCCGGCGACGGTTGGCTGGTCAAGATCAAGTCATCAAACACGGCGGCGTTGGAGCAGTTGCTCGAAGCAACAGCCTACAACGAGCGGTATCCCGTCTCATGACCACCGTGGAGCGCTGAACGCCGCCATGGCCTTCGACCTCCAGGCCGAATACCAACCCACCGGCGATCAACCCGCCGCGATCGATGCACTGTGCACTGGACTGCAACAGGGTCGCCGATGGCAGACACTTTTGGGCGCTACGGGAACCGGCAAGACGTTCACCATGGCGAATGTGATCACTCAGCGTGGAGGCCCCGCGTTGGTGCTAAGCCACAACAAAACGCTTGCCGCACAGCTCTTCGAGGAGTTCCGCGCGCTGTTCCCGAACAACGCGGTGAGTTACTTCGTGAGCTACTACGACTACTACCAGCCTGAGGCCTACATTCCGGCACGCGACATCTACATTGAAAAGGACGCCGCCCGCAATGACGATCTGGACCGTCTGCGACTGTCCGCCACAAGCAGCCTGCTGTCACGCAGTGATGTGATCATCGTTGCCAGCGTGTCGTGCATCTTTGGCCTCGGTTCCCCGGACTCATACAGCAACCGCGTGCTTGCCCTGCGTGAAGGCGCTCGCATCGAACGGCGCGAACTCCTGAGCTCACTGACCGACATGCAGTATGTCCGCGGTGAAATGGAGTTCACACGCGGACGATTCCGAGTGCGTGGCGATGTTGTGGAAGTCTTTCCGGCGTACGAAACACACGCCGTGCGCATCGAGTGCTTCGGCGACGAAATCGAACGGCTTGAACTGATTCACCCTGTATCCGGAGAGACGCTGGCCCGAGAACGGGAACTGTTCATCTTTCCTGCTGTGCACTATGTGCTTCCGGAAGACCGTTTAGAGACGGCGATGCAGGACATTAAGGCTGAATGCACCGCCCGCACGGCGCAACTGCAAAAGGAAGGCAAACTCCTTGAAGCCCAGCGGCTGGGTGCCCGCACGAAATATGACATGGAAATGCTCCGAGAGACGGGCTACTGCCCGGGTGTCGAAAACTACGCTCGACATCTGGAAGGCCGCCCGAAAGGTTCTCGCCCCTCCACCCTGCTGGATTACTTCAACCATGTCCCTGGTATTCCCAAGGGCGATTGGACCGTCTTCATCGATGAGTCCCATGTCACTGTGCCGCAGGTTCGAGCGATGTACAACAGCGATCTGGCCCGCAAGAAGGTCTTGGTGGACCACGGCTTCAGACTGCCCTCCTGTCTGGACAATCGCCCGCTGACATTTGACGAGTTCCTCGACCTGGTCCCCAACACGATCTTCGTGTCGGCAACGCCCAGCCCCTGGGAACTCGAGCAGTCCGACGGCGTGTCGGCCCAGCAGGTCATCCGCCCAACAGGCCTGCTTGATCCATTGGTTGAAGTGCGGCCTGCCTCCAACCAAGTCCCAGATCTCATTGAAGCGTGCGCCGCAGCGGTAGCCGCAGGTGAACGGTGCCTTGCAACCGTGTTGACCAAACGCATGGCTGAGGATCTCACCGCCTTTCTCGATGAACGCGGCTTGAATGTCCGCTGGCTGCACAGTGACATTGACACCTTGGATCGCTTGGAGATCTTGGCCGACCTGCGCGCAGGTGACTTCGACGTCCTCGTTGGTGTCAACCTGCTGCGTGAAGGCCTTGACCTGCCGGAAGTCGCTTTGGTCTGCGTGCTCGATGCCGACAAGCAGGGTTTCCTGCGCAGCGAAACAAGCCTGATCCAGACAATCGGGCGAGCGGCGCGAAATGCCGACGCTCGGTGCATCCTGTACGGCGACACCATTACACCGCAGATGCAGGCGGCCATCGATGAAACCGCCCGCCGCCGAAGCATTCAAGATGCGTACAACATCGAACATGGCATTACGCCAACGACCATCATCAAGTCGATCCGCCGTAGCTTGGAAAATGATCTGCAGGGGCGTCGAACTGCACAACGCGTCATCAGCGGCGACGGTGCTTCCACCGCTGATGCACTCGCGTTGATCGAAGTGCTGGAACAGGAGATGTTGTCGGCTGCAGACGCACTGGAGTTCGAACGAGCCGGAGCCCTGAGAGATCGCATCAGTGCACTGCGGGAAGGCAAGGCGGACCCGGGTCACGGCCGCACCGGCCGTGCCGGAAGAGCCCGATCAAGAGCCGGGATCACGTCGGGCAAACGTCGGCGGAAGTCCTGATCCGGGTACGATGTACGCGTGAACAAGCCCGCTCACCAATCCAACCTTCCAGAGAAGTGCAACATCCTGCTCATCGGCGGCGGTGGACGCGAACATGCGCTCGCCTGGAAGCTGAAGCAGTCGCCACGGTGCGACACACTCTGGGCGACCCATGCAGGCAACGGTGGACTCACATCGCTGGCGAAACCCTGCCCTCACACATGGAATGCCGGCAACACGTTTCCACTGACCAACTGGTGCGCGAAGAACGACATTCACCTGGTGGTCGTCGGCCCGGAAGTCCCACTGGCCGAGGGCATTGCAGATGTCCTCAGCACAGAGAACATGCTGGTCTTCGGCCCCTCCAAAGAGGGCGCTCGACTCGAAGCCGACAAGTGCTTTGCCAAAGAAATCATGCGCGAGGCATCGGTGCCCACGGCAGAGGGGCGGTCCTTCGAGTCCGCCAACGCCGCCCGCCGCTATCTGCTGCGTGGCTTCGACCGCGAGTTGCACGGCCTTGGCCTGGAAGAAGAGTCCGCCATCATCGAAGGCTGGTTTGACACCGCCGACGATCGAGGCGAAGTACCCATGCCTGAGTTTGGCGAGAAGTTGGCTGATGTGTTGGCGAAACGCAATGAACCCGTCGTCATCAAGGCCTCAGGGCTTGCCGCAGGCAAGGGCGTCGTGGTGTGCGCAACAACAGCCGAAGCCCTGCAGGCGATTGAAGACATCATGGTCGATCAGGTCCATGGCACCGCCGGCGCCCGCGTCATCATCGAGGAAATGCTCGAAGGGCAGGAAGTCTCGATCCTCGCCCTGATCGACGGCAACACGATCTGGATTCTGGACCCGTGTCAGGATCACAAACAGGTCGGTGAAGGTGATGTCGGGGCGAATACCGGCGGCATGGGCGCCTACTGCCCGACTCCCGTGATTGACGGACCAATACTCAAGACCATCGAACAGACCGTACTGCTGCCGATTGTTGACGCCCTAAAACGCCGCGAGATCGACTTCCGGGGCGTGCTGTACGCCGGCATGATGCTGACCCCCGGCGGTCCAAAGGTGCTGGAGTTCAACGTGCGGTTCGGCGACCCCGAGTGCCAGCCACTGATGGTCCGACTGCAGGGCGACTTGCTCGAGATCCTGTGGCTCACCGCCGCGGGCCGACTTGCAGAGGCCGACTTTGAGTTCGACGATCGCACCGCCTGCTGCGTCGTGCTCTGCTCAGAGGGCTACCCCGGCGACTACCCCAAGGGCCGCATCATCACTGGCATCGAAGACGCCCAGGATGACGATGTGATTGTGTTCCACGCCGGAACGTGCGTGAACCATAAAGGGGACCTGGTCACCACTGGCGGACGCGTCCTCGGCGTCACCGCCCTGGCTGCTGACCTCAAGTCGGCGCAGGAACGAGCCAACGCCGCAGCTGCCGCCATCTCCTTCGACGGCGCGTTCTTCCGCAGCGATATCGGCCACCGTGTCGAACATCTGGCAGCCGACGTCAACGTCTGACGGCGCTCAGGACGACGCCACGACGCTGGCCGCCGCGAAGAACAGCACCAACAACGGCACCCCCAACATCAATACCCGCGACAGCAGTTGCGCCAGCATGCCTCCTGCCAACGCCATGCCATGCATGTCCCGACCGGTTGCCCGTGGAGCCCACCAGGCCAAGGCACTCCCCACCCCAAGACAGACGACCCAGCTCAACGGCCACACCCAGATCGCACGTGCCGGCAAAAGAGGCTCGCCTTCGGCACGTATCCACGACAAAATCCACAGCCCCTCGCCAGCACCAGCAAGTGCAAGCGACAACAACAGTGTGCTTCGACGCATAGACGACGTCACGTCCAGGACGACAGGAGCAACAGCAGATCGCTCAGGCCAACCACACCGTCTCCATCCAGATCCCCGGCCCCGCCATTGCTCCCCCATGCTGCAATGAGCGCCAGCAGGTCTTCGGTTCCCACGCGGCCGTCACCGGTCAGGTCGGCAGCACGCAAACCGCCCACGAAGACGCACAGGCCGGACTGAAGCCAACGTCCACCCCACAAGACGCAGCGGTCTTCATCAACTGCTTCCATGGCCATGTTCACGCCGTCCACGCAACATACACCTGAGATACAGACATCAAGAGACGCGCAAGACGCTCCGCGAATGTACCGACCGTCCGCCAAGGCGCAATCGCTCGGAGAGATGTTCATGCAGATGCCCTGCACACAGCAGGCGTCGCCCGCTTGCCACTGCGAACATGGGGCACCGTCGGTGCACTCCTCCAACGTTGCAACCCACACACCGCCCAGCGCATTGCTGCAAACTGTGCTGGAGATCCCGTCGATACAACCACCAATGCCACCCTGTGACACCGGGCCGTAGGCACCAATGCAGCACACGCCCAGTTCCTCGGTCAGACAATCGCTGCAACTGCCTGTCTCCAGCCAGATGCCGCCGGCCGAGCCGCACTGCGTCTGGTCAAGTGACTCGGTGCAGCAGGCATCCGGGAAGCAACATGCCCCGGCACCACCTTCGCCAGACCAGTGGGTAGACCCACAGGCTGTGTATTCGCAAGTCGCCCGTGGTTCCCATTGTGTAGTCCATGTCGTTCCAGCAGGCGCGAACATGCCCAATGCCACACAGGCACTCTGCGGTTGATCTGTACAGAATCGCAGCCCTTGATCCGTGGTCACGCAGCATGCACCCTGAGCATTGCCCCCCACCGACACCTGACACACGTTAAACGCGCACGGCGTGTCGTACAGCGGGCCGAGATCTGTTGACAGGGGATGACCGCCCAGCAGGACGCAGTTGTCCACAGAAACTGTGACGCAGTCGTCGATCAAACAGCATGGCGCATCGCGCATACACCAATCGCGTTCATCGCATGTCGTTCCCGACCCCATGAAGAAGCCTGATGCCAGCGAGTCGTCAACCCAGGACGCAGTGTCCGCATCGAAGCTGTAGCCCAACGCCGCGCACTCGGCCGGAATAACTTCAATGCACAGCCCGCCCAGACAACAGGCTCCGGGCACAGCCGCTTCTCCGCCACCGAGACACAACGTGCCACCGACCCACTGGGCATCGGATTGCGTGTTGTCCTCGTCGAGTTGTTCGAAACACTGCACAAGCACGATGCCATCGGCAGGCACATGCATGAATGCCGAATACCCGGGCGCATCACAACTGCCGCTGACTGGGGTCTGCAGCCCAGCCCCACTGCCTCCGAGACCGATCGGAACCGGTCCATCATGGCACTGAATCGCCAGCGTGTCACCATAGGGAATCACATCCCAATAGACGTCAAGGTCCGAGGCGTCCGCGTCGGATGAGAACCAGAACCGCATCGTTGCATGGGCCACATGGCTCGTCTCGACGAGGATCTCCAGTTGAACGTCCTGCCATCGGATGACTTCAATGCGAGCACCTGCAAGATCCCCCGCGTCCAACGTAATCACGCCGGCATCGCCGGAAGTCGGTGGCACGGGAATTTCAGACGACTCAAGGTCACTCTGCGGGCAGTCCGGATCGCACACAATGTCGTAGGTCAGCGCACACTGCTCGGCCAAAGAACCACCACTTCGAGCGGCGAGTGTCACCGTTGCAAATGCACCCTCTACAGCATCCTGTACCACGTAGGTGAATCGATCAACCCCACAGAATCCATCTGGAGGCGTGTAGCGGATGAACTCGATGTCATCGGCATCCTCATCACGACAGACATGGCCGCCTTGTTCCGTCAGCGTGCCGACACTGGCATCTGCTGTGCATGTGGGCAGGGCATGGGGACTCTCTTCACCCGGATCGAACAACTGCGGCGGATCGACCGATGCGTCGGCACTGCAACCAACCGGCACATCGTTGAACAACACATCCAGATTCGACGGCGCGTTCCGCATGACCGTGTAGATATCGTCATTGGCAACAGCGTCGGTAGTGGGTTCTGCGTTCACTGAACACGGCGCTGCTGATGCTGTGGCATACACGCGCGCAGCAATTTCAGATCGGAACCGCATCTGCATGTTGGCCAAGCCGCCCTCACAGGACATGCAACTGCTCATGATGGTCGATGCCATGTCACCGAATGCCCAGGAGATCGGGTCATCCCAGTACAGATCGCAGTCGACCGTCGCTGCCATGCCGCGGCAGTAGCGTGAGTAGCAGTTGTCGTAGCCATAGTCGTCGGCCATCGACACGCCCAACAGCCGTGTCATGACCTGCGTCAGCATCACGAAGTCCCATTGCGCGTTGCCGCCGTTGTTGGATCCTGGTGACGGCGCGAAACCACCACGAATCGGCGCCACTCCGAAGCGGACATTCGGTTTGCAAATGCCGCCCACTTCCTCGATGACGCCATACGGCCCATACAGCCCACCGGCTGCGCCAGCCTCGGGCACCCACTGGTTCAGGAATGGGGCCGCTGCCAACGCGATGATCATGGCCCGCGTCGTGCCGCCATCACCTGTTTTACAGTCAATGCCGCCGCAGTCCACGCTCGCATGGAAGGTGCCGTCTGCAGACTCACAGTCTTCAGCATTGAGCGTGATGCAAGTGGAATCGCTTTGGCCGTCGAGACAGCAGGCCCCCGACTGTGTCCACCGCTCCCGCAGTCGCTGCAGCATGCGGTTGATGCTCGCAGGAGCCTGACCACCACCGTGCGTTGGCACATCACCACAGGGATGGACATAACAGGTGGATCCATGTCCATTCCAGGTTCCACCCAACTTGATGCACTCGTCCTCGAATGCGGACTCCCAACAGTATTCGTAGTTGTTCTGGCTCACGCAGCAGGCGCCGTCGCCCAGTTCATTCCCGCTGTTGGCGACCACCAGCAACTCGTCGAGCACCAGAGGCACACGAGCTTCCTCGCGGTACAGGTCCGAGACTGCTGCGTACAGCAGCGTGGCATAGCCTGTCGCGGCATCAAGCCCGTCGCTCTCTCCAGGAATGGCGAACAGATCCGGCACGTATGCATCCAGTTCCAACGTGATGCGCAGGGGCGCGCAGCGGAAATTCATCGGCTTGAGAAGCTCCACCGCCGTGTAGTCGCCATTGTCCGGATCCTCCCGCACCACGTCGAACCCTGAACAGATCGGCGGGGCATCGGAATACGGCCCGAACAGCGATGTGTCATAGACGCATGGGAAACACTCGCGCGTAAAGACGCCGGGAACCGAAGCATTCAGGGCTTCGAGTACCTTCGGATCGTTGCTCTCACACAACGTCTGCGGCAAGAGCATACAGGTGACCATGTCCAACGGCAGCGGAATGTCCGGGGCGTCGGGCAGGCACAACAGGTCCTGATCAATACAACAGGCACCCGATGGCTTCAGGCAGGCTTCGGGGTCCAGTTCCGCAAGCAGCGTGGCTGAAATGAAACGATCCGCGGGGTAATCCTGCGGGGCAATGCCGGACATGCAGTTCGCCGGCTCCACCAGAAAGGTGCCGCCCAGCAACGCACACTCGCAGGCCGCCTTGTCGTCGAGCAGGGAAATCTCGGGATCTTCGGGATCGGGATAGCAACAGGCACCGACCCATCCGCCATCTTCGTTCTCTTCAAAACAAGCCCATCGCGAGTCGCATCCGACGCCTTCCCCCAACCAGCAGGGCGCCTTTTTACTGGGTCCCAGATTGTCACACGTGACGGAGGATCCACTGCACAAGGTTGCACACAGTTCCTCCTCAATGAGATAGCAGAACCCCGGCGCGACACAGCATGCGCCAAGCACGGTTTCATCTTCGTCGTCATCATCATCACCGCCGGCAGCCCGATTGACCAAGACCAGCCATTCTTCACTCGTCAGATCGGGGCGCTGACCGCTTTCGCGATCCGGCAATTCCGAAGCGATCGACAAGTCCTGCAAGATGCGCGTGTACTCGTTGACCGGAAGGCTCTGCTTTCGTTGCACTTCAACCGTCTGCCGAACCGGGGCGGCCGCACCTGATCCATCGATGCGGTACAGCCAGGAATCCACCCGACCAGGCTCAGCGGCAATGACATCGAGCCCTCGGTGCGTCTGCACCCAACCATGCAAACGGCCACCGTCCCAACCCAGAAACACGCGACTATCCGGCTCGCCGTCAACAGTTCCGCTGAACGCACGCACGTCCGGCGAGGGCAACTGATACAGCCGAGTGCCATCGGACGCGATCATCGTGACGGTTGGCACGTTCAGCAACACAGGCTTCAAGTCAAGATCAACCAGCACGCCATCCGCCAAAGGCATCGCCTGCACCTGTATCGGTACACGCCGCTGCAGCTGCGACAACAATGCGGCAGAGGGCGACACCCGCACACCGCGGCTGCTGTCAATCTCACCGCCGTCAGCGACTTCTGCACTGCCCTGCTGTACGTTCAGCGTAGGTCCCGGAGCACCATCCGCCACAGCGGATACCGCTGCCGCCAACACCACCGCGCTCGTCCAGATCCAACTCACCCGATCCATGCCAATTCTTGTCCTCTTCGCACGCGCTGCAGCACACCCACTACCCTCGATGATACCGGCGGATACGCCTCCTACCGCCCTTTTTCGGCCCCGTGATGTTGATTCCATACGTTGCCACACCACTCCTGGGCTCTCGAACGAGGCCTCTTCCGCCGAATCGATCAGGCAAATCAACCCATCGGGCCATCTCCATCCTCAAACGCCCTTTGTCCAGGCCAGCGGATGCCCCAAACAGAGCAAAACGCCACTGCTTGATTTGAAGCGTTGCGCCCCCCCATGAGTTGGTCGGCGAGCCTCTACCCATTCAACTCCGATGCGATGCGCCCGGGTTGATCACTGTGAACTCGGCGCACGCTGCACCGGTCGAACACCCGCCCCGATCACATTGCTCGAGCAGGCGGGCAGCATCACGCTGCCCACCTGTGTGTTCATATCCGCTCCAACAACGCCACAAAGAAGCCTGTGAAACCATCTGTGCATGGCAGTAATCGGCACGCCTGCTGAACTTGCTCGTCATACGCTGACGCCCCCCACTGTGTCAGGCCGCCGAGCACTGCCGGTGATGCCAGATCAATGGGACGCAGGCACACCGGTTCGCGGGCCAGCACACGGGACACTACGTGCTCATTCTCTTCAGGGGCCAGCGTGCAGGTGGCGTACACCACCTTCCCGCCAGTCCGGACCATGCGACACGCCGCGCGAAGCAACGTCTCCTGCCGTTTGGCCAGCGTACGCGTGGTGGACAAGCTCCAGTTGGCCCACGCAGACGGGTCACCGCCATGCCAGCGACCTTCACCCGAACACGGCACATCCACCAAGACGCAGTCAAAGCACGACGCCAGATCGCGCGACAGCAGTACGCCATCGCCGCACATGGTCTTGACACCGTCCACGCCGAGCACGTGCAGTTGATCTCTCAGTCGAGTCATGCGTCGTCGAGAAAGATCGTTTGCGACGAGTCGACCCGTGCCACGCATGAGTCGATGCAGCAAGGCGGTCTTTCCACCCGGCGCAGCACAGAGGTCGAGCACATCCTGCCCGCTCTCTGGTGCCAACGCGAGCACGGCGAACATGCTTGACGCAGATTGCAGCGTCAATGACCCGCCCTTGAACAGTGGCAGTGCACGCACGGTTGCCCGATCACCTGCTTCCAGATGCACACCATCTGCGTACCAGTCCATACGCCGAGGTTGGAGACCGGCCGCCTGCAGCGCGTCGATTGCTTCTGCTGGCAGCGTTCCTGGCCCGGTCCAGCGGACGGCCATGGCAGGCGCACCTGAAAACCCCGCTTGCCAACGCGAAAGCGCATCGGCCGGCAGAACCTGTTGCGCTCGAGTTCGAAACGCCTCGGGAAGGGCATCCCATGAAGCGGTCATGTGCTGGGCACCGTCATGTCAACTCAGTGCAACGGCTCGACAGTAACGGCGCACAGGCCTTGATCTCGATCTTCTGCTTCGAATGAGACACGTTTGCCCTCTTCGAGCCACGCCTGTTGTGTACGGATCAACTCGGCGTGCACATACACGTCTCGATCACCCATGTCCGGTGTGATGTACGCGAATCCTCGTTGTTCAAAGACGCGCGTAATTGTGCCCGTTAGCATCGAGGTCGACCCTCCACTTCGTTGATCCTGATGCTAGAGGGAGACAAGGCGTTTGTGCAACACCCAAATCACAACGCCTTCGCCGATGCCGACAAGACGATCCTGTCTTGACTGAAGTGTTTGTGGTTGCGGCTCTTGAGTCACTCAAGGGCCTGCTGCCTTAGCCGAACAGACCGTCCGTAAAGACCTGTACAAGGGCAATGCAGACCACGATCGCAGTGGTCAAAATTCCGGTGAAGACGAGTGTGATCAACGGTGCGGTGGTGTCGTCACGCATGGTGCTGTCCTCCGGGGTCGATTGCTGTGGGCTCTTGCCATGAGCGTCTTCTCATAGCCCTGATCCTGGTCTGTGCCGCAAAAAGTGCCCTGTGTAGGATTCGAACCCACGACCCGCTGATTAAGAGTCAGCTGCTCTACCAACTGAGCTAACAGGGCAGGTCGGGGATTGTAACGAGTCGCCCGCAGGCCGGACTCAGGCGGTCACTTCACCGGATGATCCGGGTTGCAGTTGCGCCAGCCGCTCGACCACGCTGGACGTGATGGCGCAGGCCTGAGACAGAACTGCTGGCGTGGTGTGGCGGCACCAACTGAATCGGACAGATCCGTATGGCACGCCGGTGGCCTGGCACGGCTGCTGACCGATCGCATCCAGCACTGTCGATGGCTTCAGGGCACCTGAACTGCAGGCCGACCCGGCGGACACGTCTACGCCACGCTCACTCAACGCCAGTAGCAGGAGCTCCGCCTCTACGTTCGGAAAGCCGACGTTGGTGATCGACCAACTTCGATCCGCCCCTTCACCATTGATGCACGCGGTAGGTTGGGCCGCCTTCAGTTCGGCTTCAAATCCATCACGTACGACAGACATACGGGTGTGCCCACCACCATCGATCCAGTCCATGGCCAGTGCACATGCGGTGCCCAATCCGACAATGCCGGGCACGTTTTCCGTTCCGCCGCGGTTGCCACGTTCTTGCCCACCACCGAGCACGGCTGGTTCCACACTGCGTCCGGCCCGCGACCAGAGCACGCCTGTGCCTTGTGGCCCGTGCAGCTTGTGGCCGGCAAAGGACAAGTAGTCGATCGGTACTGCCCCGAGGTCGGTCGGCATCTTGCCCACCCACTGCGTTGCATCGGTGTGCATAGCAATGCCGTGATCGCTGCATAGCGTTGCGATCGCTTCGATCGGCTGAATGACGCCGGTCTCATTGTTCGCCCACATCACGGAGACCAGTGCGATTTCATCTCCACGCTTGGCGATCAACGCCCGCAGCGCTTCGGGCACGACGCGCCCAGCACTGTCGTGCTCCAAATGGAGTACTTCCCAATCCGAGCCTGTGAGCTTAGACAGCGGCGTATGTACGGATGCGTGTTCAACAGCGCTGGTGACGACCACTCGACGTTGGCTCGGCGCTGCCGTCAGCATGGACCAGATCGCCATGTTGGCGGCTTCGGTGCCGCCAGATGTAAACGTCACCCCGCCTAGACGGCCCTTGATCAATGCCGCAACCGTCTCACGTGCTTCTTCGACGCGCTGGCGTGCCAGTTGTCCGGTGCGGTGGATACTGGAGGGGTTGCCCCACCCCGACCGCATGACCTCGACCACGTCTTCCAGTACCTCGGGGGCAGCTGGAGTCGTGGCCGCGTGATCCAAATAGAGTCGGTCGATCTGCGGTTCCCGCGCCATGCATGCAGTCTATCCCAGACAGCGGGATCTCCAAACCAAATCGGGCGTTTCGCCCCTCTCAGCACGGGTGATGTGCCTCGCTGACCCAAAAACCAGGGTGGGCCTCGATGTCATCGAGGCCCACCTTGGGGTCATATTATGCGGCTGAGAGGAGTCGAACCTCCACGGGATTTTACTCCCACTAGAACCTGAATCTAGCGCGTCTGCCAATTCCGCCACAGCCGCAACGGGCCGAGCAGTATAGCGATCGGGCGAACTCCAGACTGCCTCCGACTGCCTTCAGGTGCCATGAGACGCCTGCCGCGGGCACAATAAGAGTCAGCTGGCGAGCGTCTCGGCAGCCGGGTCGACGGCGTCACCCGCAGGCACATCGCCCTCTGGACTGCTGTCACCAGACGTCGCATCCACTACCGCGTCCTGGGCTGCCAAGCTGGCGTCTTCAGCCACTGCCACGCCGTTTGCAACGCGAACCTTGTGCTTGATCTCCGCCAAGAGATCCGGGTGGTCAGCGATGTAGGCCTTGGAGTTCTCGCGTCCCTGTCCCAGACGAACCTCGCCATAACTGAACCAAGCACCCGACTTCTTCACGATGTCTTCCGCCACGGCCAGATCGATCAGGTCGCCGGTTGCACTGATGCCCTCGTTGAACATGATGTCGAACTCGGCCTGACGGAATGGGGGGGCGATCTTGTTCTTCACCACTTTGGCGCGGACGCGGTTTCCCACGTTCTCATCGCCGTCCTTGATGGCACCGATGCGGCGAATGTCAATGCGCACTGAAGAGTAGAACTTCAACGCACGGCCACCAGGTGTGGTCTCCGGACTGCCGAACATGACGCCGATCTTCTCACGCAACTGGTTGATGAAGATGACCACGCACGATGACTTGGCAATGGCACCGGTGAGCTTGCGTAGCGCCTGGCTCATCAGTCGGGCCTGCAGGCCCACGTGCGTGTCTCCCATCTCGCCTTCGATCTCTGCTCGCGGAATCAACGCTGCGACGGAATCGATCACGATGATGTCCACAGCGTTGGAACGCACGAGCATTTCGCAGATCTCCAGCGCCTGTTCGCCAGTATCGGGCTGGGACACGAGCAGCTCATCCAGATTCACGCCGATGCGCTGTACCCAACTTGGATCAAGCGCATGTTCGGCGTCGATGAAGGCGGCAGTGCCACCGTCACGTTGCGCGCTGGCCACCACGGTCAGCGCCAGCGTTGTCTTGCCTGATGCTTCAGGGCCGAAGACTTCGACGACGCGGCCTTTGGGCAGGCCCTTGCCGCCCAGTGCCAGGTCCAGACTCAACGTGCCGGTTGAGTAGCCCTCGATCGAGTTGATCGCGTCTTCGTTCAATCGCATGATCGAACCGGACCCGAAGGCCTTGTCGATCTGCCCGAGCGCCAACTCGAGTGCTTTGGTCTTGTTCCCGCCGGCAGCAGGGTCCTTGCGTCCCATGGAGGCGTCCTTTCCTTCGCCTTGCACAGTACCAGTGCGTCCGAAGCGATCGGTCTTCTTGCTGCTCTTTCGCCCCCATGTTTTTGAGCCGTTGCTTTTTGACTTGGACTTGGTGTTCTTGACCATTGGTTCGGTCCTTCCGTGGAGTGGTTCAGACGCGCCGTCTCTGGCGTGCCGAAGACCCTGTGTCCGCTGCTGCTCTGTCTGGTGGCTGCCCTGCCTGATGGCTGATTTGGGCTGGTCTCGTCCAGAGCCTGGTTCTGTTGAGGGTCAAGAAGTGTTCGGTTTACGTACGGGTATCTTGCCGACCTGTCATCGGCCTGACAAGACCCGAACACCCACTATTTTCGGAAAATGTTAGGGCATTTCGAACACGCAGGCGTGATCCGCCCCCGAGCGGCTTCAGAGTGTGCATGTTGTTGTCAATGAAGCCCTTGGACCTCTACTGGCGTTGCGGTGGCGCTTCCCAGAATGGCGTCGGGGGCGTCCATTCGTCCAGATTGATGCTCCGGAAGTACTCGATCGTGGTCGACAGACCAGTTTCCAGAACAACACTCGGAGCCCAGTCGAGCCGGTCCTTGGCCACAGTGATGTCCGGGCACCGCTGTTTGGGATCGTCCGGTGGCAGTGGCCTGCGGACCAGTTGGGAGGCACTTCCAGTCTGTGCGATGACGTGTTCCGCCAGATCGCGAATAGTGCGTTCCACAGGATTGCCCAGATTGACCGGGCCGGTGAGGTTTTCAGCTTCCATCAGCCGCACCAGGCCGTCCACCAGATCACTGACGAAGCAGAAGGAACGCGTCTGTTCACCGTCGCCGAAGATGGTGATGTCTTCGCCCGCCAGAGCCTGTCGTATGAAGTTGCTCACCACCCGACCGTCGAAGGGGTGCATGTTGGGCCCGTAGGTGTTGAAGATGCGGGCGACTCGAATGGCAACGTCATGTTCGCGGTGGTAGTCGAAGCACAGAGTCTCCGCCGCTCGCTTCCCTTCGTCGTAACAGGCTCGAGGCCCGATCGGATTCACGTTACCACGATAGGTTTCCGGCTGCGGTGACAGTTCCGGATCGCCGTACACCTCGCTGGTGCTGGCCTGCAGAATCCTCGCACCTGTGGCTTTGGCCATTCCGAGCATGTTGATGAGCCCGAGCACCGATGCCTTCATCGTGCGCACCGGGTTGAATTGGTAGTGTCCCGGTGCCGCAGGGCAGGCCATGTTGTAGATCCGGTCGACCTGTCCTTCGGGAAAATACGGATCGATGATGTCATGACGCACCAAGGTGAACCGATCTTCCTGCAGCAGCGGCTCAATGGTCTTCTCGGAGCTGGTGAAGAAGTTGTCCAGACACACGACATCATGACCGTCATCGAGCAGCCGTCGACACAGATGGGATCCAATGAACCCTACTCCACCCGTTACCAGCACACGCATTGCCATGAACGTTGATCTCCAGAACCAGGACAGTCAGATGAGTCAGTTGCGTCAAGAAAGCCGGAAGGGCGAGGTTGTACCAGATTCAGACGCCCAGCCGCGCCTGGCGATCGGCGTCATGACCGGCACAAGCCTCGACGGCATCGACGCCGTGCTGATCCAATCGACCGGACGTGGCGTGCACCTGCAGGCGCAGTGCCAAGCACACGTGCACCGAAGTCTGGGGCCGCTCGCCGACGACCTACGACGCATCGCAGCAGGCGAGCCACTGCCTGCCGCCGCCATGGCCGCCGCGGCCAGCGCTCTGGGAGATTCGATCGCCGCAGTGGTCGCACAGCTACTGCCCGAGCGCGACACGATCACCTGCATCGCAGTCCACGGACAGACCGTGCACCATGCGCCACCGACCACATGGCAACTGCTCGATCCGGCCCCCATCGTGGCCGCCACCGGTGTGCCTGTCGTCACAGGGCAGCGCCTTGGAGACCTCGCGTGCGGCGGGCAGGGCGCGCCGATCACGCCGCTGGCGGATTGGGTGCTGTACCGCACGAATGAACCCCGCGTTGTACTGAATCTCGGTGGGTTCGCCAACGCCACGGCATTGCCCGGCCCGGATGCGGGCATCGACGCCATTCAGGGTGCAGACCTGTGCCCCTGCAATCACCTGCTCGACACCTTCGCCCGACGTCGGCTGAACGCCCCCTTCGACAAGGACGGCCAGTGTGCGGCCGGGGGCACGGTTGATCAGGCGGCGGCCGAGGCCTTTGCGGGCTCGCTCCACAAGCGCGTCGCGAACACGGGCGCGATGGGCGAGATGGACATGCACGTGGACCTGCTTGACGCTTTGGAGCCGCTCTCCACGGCCGACGCCGCCGCGACGTTAGCCCGCACGTTGGGCCGTGTCATCGGCGACCACTGCGCCGCGTTGGGCGACGGCGCGATCGTCGTTGCGGGCGGCTCCGCAAAGCACACACCGCTGGTCGCTGCCATCGAAGCGGCGTCCACCCGAACGGTCACCGCATTGCCCCACGCCGACAGTCGCGAAGGCGCGGCGCTGGCCGTGCTGGCGCTGTTGGAACTCGACGGCGTACCGTGCACGTTGCCCGCAGTCACCGGTCGATCCGTCGCGTGCGTGCCGGGAAGCCTGTGGATGCATCCGTTGCCCACGACCTGAGCGAGTTCGCCATGCCCTTCGCGAGTTATCGCGTGCCACTTTGAGCGTTACCCTGTACACTTCCAGTTACTCAGCAGGCAAGGAACATTCACCATGTGTGCAGCGGACAACAGCAAACGTGACTCCAGTGGCGTCCCCTTGTGGTACCGGAGCTTCTGGTGGGAGCCGGTCGTCTACCTGATCGCTCTTGTGTTCGGCCTCATGTACGCCATTGACGAGCATGGATACGCATTCAGAGAGTGGATGCGTGACGGCTGGGTGCAGGTCTACCTGTTGCTGGCCATTCTGTTCTACGTGTCTGATATTCGATACCGGTTGTTCTTCAAGAACACCAAGAACTGAGCCGCGTTACGTGAGGACCACCGCTGGCTTGTGACCCGGCGCACGGGATCACCCTCGATGAAAGTCGATCCTCGGCAAGGGTTGTTGGCGCTGTTCAGAGTCCGTAGATCGACGCCAGCTTATTCTCAAGATGCCGCATGAGTGGATCTGCCGTAAGCGGCTTGCCGGTGACGACCTCGCACAACTCGGCAGCCTCGTAGCGGCGACCGTGCACGTGCACGTTGTCGTTGAGCCAGGTGCGCAGGGCGTCAAAGTCGCCCGACGCATAGCCGTCTTCCATGCCTGGATTCGCCTCGCGAGCCGCCTCATAGAGCTGCGCTGAATACAGATTTCCCAGCGTGTACGTCGGGAAGTAGCCCATGGCGCACATGGACCAGTGAATGTCCTGCATGCAGCCACGAGCGTCGTCTGGCACCTCGATGCCGAGGTAGTCGCGATAGCGCTGGCTCCATGCCTCGGGAACATCTGCCGCATCGAGATCGCCGTTGAGCATAAGACGCTCCAGTTCGAAACGAATCATGATGTGCATGTTGTACGTGGCCTCATCCGCTTCGACGCGGATGAGGTCCGGACGCACGATGTTCGCGCCGCCGTAGACGTCGTCGAAGGACAGGTGCGACACCGCATCGCCGAACGTGTCCTTGAGTGCACCGGAGCACCAGCGCCAGAATTGCTCACTGCGCCCCACCTGGTTTTCCCACATGCGACTCTGCGATTCGTGAATGCCCAGAGACACGGCGGAGCCAAGCGGCAGGCCGGCCATTTCGGTGCGCAGGCCCTGCTCATAAATGCCGTGACCGCACTCGTGCATGGTGGAGCCGATGGCGTCGTTCAGGTTGTTCTCGTGGAATCGCGTCGTAATGCGCACGTCCGTGGGATGGAAGCCGCTGCAGAAAGGATGCGTGCTGACATCCAGACGCCCACGATCGAAGTCGAAGCCGATGCGCGATGCAATCGTGCGCACAAAGCGCTCCTGTTGATCCACCGGAAGGCACACTTCATTGAACGCGTTGCTCGGCGCTGTCGACGACCCCATACACCTGTCCAGCAGGCCCTGCAGACGCTCACGCAACGGCGTGAAGACCGTCTCGACCCAGGCGGCCGTGCAGCCGGGCTCATAGTCTTCCGCCAAGCCGTCCCACGCCTCGCCACCATCTGCCCACCCGAAGGCCTCAGCTTTGCGGCGCATGAGATCGATGACCTTGCCCAACCAAGGCTCGAACGTGGCGAAGTCGTTGGCGCCGCGTGCCTTCGCCCAGTGGTGTTGCGCCTGCGTCGCCAGTTCGGCTTCTTCGCCGACCAGATCGGTCGACAACTTAGTCGCTCTGTCGTAGTCGCGGCGCAGTCGCTTGAGATTGACGGCGGAGTCACTGTTGGGGTCGCCGGTGAGATCCGTGTCAGCCTCGCAGGCTGCGATCAGATCGCCGACTTCAGTCGACGTGGCTTCTTCATGTGCCATGCGGGCGAGCAGCGCAACCTGACGGCCGCGATGATCTATGCCCTTGCTGGGCATCTTGGTTTCCTGATCCCAATGCAGGAGGCCGGTGATGGAGTTGATCGTCTGCCAGCGGCGTGATGCCTCGGCGAGCCGGTCCCAAGTCGCGTGCGTCGTTGTTGTGGTCATCCCGGGATTGTAGTGCCGCAACGGCACGCGCCGTGGGCATTCAAAAAGAAGCGATGCCGGCGAAGCCCTTCGTTGAAGACAGGCCACACCGGCATCGCCGGGGTTCACATGTTGGTTCTGACCAGAGTTAGGTCACGGGGAGGTCACACCCAATCGCTCCTGCAACAGCAGGATCACTGGACCGGCACCGGCGTCGGTGCGGTTCTGTGCGAGGTCGAGGACGGACCGACCGTTGTTGTCGATGGCGTTGAGGTCCGCACCGGCCTCGAGCAGCAGGAGAATCTTCTCCACGTTCCCCGAAGGATGTGACGCCGAGACGAGCAACGGGGTCTGCCCCATGTTGTTCTTCGCCGTGACGGATGCACCCTTGGCCAGCAGCGCCTTCACGGCCGGCACCTTGCCGGTCTTGGACGCGTGCATGAGTGCGGTGTTGCCCTCGATCGAGCCCTTGGCTTCGATGTTGGCACCGGCTTCAAGCAGCATCGGAACCGAAGCTGCGTCGCCAAATCCCGCTGCCCAGATGAGCGGCGTGTATCCAGTGGCACCACCAACGGTTTCCACTTCTGCACCCGCGTCGAGCAGATCCTGCACGGACTCGGATGATCCGAAGCCAGCGGTCCAAGCAAGTGGGCCACCGATGAAACTGTCTCGTGCGTTGACGTCTGCACCGCGGTCCATCAGGAAGCGAATGGCTTCCGGATTGCGTGACGTGCCGGCATGCATGAGCGGTGTGCGGGCCACGCGGTCGCGGCCGTTGATGTCCGCGCCGCCGTCAAGCAACACGCGCATCATGTTGACATTACCCTTCTTCGCAGCGATGGCAAGCAGGGACTGCCCCTGACGATCAACCGCGTCGGCCTTGTCGCCGGCGTCGATGCGAGCTTTCACGCCCGCCACATCGCCGTTGGCGACGAGCGACACGATGTCAAGATTCCGCGCCACGGGTGGGAGCTGATCGGCTGCGGGCACAGGACCCTTGCCCGGAATCTGGCCCTTGTTCCGCGCTTCGCGAATGCGATCGTTGATGATCTTGCGTTCTTCTGGCGTGAGTTTCACGATGGTGTAGAACTGGTCACACAGCGGGTGGTCGTAGAAGATCGTCAGGCGGGCGTTCTGCGCCACCTCCATGAACTTCTCCCAGTTGATCGTGGCTTCGTGCCGGGCCTTTTTCTCAGTCGAGAGGCCGTCAATGACGGGTGGGCTGACTGTAGTGATCTTGAACGGCTGGCCGTCAATGGATTCAAAGACGAGTTTACCGTCCGGGTTCAACTGCGAGCCGACAATGCCGGGCTTCATTTCGACGTAGAGAATCGAACGACCCTTGATGGGTACTTTCAGCTGCGGATAGCCGTCGATGGTAAACGTGACGGTTTTGTTGAGCACCTTGGCAGCGGGGCCGCCGCGCATGCGAATAGTGACTTCCGTCTCTTCGCCGGGGCCGAGCACGGTGTTGCGTTTGAAGTCCGCCGTGGTGCAACCGCAGGATGCCTTGGCACTGCGAATGGTGACGGGCGAGTCGCTGGTGTTGCGCAGGACGACAGTGCCGGGCTTGGTCTCAGACGTGGAAAACTCGCCCAGTTCAATGGTGGGCGGTTCGGCCACGATGACTTGTGGCTTGGTCGGCACGGCGGGCTGGCTGGGCAGTCCTGGACGGACGAGGCCGGGAGGCAGCGGTGCTTGAACAGGCTTCTTGGCACCGACTTGGGCGGGTGCCCGTGGTGCGGCGTTTGGGTTGCTGGAGGGGGTCAAGGTCGGTCTTTCGACCGGGTCACCCTTGGCCGGAGGCTTTGGGGCGCCTTGTCCCAATGCAAGTGGGACGCACAGACCGATGATCAGCAAAGAGACCATCCACAGGGGGCTGAAGGGTGTTCGGTTCATTGTGGTCGAATCTCCGCGGTCCCTGATGCCTGTCCAGTAGGCGGCCCAGGATGATGCATGCTTTGGAAGGTCGTCCCGGGCAAAGTGCGCGGGGTCGATGAGTGTACCGGTAATCGGCCCCAGACTGGGCTCCTTGCGCAGTGAAATAACGGGGCAACGGTGGCTCTATTGCTGTACGAAGCTTGGAATCGGTCGATACTCTGCCGCTCTTGACTTGGAGCTGCCAATGACCGACGAAATGGCCAATAACCTTGATGCTGTCCCCCTGCCGGAGCATCTGGCAATCCCCCACTTGCGACGATTGATGCCGGAGGGTGTATCAAAAGGCAATCAGCAGGGTGTCGCCCTGCGAGACCCCTTGGGCCTGGCCCAGCGAACCATGGTGGTGGCGCCGCCGGTCATGCAGGTCCTGCAGCAATTCAACGGCGAACAGCCCTTGGCGGAGATCGCCCAGAAGGCAAGTGCGCCCATCGAGGAACTCACCAAACTGGTCAACTCGCTCGACGAGGTCGGCCTGCTGTGGGGCCCGACGTGTACGCAGTTGGAACAGGATCGACTCGCCGCATTGCATGGCGACGGTGTGCTGCCGCTGCGTCAGGGATCCATGCTCGGTGCGACGGCTGAAGCTGCACGTGAACTCATCGCCGGCTGGCTCGCCGAAACAGAGGACCCCGAGGTGGAGTTCCCGGTTCGAGGCCTGCTTGCACCCCGACTGGACCACCACGTGGTCTGGCCGATTTACGCAGCGCTGTATCACGCTGCACGTGCCACGGGGGCTGATCGGGTACTGGTGTTGGGCAACAACCATTACGGCATTGGTGACGGCGTCACGCTGACCCGTTGCGGATTCCAATCACCCATGGGGCGTTTAGCGTGCGACACCGCCATGGTGGACGCGCTAGTCGAACGACTGAGCGACGTGATATTGAAGGATGAACTCGATCACATGGCGGACCATGGCATCGAGATGCAGGTGCCCTGGATCAGCGAGACGCTTGGCGACATTCCCATTGTCGGCGCCCTGTTGCCAGATCCAATGACCCCACCGATCGATGACGACAAAGAGACACGCTGTACCCCGGAGTGCTTCATTGATGCCGTTCACGATGTCATTGACACACTGGACGGCAACACGTTGGTCGTGGCCACCGGCGATTTGAGCCATGTGGGACCGCGATTCGGCGAACCACGCCCTGTCGATGAAGAACGCCAAGTTGAGGTTGAACAGCACGATCGTGAGTTCTTAGCCACGATTCTTAGTGGCGATCTCGAGGCGATCGATGGCGCCATCAAGTGGCACAACAATCCCACGCGATGGTCGTGTTTGGGCGCTGCCCAGGCCATGATCGGCATTGTGCAACCCACCGAGATGGAGTTGATCGACTACCGGCAGCAGTTGGTGGACCAGGACAACAGCGGTATGTTGACAGCGGCGGGCGTAGCCGCCGGCGGCGCATGATTACGCTGGTGCAGCGCGTCACGCGGGCTTCGGTCTGCACGCAGGATCCTCCACGGCAACGGAACATCGAGTTGGGCCTGCTCGTTTTTGTGTGCGCCATGGCGGACGACACACCAGATGATGTCGACTGGACGGCGAACAAGTTGGCTGGGCTGCGCATCTTCCCGGATGACGACGGTCGCATGAATCGTTCGGTACTCGGCGTCGGCGGATCGATGCTCGTGATCAGTCAGTTCACCTTGGCCGGCGATTGTCGCAAGGGCTTCCGGCCGAGTTTCGTGAAGGCTGCCGAGCCCGCTACCGGACAAGTACTGTTCGAAGCCGTCGCTGAAGCGTTGCAGGAGACGCATGGCGTGCCGATTGAAACGGGCGTTTTTGGCGCTTCGATGCAGGTTGAACTGGTCAACGATGGGCCGGTGACGATCTGGATTGATAGTTCGACCCGAGGCGATCGCTAGCCACCAAAGCGTCGGCTGCTGTCTCGTGCAGGTCTGTAAAATAAAAAAAGAGCCCGCCTCTGAACGTCAGAGGAACGGACTCCTTGTGGGGGGGGCGTGTTGAGGATCCTTGTGATGGAATCGGGGGACTATTCGAGCCTGTAGCCTGACGGTTCCACTTCCGAGGGACTTATTTTCGGACGTTGCCGCACATGACTGTAACGCTATGTCTGAGACCGTACTTAGGACTTAGCAAACTGGCCCGCCGACCCTCGGCGTTCAGACTTTCGCGGTCTGCGTGAGGCGATCCATGACGGCTTGCATGTCGGCCCACATCTGTCCACGCACCTCGGGGGTGTATTGCCGCAGCAGATAGGCAGGGTGAAACGTAGGCATGACTAGCACACTGACGCCAGCGGGGTCTGTCCAAGCCCCCCACCTGCCTCGGAGCTGTGTAATGCCGGTCTCTGTGTTCAACAGGAACTTGGCAGCTGAACCACCCAGAGCCACGATGACGTCCGGGGCGATCAACCGCAGTTGCTCGCAGAGATAGGGGGCGTTTGCGGCGACTTCATCCGGCAGCGGCGTGCGATTTTTCGGCGGTCGAGCCTTGAGTATGTTGCAGATGTATACGGCTTCACGCGACAGCCCCATAGCGGCAATGATCTGGTCGAGTTTTTGGCCGGCGGCCCCGACAAATGGCCGCCCCGTGCGATCTTCGTCGGCGCCGGGGGCTTCTCCGACCAAAACAAGGCGTGCATTTGGGTCACCTTCACCGAAGACTGGCTGCGTCGCACCACGCAAGGACTCGGTGAACGGGAACTCCTGAATCACACGGGACTTGAGCGCTTCCAGGGTGTTTGCATGCTCGCTGGGGGCAGCTGCGGCGAGATCTGCGTGCCGCTCTCTTGGCTGAGACGTAACTGCAGACAGCGGACGAAATTGCACACTCAGAGTGCGGTCAATGGCCTGCAATCGTGCCGCTGTATCGAGTGGAAGGTCATTCATGCCGTGCATCGTGACGTTCTTCATCATTCGCATCAATCTCGAACTTCAGGGGTTGTCAACGGCTGGAAGATCGCCAGAATGTGCCATCGTCCGCATGGTAGTGGACGAACTTCCTTCAATCCCATCTGCGATCGGGTGAGGTCCCTCCGGGCCAACGCCACTGAGCAGACGACAGACAGGACGGATCCTGAGACCAAATCCATGACCCAGTCACAACGAGATATCTGCGTCCAGACCTATCAGATGCTGCTCTACAGAACACCGGTGCATCCGGAGTTCTTCAAGATCGGCGGTCGGAGCCACAAGAAGTTGGCGAACTACGAGTTCGAAGCCTGGATTCACCCGGGCGGACATACCGTGCGCTTTGAACACGACGGCGCAACGGTCACCGAGGTCGTCGTTCCCAACTCCAGCATATTGCCGGATCGCGGCATCCTGACCACCATTCCCTGTGTCGGCGAAAAGGACTTCGATGAGATCTACTCCGATCGCATCTCCTTTGTCACATCCATTCAGACAGAGTCTCTTTCTGAGCATCTGTACATGGGCAGTTACCGCGAAATGCTCGAACACGGGAAGGGCAGTGAGTCTCTGATGGTCTGCGACGAAGACAAGGCCACAGGTCTGCCGGATCTATCACTTGTTGAACTGCAGCGCTACGCCGATCAGGTGCACGTGCAGAGTTACCACTTCGTAGGCGACGACGGGTTTGTGCTGCGTACGCAGTCGATCATGCAAGCCGGTACGCATCCGATGGAGTGATGTGGGCCGGATCACTGCCCTCAAGACCAATGACCAAAAGACGCCCCGCGAATCTTCGCGGGGCGTTTCTTGTGTGGTTGTTCTAGCTGCAGCAGCGTGACGGAGTTGCGTCAGTCTTGTCGTTCGGGTGCCAGCGTGCCGCGCATGAGTCCCGGTCGCCAGATGTCTTCGATCGGCGTGCAGTCAATGGCGATGCGCAACAGCATCCACGCTCGTGTCGACGCTGCGGCGAGATAACACAACACCCACCCGGCAACGAGCCACTGCAACAGGACCAACCAGAAGCCGAGTGTCTCCCCAGTGGCAGTGGTGGACCACCCGGAGGCTTCCGTAGGATCACCGTGTACAGCAATGGTGAAGGCATCACCAGAGACCCACGCACCACCCAGTCCCATTGCCAACCAAGTTGCCAGCGTGACAACGGTGTCTACGATCACCAGCCCCACGCCCAGTCCAATGGACATGACGATTAGGTACCACAGCCATCGCAGCGGGCGGGCCATTGACAGTCCGAAGGCACGATGCATGGCATCGGGGCCAGCACATCCGTCCACCGCAACTGTGGGTACGAGCAGTGCGCCGCTGATGCCCAGGCCGAGCAACGTCACGGCCAGGCCCAGTGCCAGCAGCAGCACAACGCCCCAGAGCACGGCGCCGATGATGCTCAGCAATGGAATGCTCAACAGAATGAACGAACCCAGCATGATCACGATGGCAAGCAATGCCGCGATCGCCAGGGGTGTGATCCAGGCGCCAATGAAACTGGCACAGAGCGTGGTGAACTCATCGAGGAGTCGGTCGGTGGATGGCGGCTGACGCTCGGCGACAACGATCGCTTCGAATCTCGCTTGTATGCCGAAACTCAAGGCAAGCACGACGACGGCATACAGGCCGAATATGAAGAGAAACCAACAGGCGCCAACGGCCCACAGTGACGCGGGTACGCCCCAGGTCATCGCCACGATGCCGTCGATCATGCGGTCCGGATCAAGTTGCACCACACCTTGGCGTACTTCGGAAAGCGCGTCCGTCACGTGTTGTGTGGCGAACTCGAAGGGGGCAACTGTCCCTTGACTGTCGATTGGTCCGGCACAGGCGTCCCAGATATATCCACCGCCGACGAGCAGCGCCAGACAGAACACCGCCACGAAGAGGCGCCCTGGGCGAATGGCCGAGCCGATGGCGCCCAAGATCAGTCCACACCCAGCGCCGCAGTTTTGTTGTCCGCTCATGGCTGGATGGTACTGACCTGAGCAGGATTCTCGTCGCCTGCCGGCCCCACCGCAGACTGCAAGGCCGCAGGCAATACAAATGTGCCTGCTATGGGCGTGTGAACTCGATCGGCCGACGTTGGCCGGTGCCGTTCACCCGCGACACGCGGTCGCCTTCAATGAGCAGGCCTTCGGCCTGTACCGCATCCGCCCAATGCACGTCGATGCAGAGCAACTTTTGCTCAGCATCGATCCATGACACGTCATCAACCACGGTGTGCCCGACCACAATGTGCTTGATCGCGTTGCGCTGCAGCATGGCGAGCAACTGTGCCTCGCTGGTTGCGCCGAACTTCTCGACGTGTTGCTCGTGATAGCCGCGATACCACAGTGGTCCGTCCATGTGCCAGGCTGGGTGGTCTGACAGGGTGCGTTCGGTCGGCCACTTGGGCGGCCCCAGGGTGGCACGTATCTTGGCGTTAATCGCGTCTGGTTGGAGCCCCAGTGCGTCGAGGTTCGGTGAATAGCCCGCGTGCAGGAACATCCAGTCGCCGATGCGCACAATCGAGTTGCGTGTGCGCAGCCAGCGGCCTAGCTCGGTGTTGGCGCCGAAGAGCACTTCGTACGGCAGATCCATGTGTTCCGTGATCGTTGTGTACTTGGGATGGATGTATCGAATGTCGCCCGCCAGAATCATCGCCTCGTGATTGCCCAGCACGAAGTGCACCTGCCCACCGGCAGCCGTGGCTTCTCGCTCCAGGTGCCGAATGGCGTTGAGGGTCTCCGTGACTTTGTCACCGCGGTCCACGATGTCGCCGTTGAACAGCAGGTGCCCGGTGCCCCAAGCCCAGTGATCGTCGGCATCGACGACGCCATTGGTTCGCAGGAAACCCATCATGGCGTCGTAGTTGCCTTCAATGTCGCTGATGGCCAGCAGACGTTCAGGCATGGGCCAGGTCGACTGTGGCGGTGTCGGTGGCTTGGGGTTCACAAACACGGTGACGCTTGGGTCGCATGGATCCGGCAGGAACTTCGCCACATCAATGCTGTGCAGCACGCTGTGCGGTTCACCGTCGCAAAAGGATAGGACCTGCGCCGTGCTGCGACTTTGCCAGATGACGTAGGGGCCGTCGCGCAAAGGCGATTGCGTTTCGGGCGTGGTCTGCACCGGTTGTTGCGCCGAAACCGCCCCACTGCACAGTAGCGTCGCTGCAAGAGCGACGCTGCCGAGTGTTGTTTGGTTCAAGCGCAGCCGCATGTCTGCATGGTACGGCGGTCAGGGGCAGTTGCCCCAGTCCCCCAACAGTGCCAGGAGATCGTAGGCGAAGAGGCGATCAGAACTCGGCCATGTGGACCGCGCAGCGGTTCACAAGACGAAGAGGACTGGCCTGGCTTTCGCCCGGCGGGTGCGGCTTTGGCCGCACCCATCGCCCATGCAGAAGCAGCGGTGGACCCGAAGGGTCCGACCGCTGCTTCAAGTGGGCGATACAGGACTCGAACCTGTGACCTCACGGGTGTGATCCGTGCGTTCTAGCCAACTGAACTAATCGCCCTCAAGTCTCTTGGGAATCGCGAAGTATAGCGGGTCAACCTTCGGCTTCAGCCTTGGCGACCTCTTCCACGACATCGCTGCTTTGGGCAACGGTCTCTTCAGTGATCTGCCCAGCAGGGACATTCTTGACGGACTCGTTGTCGATTTCGTCGCCGATGCCCTTCACGCCACGCTTGAACTCGACAATGCTGCGGCCCAAGGAACGACCCACTTCCGGCAACCTGCGTCCGAAGATCAGCAGACCGATGACGAGGATCACGATCCACTCCATGCCGCCAGGCAGGCCGAAGATCGCGAGGGAACTGGTAAGGGAACCGGTAAGGGTGTCGAACGTGGCGTTCATGGTCAACTCCTGTGCGGATCACGCACACAGGCAGTGTACCCTGACCACGCGACGCGGGAGGCGTCTCTTGGTGGCCTTGCATCGCGCTGTTAGCCGATAAGAGGCTGATACCACACTGCTTGTCACGGAGGTCGTTCAAGCCATGCGTCACATTCCACTGATTGTGCTCCTTCCTGCAATGCTGCTGCTGTCCAGTTGCAGCCAGCAACGCGTCGAACCCGCCCCTCGGGTCGGATCGAGCACGAACTACTCCCGCCCACTGCCACCGGGCAAATCGGCCCTGCGCAAACTGGTCAACCCCGCGGATCACCCCGACTTTCACACGGCCTGGGATGAACGCGACCTCTTTCTGCAGGATGCCTGTGGAGAGTCCGTGACTTGGTTCGACAAGACGTCCACGCGTCAGTGGTTCCCCACCAGTGGCATTGACCACGACCACGCGCGCGCCAGTGTCGTGGCCTTCCGCATGTTGCTACGCACGAGCCCGAACTTTGCAGCCTTCAAGCAGGCCCTCACGGACAACTTCGATATCTACCAGTCCGTTGGCTGCGACGACAACGGCACTGTGCTGTTCACCGGCTACTACTCCCCCACGTTCAAGGCCAGCCGCCATCGGAAGCCCGGCTTCACGGTGCCGCTGTACGCGCGGCCGGACGACTTGATGACTGATCCAACGACCGGCAAGCCCCGTGGCCGTCGCATGTCGGATGGGTCAATCGTGCCGTGGCCGAATCGTCGCGAGATCGAGTCAAGCGGCATTCTTGACGGCAGTGAAGTCGTGTGGCTTGAAGACTCGCTGAGCGCCTACATTGTGCACGTCAACGGCTCCGCACGATTGCAACTGCCCGATGGAAGCGATCTGTATCTCGGTTACGGCGGCAAGACCGACCGGCCGTACACGGGGCTTGGCGCCACTCTTGTACAGCGCGGGCATATCTCGCTGGATGAACTGGGCATGCCCGCCATCCGACGGTTGTACAAACGCAATCCTCGAGTGGTTGAGAACGCGATCATGGAGAACGACTCCTACGTGTTCTTTCAGGAGTACGACGGTGGCTCCTGGCCCGCTGGTGCACTGGGCTTTCCGGTGACGGGCGAGCGCAGCATTGCCACTGACAAGAGCATTTATCCACGCGGCGGTGTGGTCTTTGTGGACACCGACGCGGCGCGCTTTGCCGGGTCGCCTCGGCGCTTTCAGCAGTTCATGCTCGATCAGGACACCGGCGGCGCCATTCGTGCACCGGGACGCTGCGACTTGTATCTGGGCGCCGGCCCAATGGCCGAGATTCTCGCCGGTCGGCAGTACGCCGAAGGCCACCTGTACTACGTGTTCCTGAAACCTGAACGAGTTGCCGACGCGAACGCAGGTTGGGCACAGCCCATCGCTGACGCGGCACACTGATCAACGCGTCGGCAGCAACGCAGGCCACGCCCGCACCGGTCGCCCGGGCGTCGCGTCTTCGGAACGCTTCGGCGTCGCGTCCAGACCCATCCCGTCATGCACCTGCACCCGGTCGCCGATGGCATCGACGTTCGCCAACAAATGGAACCACGCCTGATCACGATCGGTGCAGTCCACACCGGCAGACAGGGCAATGGCAAGACCGTCAAACGCGGGCAGCTCACGCTGCAGCGCCTCGAGCGCCACTCGGCCTCGTCCCGGTTCGTCACCGTCGACCGGCAACACGATGCACCGACCAGCACCCCATGCAGGCACGATGCCGCCGAGTTGCGCAACGGCACTGCGTATCTGTTCCAAGTCCTGCACAACCGGCTCCGGCGGCGCACTTGAACCCGCCTGCTCGCCGTCCATGAACGCCGTGGCGTCGATGCCGATCTTGCCGCCTACACCAAGCTGCACCGCCGCGTGATCCAGAATGTCCAACGGACCATGCTGCAACACGACATCGCGACCGAAGTGCGCGTGCTTGAAGACCTCTCGAAGCACGGCCTCTTCATCGTGCACGTCAACGGCATCGGCATCCACCACGATGACGCACTTGGTCCAGGCCATCTGCCCGGCGCCCCAAATCGCACTTATCACCCTTCGAGCCTGCATGGCCCACTGCTTGCGAATGCCGATCACGGCCATGTTGTGGAAGCAGCCCGGCAACGGCAGGTGGTAGTCCACGATGTCCGGCACCAGCAACTGCAGCAGCGGCTTGAAGATGCGCTCCGTCGCCTTGCCGAGCATGTAGTCCTCCTGCGGCGGCGGTCCAACCACCGTGGCAGGAAAGACCGCGTTGCGACGGCGCGTCACTGCGGTGACCTCCATGATGGGATATCGATCCGGCAGTGAGTAGAACCCAGTGTGATCGCCAAACGGGCCTTCCAGAACGGCGCCAGGACCCAGGGGTTCGTCGTGTTCCGGAAGCCAGTCTGGACCACCACACTCGGTGGACACCCAACCTTCAATCACGATCTCAGCATTGGCCGGCACGCGCAACGGCACGGTTCGACAGCGCACCATTGGAATCCCCCCGCCGTTGAGCAACCCCGCCATGAGCAGTTCGGACATGCCCGGTGGCAGAGGCGCCGTTGCCGCATAGGGCAGACACGGCTCGCCACCGAACACGATGGCTATGGGCATGCGCTCGCCAAGCGCCTTCCACGACCGCCAGTGCGCCGCGCCATCGTGGTGCAAGTGCCAGTGCATGGCCAGCGATGTTGGCCCGAGCAGTTGCGCCCGATACATGCCGATGTTGTGGCTGGCGGGCTTCGCGGCGTCACGATCGTCTGCGTGCACTGTGTGCATGCCTGCGAACGTGATGTAGCGCCCCTGCCCCGCTGCCGTCCCGGCTTCTTCGGCGGTCATCGGCCAACCCACAGCACTTGGATCTCCGTCGTGCGGCCAGCACTTGATCAACGGCAGACGCGAGATGTCGACGTCGCCGTCACTGGCCAGTTGCACGATCTCCTGACACGGGCCGCTGCGGACGTGTTTGGGCGGGATCTTCAGCAGCGGCAAGAGTTGGCGACCCTTGGCAACGAAGTCTCGAAAGCCATTCGGCGGTTCTGGCTTGAGCAGCGCCGCGAGCCGATCGGCGATGGCTTCGATTCCACCGGAATCGGCCACGCCCAGCGCCATCTCCATGCGTCGGTATGACCCGAAGATATTCATGGCCAGCGGCACGTCACAACCTTCGACCTGCTCAAACAGCAGTGCCTGGCCACCGAGATCGGCGTGCATCGGATCGAAGTCCATGGCATGTGAAGATGTTCGAGCCGCAGGCTGCCGTGCCTCTCGATCGGCCTGCTCTGCAGGCGACAGCAACGGGGACACGGGCTCTGCAATGCGGCGCAACTCACCTGCCTGTTCCAGTTGCTGCAGAAATGCGCCGAGGCCTTTTCCAAATCCCATATCGGGAGCATAGGGCGTTGATCGTCTACGCTGCCTGCCACACATCGTGTCTGAAGCAGCCGCCATCTCGATTCGCAACGTCCACAAGACCTTCAAAGGTGGTGTGCAGGCCTTGCGTGGCGTCTCGATGACGGTTGACCGCGGCCAGATCTTCGGCCTACTGGGCCCAAACGGCGCCGGAAAATCCACGCTCGTCAAGATCCTGATGACCGTCATACGACCCACGAAAATCGACGGCGAGCTGCTGGGCAATCCCATTGGCCACACCGAAACACTGCGTCGCGTTGGCTACCTGCCAGAACACCACCATTTTCCGCCCTACCTGACCGCTGAACAGCTGCTGCACTACTTCGGTGGGCTGGAAGGCATGCGCCGCGCCGAACGCCTGCGCCGCATCGGCGAACTGCTCGAGCTGACTGGTATGGCGGCGTGGCGACGCAAAAAGGTCGGCGGCTTCTCCAAAGGCATGCTGCAGCGCGTTGGGCTCGCCCAGACGTTGCTGCACGATCCGGAGCTCATCCTTCTCGATGAGCCCACCGACGGAGTTGATCCAGTGGGCCGCCGCGAGATCCGCGACCTGTTGCTGCACCTGCGATCCGAAGGCCGCACGATTCTGGTGAACAGCCACATTCTGGCCGAGCTGGAACCCATCTGTCAGCAGGTTGCGATTCTGGTGAAGGGCAAGCTTGCCCGCGAAGGCTCTGTGGCAGAGCTCACGGCTGATCGCCAACGCTGGGAAATCGACTGCAGCGGTGACGAGCCCGACTGGGCAGCGCAGATCAACGGCCTGTGCTGCACAACCGAAGGTGCACTGCTTCGAATGACCATGCCCGGAGATGGCCTTAACGATGTGCAGATTGTTCTCGACAAAGCACGCGCTGACGGCCGCTCGATTCACCGCGTGCAGTGCATTGGCGAAACGCTGGAAGAGCTCTTCCTGCGGGCTTTGGATGAGAGCGAAGAAGCTGGCGCTGCTTCACCGGGCGCCGCGTCCGCTGGGAAGGATGGCAAATGACGCCCTTCCTGGCCATTCTCCGTGAGTCGCTGCTCAGCCTTCGAGCACAAGGCCTCTTCAAGCTCACGATGGGCCTGAACCTGATGGTGGTCCTAGCGTTCGCTTCGATCGGCTTCACCGAAGACGGCCTCAGCATTTTCTTCGGCTTGAGCAACATTGAGAGCGAGTACGTCAACATTGACTCGCCGTGGTCGAAGCTGCTGTACCTGGGCATCTTCAGCGCCTTCATCGTGAACATCTGGCTGGCCTGGATCGCCACTGGATTGGCGCTGCTGAGTACCTCGTCGATTTTCCCGAGCTTCGTGTCGCAGGGCGCCGTCGAAATGACGCTGTCGCGGCCGGTGTCGCGCACGTACATCTTCCTTGCCAAGTACTGCGGCGGACTGTTGTTTGTCTTGCTGCAGGTCAGCGTGTTCACACTTGGCGCCTTTCTTGCTGCCGGCTGGCGCGTCGATGTCTGGGACCCCGCCATCTTCCTGGCCATTCCACTGGTCACGTTGTTCTACAGCTATCTGTTCTGCGTCAACGTGCTGGTCGGGGTGGTGACACGCAGTACGCTGACAGCACTGATCGTGACACTCATGTTCTGGTTCAGTGCGTTCTCGGTCCGAACGGCAGACCAGTTCATCACACGCTTCGTGTTTTACACCGAAGCCGAAACGCAGAACCTCGACGAACGCATCGGCGAACTGCTGCAGGACATGGACGAGGCACAGGGCATTGCCATTGCAGGCATGGAAGCTCAACTCGACCGGAAGCAGGAACAACTGGACGCCTCGCGCAAGGCACACGACACCCTGCTGGCATGGCAAGGGCCATTGCAGATCACACGCTGGTTCGTGCCGGAGACCGCCGGCACCATCAACCTGCTCAAGCGCGCACTGGAACATGACGCCAGCGCCACGCTTGAAGACCTCATGTCCGGCAGACTGTTCGATGACGGCCCCTCCCACATGAATGCCGATGCCGTCGCCGATGAAAAAGTCGCCGAACTCGAGAACAGCCGACCCGTCTGGTGGATCCTGACCAAGTCACTGCTTTTCGAAGGCTTTGTCCTCACCCTTGCCATCTGGGTCTTCCGCCGCAAAGATTTCTAGAGCGCTCCTGCCGACGCTCCATGGCCATCGGCCGTTGGGCCCGCAGCAGACCACGCTCAGGCCAGAGCCTCACCCCGCGCGCAGGCCGCCCGAACACCCGCACGAGCCGCCTCCACGAATCCCGCATCGATCATCACCGCAAGGCCCGCCTCGGTCGTACCTCCGGGCGTGGTCACAGCCGCGCGTAACTGCGCAGGCGTTCGATCATCACCGTCGAACAACGTCGCCGCCCCGAGCACCATGCCGCGCAGCAAGTCGTTGACCTGATCATCGCGTAGCCCCAGCACGCGAGCCTCTGTTTCGATCGCCTCGGCCAGCAGATAGAGGTACGCCGGACCGGATCCGGAGACCGCAGTGACCGCGTGCATCTGGTCTTCGTCTACCGCCACCGTACACCCGACGCTCTCCAACAAGTCCGTTGCCACTGCAAGGTCCGCTTCCGTCGCGCCTGGCCCGGCGGCAATGCCAGTGACAGCCTTGCCGATCGACGCTGCCGTATTGGGCATGGTGCGCACGACGCGTGTGTTCGGCCCCAGCGCTGTGGCAATCGTCTGCGACGCCAATCCGGCCATGACCGACACCGCCAATTGATCCTGCGTGCTGCACAGCGCGTCACCGATCGCGCCGAAGTCCTGCGGGCGAACGGCAAGCAGCACTGTGGTGCATTTTGCAAGCGCCGCGGTGTCGGTGGCCGTATGACACCCCAGCGCCGCCATGCAGTCGCACCGCGACTGCTCACGGTCAACCGCTGTCACCTGCGATGCCTGCAACAGGCCGCTGCGCAGGGCGCCCTCGATGATTGCAGTGCCCATAGGCCCGCATCCCAGTACGCCAAGTGCATTCAACGTGGTCATAGAGGGAACGATAAACGAGCGAAGGTGTCCATGACGGCATGGGCCAAGTACCCTATGCACCATGGGCTCCTCTACTGGAATCGTGCTGCCGTTCGAGACTCCCGTTGGAGATCTGGAAGATCAGATCCGCCAACTGGAGGCCCGCGATGATGTGGACCAATGGCAGGATGAAATCGACACACTCCGCGCCAGCCGCGACAGCATGCTGAAGCGGCTCTACGGCAACCTCACACCGTGGGACATGGTCAAGGTGGCCAGGCACCCCCAACGGCCACAAACTGCGGATTACATCAACGCCTTCTGTCGCGACTTCCGTGAACTTCACGGCGATCGTCGCTACGGCGATGATCCAGCCATCATCACAGGGTTGGGACGGATCGGACCATTCAAGGTGCTCGTCGTCGGTCATCAGAAGGGCCGGACCACCGAGGAGCGCATCAAGTGCTTCTTCGGGTGCGCCCACCCCGAGGGCTACCGCAAGGCCTTGGCCAAGATGCAACTCGCTGCAAAATTCGGCCTGCCTATAGTAACGCTGATCGATACACCCGGGGCGTATCCCGGCATCGGTCCGGAGGAACGTGGTCAAGCCGAAGCGATCGCCGTCAATCTTCGTGAAATGAGCCGTCTGGCGACCCCAATCGTCAGCGTGGTCATCGGCGAGGGTGGGTCCGGCGGCGCGTTGGGTATTGGCGTCGCGGACCGCGTCGACATGATGCAGTACGCCTGGTACTCGGTGATCAGTCCAGAGGGCTGTGCGGCGATCTTGTGGAAAGAAGCCAATGAGCAGACCAATGCAGATGCAGCCAGAGCCCTCAACTTGACGGCGGCTGACAACATTCGGCTGGGGATTGTGGACGGTGTTGTGGAAGAGCCTCTGGGCGGGGCCCACCGGAATCGACCACTGGCCGCTTCCACTCTCGAACGGCACATCATCAGTCGTCTTGAGGAAGTTACGAGGCTCAATCCCCGCACACTCGTTGAACAGCGGTACGAGCGCTTTCGACGATTGGGCGATGTGCACGAACTCGCGTCAGACGCTTGAATCAGCCTACGATTCGCGATAAACTGCCCCATTCTCGACCCCCAACAACCCCCCCGAACAGCACCCGCACAAGCGGGTTCCGAGGGCGTCACTGTGGGCTTGCATTTCAGACTGTCCGGGAATCGACCGGGCGGTGATCCACCGAAGGGATGACGACTTGGCAACGCGCACACGCAACACGACGACTGCAAAGAAGACGAGCAAGAAGACCGCTACCAAGAAGGTCGCTTCGCGCAAGAAGACCACTACCAAGAAGGTCGCTTCGCGCAAGAAGACCACTACCAAGTCCGGCGTGAAGAAGGTCGTCAAGAAAGCTGCACCCAAGAAGAAGGTCGCAAAGAAGAAGGTCACCAAGAAGGCCTCTTCCAAGAAGACTGCTGCAGCCAAGACGACCAAGACCGCCGCTGATAAATCCAAGAAGAGCGACGCCACGCCGGCACGCCGTCGGCGCCGTCAGACTGTCGTGGAGGCTGTCGTCGCCGCGGAAGCGGACAAGGACGGCTATGTGCTTATCAACGGTCGACGCATTCGACGCATCGCTGTAGACACGTCGTTGACGATGAAGCGACGCGCCGCCAAGGCCGCCGCCAAGGTTGAACCCTCGGAAAAAGAAAAGAAGATAAAGTCGCCCCTGAGCCGCAAAGAGCTCAACGCCTTCAAGAAACTGCTGCTGGCCAAACGACGTGAGGTCATGCACGCGTTGGATTCGATGGAGACGCAGGCCTTGCGCAATAACTCCGGCGATTCCTCCTCAATGCCCATACACATGGCAGATGTCGGCTCCGACGCGTACGACCAGGATCTCAAGCTCGGTTTGAGTGCATCAGAGCGAGAACGTGTCATAGACATCGATGCCGCATTGGTGCGCATTGCAAAGAAGACGTACGGCGTGTGTGAGTCCACTGGCGATGCAATCGTCATGGCACGACTCCATGCGAAGCCGTGGGCTCGATTCAGCATCGCTGCTGCCCGCAAGCTTGAGCCACGACGCGGCCGATGAAATCTGCCTGTCGCAGTCCGGCAGCATGGGTGCTCCTAGCAGTCGTCACGTTTGCAGGACTGACTGTAGATCTGGGGTCCAAATCGTGGGCGTTTTCCACGGTTGCGGATGCCCCGGTGGTGCTTGACCGCGTCGAGTTGCTTGAACGCCCGCAGGCGAACCCCATTCCCCATCATCAGGGTCAACAGGTGTTGCCCGGTGGCCTGCTGGACTTTCGTCTGGTGCTGAATCAAGGCGCCGTCTTCGGGTTGGGGGCCGGTCAGCGTGGGCTGTTGTTGGCGTTCACCATGTTGGCGATTGCGGTGGCGCTGTTCATCTTCGGGTGGAAGACGGCGGCAACCAGCCGCTTGGCCCATGTGGGCATCGGACTGGTCCTTGCCGGTGCACTGGGCAATCTGTGGGATCGCCTGTTGTTCAGCCGTGTGCGGGACTTCCTGCACATGTTGCCGGGCTGGCGGCTGCCGTTCGGCCTGACGTGGCCTGGTGGAAGCGCCGAGATCTGGCCGTGGATTTTCAACGTCGCCGATGTGCTTCTGCTTGCTGGGCTGGTTGTGATTCTGGTGCACATGCACCATTCGGACAAGATCGCTGCAGCTGCGTCAGACGCCGATGCTCAGGGCGCCTGAGCCAGCGCGGCCTGCACGTCTTCCAACGTCAGTAGATCTTCGGCCCGCAGCACTTCCGGAACGTCGTCCAAGCGTGTGGCCTGTTCGATGGTGAAGGGTCCGACGGCGGTGCGTCGAATGGAGCGGCACCAGCCACCTGTGTCCAGCGCCTTGCCGAGGTCTCTGGCCAAGGCGCGCACGTAGAACCCCTTGCGGCAGTGAATGCGCAGCGTCACGTTCGGCCATTGGTAGTCCAGCAGGTCGAGTGTGTGCAGGTGGGCTTCGCGTTCGGGCAGGTCGGCGATCTCACCTTTGCGGGCGAGTTGGTAGGCCCGCTGTCCATTGACTTTCATGGCGCTGAAGGCGGGCGGAGCTTGTTGAATCGTGCCACGAAAGCGATCCAGCACGGCTTCCACGGCCAATCGGTCGGGTGGTGTGTCAATGATGACTGGCTGGGCTTCGACTTCGGCGTCAAAGGTGGGTGTGGTGCCGGACAAGTCGATGGTTGTTTCGTAGACCTTGTCGGTGGCCATGGCGGTTTGGAGGTGTTTGGTGGCTTTGCCCAACCCCAGGACCAGGACGCCGCTGGCCAGTGGATCGAGGGTCCCGGCGTGGCCGGTCTTGGTTCGACCAGCGCACCAGCGCACGCGTGCGACGGCCTTCATCGAGCTGGGGCCCACGGGTTTGTCGATGATCAAAAAGCCGTCCAGCCGGGGTCGTTCGTTGGGTTGGACGGAGGCGGTCATGTGGGTAGACTACGTGGCCCTTTGGACAGGTGTCCGAGTGGCTTAAGGAGCACGCTTGGAAAGCGTGTGTGCGTTTCGGCGTACCGTGGGTTCGAATCCCACCCTGTCCGCTTCCGATCGACCGGATACACTCCGATGTCGATGACAATGCACGGGCTGTAGCGCAGCTTGGTTAGCGCGTCTGACTGGGGGTCAGAAGGTCGGAGGTTCGAATCCTCTCAGCCCGATTGACAAGGCCGCCCAGAGGGCGGCCTTTTCAATCGGGATAGCAGGAGAACAAAAGACTGCAGGAGAGCTGAGGGCGCAGCCCGAGGCGATCCTGCTCTCCTGATCTACGGCGGCACGCCGTTCTCCTGTTCTCACTCCCTCATCTCAACAACCAACTCCATCTCCAACTCTTCCCTCAACTCCAACCGCGTCTCCTTCGCCAGCGCAGCCCCACCTACAAACGCCCGCTCCCCAAACGGATTCGCTGCAATCAAGCCATACGGCCGCGCATGCCAACGCACCGAGTCCGCCTTCGAGTCCGATGACGCCTTGCACGTGAACCTGAGCTCCACGTGCTGTCCATCGACATCCCCGGACACCTTGATCCACTGAGCCCCCTGTCCCCACACACCCGCACCCGACACACCAAGGCTGTTGGCCAACGTGCCCGTTGCGACTGCGCCGGTCAGACGCAGCTGCGGCGCCAATCGCACTGCAAGGGCGCCTTCCTTCGTATCACCGAATACCACCGGCGCATCCACCGGCTCAAGCATGATCTGCATGGTGACCGTGCGGACACCACCACGGTCCACCGCGGAAAAGGACACCTGTGAACGAAGTAATACCCGCCCCTGGCCATCTAACCAATGACCCTCGATCCGCTGGCTATCACCGGCAACCACACGGTCATGCTCAATACGACCTGCCCCGTGCCAGAAGTCCACGCCATTCACATCGCCGTGCGCCGCCCACATACTTCGATGGTGCGGATGATCATGCGCCTCACCTGCACGATCACTGCGAAAAGGAAAGGCCCGCGTCACCTCGACTCCGCCGATCGTCTGCAACGGCCACAACGCCGGCGCCCTGCCAGGCTCCAAATGAATCATACCGACAAGAGCGCCAGTGTTCGAATGCAACGGCACCACTCGTGGCACAGGGCGTGCTGAAGGCCCGGCCGTCTGACAACCTGTCACAAGCAACGCCGCAACGAACAGCAGCAACCTCACGAAAGCAGTTCGTGGCTGTACGGCCCCCGCGCCGGACGCTCAAGCACGTCATCTGCGTCGGGACGCCCCACATGCTTCTCGGCCACCGGATCAAACTCCAGTACTGCACCGATCGTGAGCGTGGGCCGATCAATGTCGATTTCGTTCGCCCGCAAGTGCGCACACAAACGCTCGACTGCGGCCTTGCCTGGTGCGCCGGCAACTGACTCCATCACGGCAATGGCCTCATCACCCGTACCGGGCCGACCAAGCTGGTGCGACGCCGTACCTTGATGACACAGCGTGCTGGATACGCGGCCTTGCTCCACATCCGATGCCAACAGACTCGGATCTGAGTTGCGCGACGCCCGCACGAAGTTCGCAGCGTGCGGCGTGCCACTCTTGAACTCCTTGATCTGCTTGCCTTCGGCGTCATAGAGCACTGCACGACCACCCGAGTGATAGGCGACCAACTCGCCTTCCTCACACTGCAGCGCTGCGGTGATGCCGCTGCCGCGACGCGCGTCCATGCCCCACTTCTCGCCTTGTTGCGCCTTGTCACGAGGCAGTCCACGCACTTCGAAGATCAACGGCGCCGTTTCATAATCAAGCACAATGACCTGACTATTGGGGGTGTCACCATCATCGTGGTAGCCCAATCGACCACCAACACTCATTGAGCCACGGGCCAGCTTGTCCTCGCTGAGCATCCACCTGCAAACATCGACCTGGTGAATGCCCTGGTTGCCCAAGTCACCGTTGCCGGTGTCTGAGTCCCAATGCCAGTCGTAGTGCAGACTGCGTCGCTTGAGTGGTTTCATCGGCGCGGGGCCCGTCCACAAGTCGTAGTCGATGTGGCTGGGAACCTGCTGCGGCCCAGCTACACGACCGATCGACTTGCGTGGTTTCCAACACGTGCCACGGGCGTACTGAATGGCCCCGATAGCGCCGGTGTTCACGTAGTCAATGGCGTCGGCGACAGCCTTGGATGAACGTGCCTGCGTTCCCGTGGCCACAACGCGCCCCGTCCGGCGGGCAACCTCGGCCATGGCCTGACCTTCGCGAAGATCGTGGCACACCGGCTTTTCAACGTAGACATCCTTGCCCGCCTCGCACGCCCACATGGTCATCAGCGCATGCCAGTGGTTCGGTGTGGCAATCACAACAGCGTGAATGTCGTCGCGTTCCAGGAGCTCACGCACATCGTGCTCGCCGTCGGGACGATGGCCGTACTTCTCGGCGAAACTATTGCGTTGGCTTTCAAGCACCTTGGCATCGCAGTCGCAGAAGGCCACGATTTCGCACCCGTCTACATTCTGAAAGCCACTGGCCAGTTGCATGCCACGGCTGCGCACCCCGATCACGCCGATACGTAGTGGTTCGTCGGAACGAAGCACACGTGAACGCTGTGTCGAGGAACATGACGGCAAGCCGCCCAGTGCAAGCGCACCGGCCGTTCCAAGCCCAAGTCGATTGAAGTCACGGCGAGTCAGTCGAATGTGCATCTCGACAGCCTACCGCGGACTCGATTGGAAGTCAGCCTCGTCTGGGTCTAGCCTGGCCATCGGGCCCTGTGTGTTTGATCTGAGCCCCATGGCCGCTGCGCCGGAAGGCGTCCCGGTGCGTCCACTTCTGTGGAATGGGCTGGCCCAGGGGATACCCGGCCAGCATGAGTCGAAACAGAACCTCAATCGCGAAGTTCGACGTTCCAATATGCATCATGTAGGAAGACCTTCCATGCTTCGTACTGTCGCCGACGCAGGCGCACTGACCGATCCGGTGAGATACGCGGCATGGCCGGCAGTTTGATGAGGTGCATCCCCGCTTCTTGCGGAGTGCGAGAGCCTTTGCGCGTGTTGCACCGCACACACGCGCACACGAGATTCTTCCATGTGTTTCCGCCGCCTCTGGACTGCGGCACAACATGGTCAATGCTCAGTTCAGACATGGCAAAACGCTGCCCGCAGTACTGGCACTTGTTGCCGTCGCGGGAGAACAGGTTGCGTCGATTCAGCGGCACCCGGAACTCCGGAGGTCTTGCACAGCCCACCAAGCGAATGATGCGCGGCGCAGCAACGCTGTGTGTCGCCGTACGAATCCAGTCGTGATCGCCACCCTCATATTGCCGTTGCAACTGGGCGATTTCCAGCCAGGATTGGACATCAAAGACTTCATATCGACCCTGATTCACCGAGATCACCTCGGCGACAGAGCGAAAGAGCAGGATGAAAGCTCTTCGGACAGGGACCACACGAGTGGCCATCCAGGCGCGATTCAGGACAAGGACCGGTTCGTCAAGACTGCAGGCGTGTGCGATCATCAGGCGGTGCCGCGCGTCAACCCCGCGCCGCTGGTCTCCTTGTCTGTCTGAAGTATCGGACGTATACGAGCGGAGGCAAAAACTTTCCAATTGAATGCCGTAATCAAAACGACAGCGGACCCGACAATCGGTCGTCGGGTCCGCTGAAACGCTTGAATGGGCGTGCGATCAGTTCTGCACGGCGATCAGTTCAACGTCGAAGATCAACGTGGCATTGGGCGGAATCGGGCCGCCTGGCGTGCCTCTGGCGCCGTAGCCCAGATCGGAGGGAATGATCAACTTACGCTTGCCACCGACCTTCATGGACTGGACGCCCTCTGTCCAACCGGAAATCACCCGGTTGAGTGGAAAGTCAATGGGCTCACCACGGTCGACACTGCTGTCAAACTTGGTGCCGTCGGCTAGGTAGCCGCTGTAGTGCACGGTGACGGTCGTTGATGGCGATGCAGGCTGTTCACCCTCGCCCTCTACGAGGTCGAACCAGACGAGCCCGGAGTCCTGCTCTTTTGAGAGGCCTTCGACCTTCTCGCCTGGCATTGATTCTTGATTGTCGAGTACATCCTGCACGCTTCTGCTCCTGAGTTTTGTCGCGATGAAATCACTTGCGATCTTCGCGTCCGCCGCTTTGCGGAGTTCCTGTTGTTTGGGCTTGGCACGTTCGCACGAGGCGAACCAGTTTGATTCAGTGGTGTCGATCGCCTCGCACCGAGCCTTTGCTTCATCGCGGGTCAATCGCTTGACCGAGTTGATGGTCACTGGCTGCACGGGCACATTCGCCATGCCATTGGCGGCACGCTGTGTGGGAACCATCTTGATGGCGTCAACAACGTCCATGCCGTCGATGACCTGACCAAACACCGCATAGGCGGCGCCGTCACCCTGTGGACGATCCAAGTTTGGGTTGTCCTTCACGTTGATGAAGAACTGATTGGTGGCTGAGTTCGGATCACCACCGATGCGGGCCATGGCCAGCGATCCGCGTGTGTTCATAAGACCGTTGCCCCACTCGTTCGTGATGCCGGCCTGCGTGGGCTTCTTCTGGAGGTCCTCGGAAAAGCCGCCGCCCTGGATCATGAAATTTGGCATGACGCGGTGGAAGACGGTGCCGTCGTAGCTGCCGGAGTCCACGTACTGCAGGAAGTTCTTAACGGACACCGGCGCGGCTGCGCGATCAAGCATGATCACAAGGTCACCCTTGTTGGTTTTCATGTCCACAAATTCGGTGCGCGGTGGAGTGGCTGATTTCTCGGCGGTGTCATCGGCGCTGGTGAGAGCTGCACATGACAGACTGATGGCAGCGGCAGCAAGAGTCGTTCGGAGCATCTGGCATAATCCCTTTTCTACTGGTCCAAGATCGTCCGGCGTCTGCGGACGTGCACACCCCAAATGGGGGTGTACATGGTAGGTCGATCAGTCCTTCGGAGTTCGGTTCAATCTGGCCGTGATCTCTTCTACGGGAATCACCTGCCCTTGGCCCATGCCGGGGCACGGTGTCGTGGCTTGTGCCGACGCCCATGCCTCGGGCGAAGACAGGTTTTCCGGCCAGAACGGCCACGTGCGGCATTGCGCAGGCCGCGACTTGTACAACCTGCACAGGGCTGCGCCAGGCCGCGTCTGGCGATCAAGAAAGACGCAGTCGTAGCCATGTTCTGTAAGCCGCTCAGTCAGGCTGAAACGCTTTCCAACGCGTCTGGCGAATCGCTTGATGAACGTCTTGACGTCCAACCCGACCGCCGCGGCCATGTCGACTGCCTCGTCGGCCGTGAACCACACGGCCCCCGGAGGCCCTGTGCAGCAGTTGCCGCACATGGTGCACTCGAATGCCAGGCCGTCTCGATACCAGAGGTCAGAAGCGGTCATTCCCATCCCACTCGTCCTCTTCACTATCCCAGTCGGGCACGGTGCCCAGGGGCTCCACGCGCCAGGCCAGCACGCCCGCGTTGGGCAGGCTCGGTTTGAGGTTGTCCAACTGCGGCGGGCGATTGTCGAAGGCGGATCGATCGAGGCTGATCACATCGAGCACTTCCCACTCGCCCTGCGCCTCGATGTAGTCAATGGCCAACTGCTCCATGTCGCGCCGTGATCCGGCAACACCCCAAAAGTGACCGTGCGCTTCCCGACGACCAGCCACGTCTTCCTGATCGATCAACACCACCCCCTGCCAGAGTGTGCGACCAATGTCCCGTCCAGCGGCGTCAAGATTGCGTTCCGGATCGTCGTCCAGATCGAGATCCCAGGCCGCACGCAGCTCCAAGAGCAGTTGATCGTTGTCCATGATCACACCAGGGCGTTCCTGCAGCACCGACCGAGTCTGCGTTGCATCCAGCATGGTGTCGGGCATGAGAATCTCCGACTCGCTGCGTTCGGCAAGTGAAAATCGACGCAGCACCGCTTCAACATGCGACGCCGTCGCCGGCTCGCCGTGCACCATGAGTCGCTTGTCCTGATCGAGAAAAATCTCGATGAACGGCCCATCGCCGTTGACGCCTACGGCCAGTGATGCGTCCTCCAGCAGGATGGGTTCAAATAAATCCCATGCCCCGCGAAATCGATCCACGTGAATCGCCTGGCGGCTGAGAAAGACGTCGACGGCGCGGAAGGCGTCGCGGCTGCCCAACTCCAGAATGCCGGTGACTTCGGCCGGAAGCAGCCTGAAGAACTCCATGAGCAGTGGCCGCAGCAACTCGTGTGAGACGACGACAGTCCACGTCAACGACGCCGGATGGGCGTCATTGAGAGGCTGTGTCAATCGACTCCATCCCCAGGCCGGTGGGCGCGTCACGCCACCGGCCACGCCCAGTCCAAAGGCATGGCCCCGGTCGACGACCCGCTTCAAGTCTTCACGAATGCGAAACGGCAGCTCCATGTGAGGCATCGTAGATCGACCGGCCGTTCTATGATGCTGGTGGACTTGGGAGAGGACTTGGGAGAGGACTTGGGCATGAGCGAACCTGCTGCAGCACACCGCGGTCAATGGGGAGGCCGCATCGGCTTCATGTTGGCCGCAGCAGGGTCGGCTGTGGGCCTTGGCAACATCTGGAAGTTTCCGTACATCACCGGCGAGAACGGTGGCGGGGCTTTTGTACTGGTGTACCTAATCTGCATTGCGCTGGTCGGCCTGCCGATCATCATCGGCGAGATCATGATCGGCAAGGCCGCACAAAAGGCCTCCGTGCCCGCCTTTCGCGCCCTATCGGCGCCGGCGTCGCCGTGGATGGGTTTCGGATGGCTCAGCGTGGTGGCCGCCTTCGCGCTGCTGTCCTACTACGGCGTCGTCGCTGGATGGACCATGCACTATGCATGGCTATCAGTGACGGGAACCTTCGCTGGACAAGACGCAGAGACCATCATGGGTGTGTTCGACGACGTGAGCAAGCACGGAGGCCTCAGCCTCAGCTGGCAAATCGTCTTCATGTTCATCACCACGATTATCGTCCTGCGAGGCATCAAGGGCGGAATCGAACTGGTCTCGCGGATCATGATCCCATTGCTGATCCTCATGCTGATCGCAATGCTGATCAAGGCCGCCACGACCGGCGGGTTCTCGCAGGCAGCCGACTTCATCTTCGGGTTCCATACCCATGACCTGACTGCGGCAGGTGTCCTGGAAGCGGTCGGCCACGCCTTCTTCACGCTGAGCATCGGCATGGGCTGCATGCTGGCGTACGGGTCGTACCTCAAGAAGGACACAAACATCGTGACCAACGGTGTTGTGATTGTCGGTCTGGACACCGGCATCGCACTGCTGGCGTGCATGGTGCTCTTTCCCATCACCTTCGCCAACGGAATGGACCCGGCCGGTGGCCCCGGTCTGGTCTTCCAGAACATGCCCGTGGCCCTCATGGCCTTGCCCGGTGGTGCAACTTGGGCGGTAGTGTTCTTCCTGCTGCTCTTCGTTGCCGCCCTGACCAGTGCCATTTCTCTGCTAGAGGTCGCAGCTAGTTACTTCATCGACGACCGACACTGGAGCCGAGCCAAGGCAACATTTGTCTGCGGCATCGCAATCACGCTGCTGGGCATTCCAAGCGCCCTGAGCAATGTGCCCGATGGCATTTACAGCACCGCCTTCGGCACGGTGAACTGGTTCGACGGCCTCGATTGGGCTGTGTCCAACGTCATGCTGCCGCTGGGCGGTCTGGGTGTGGCGCTCTTTGTCGGCTGGCGCATGTCGAGCCAACTGCGACGCGAAGCCTTCGGCAGCGGTTCAACAGCCATGTTCTATGCCAGTTGGCTCTTCGTCATCCAGTGGATCGCGCCACTGGCCGTCATCATCGTCTTCCTCAACGCCATCGGACTGGTGGATATCGGCGGGCTGTTCGAAGCCCCGTCCGACCCGGCCAGCGCTGAACTCGCCGACCCGGCGACAACCCCGTAGTCAACCCCTGGAGAGTCCCTGCACCAATGGAAGCTTTCAACGACTTCATCGAAGCGATCACGAGTTTCATCTGGGCCGACTGGGTCCTGTACACCGTGCTGGCCGTGGGCCTGCTTTTCACGATCTGGTCAGGTGTCTGCCAGTACCGGGCACTGACGCACGGCGTGGCCGTAACCGCAGGCAAGTACGACGATCCGAACGATCCGGGCGCCATCACCCACTTCCAAGCCCTGTCTGCGGCACTGTCCGCGACGGTCGGTCTGGGCAACATTGCCGGCGTGGCCATTGCGGTCGCTGTCGGCGGCCCCGGCGCCGTGTTCTGGATGTGGGTCGTGGGCATGGTGGGCATGGCGCTCAAGACAACTGAAGTGTGCCAGTCCATGTTGTTCCGAGACACGAGTGATCCCGACAACCCGCACGGCGGACCCATGTTCGTCGTCAAGCAGGGCATGGCCAAATGGGGTCTCGGCGGTCTAGGCACGTTCATCGGCGGCATCTTCTGCGTGACGTTGCTGATCTCCGCAGTGACCGGCGGCAACATGTTCCAGTCGTGGAGCGTGGGCGGCATTACCAACGAAGCACTCGGCATGGAAAACTGGATCACCGGTGTGATTCTGGCCATTGTCGTGGCCATGGTCATTCTGGGTGGCATCAAGCGCATTGGCTCGGTGGCCGGCGTGCTCGTGCCGTTCATGTGCGCCCTGTACGTGATCACGGCACTGATCGTGCTGTCGATGCACCTTGGCGATCTGCCGGGCATCATCGGCACCATCTTCACGAGCGCGTTCTCGCCCAGTGAAGCGGGCGGCGCCTTTGTCGGTGGCAGCGCCGGCCTGGCCTTCCTGTGGGGCATGAAGCGGGCGCTCTTTTCTAGCGAGTCCGGGCAAGGCTCATCTCCCATTGCCCACAGTGCCGCACAGACCAAGGAACCTGTCTCCGAAGGCGTTGTGGCCGGTCTGGAGCCGTTCATCGACACGATGGTCGTGTGCTCGCTGACAGCCCTAATGATCCTGTGCACCGGTGCTCTGGATCGCGGCGGTGATGGCGGAGATGGCTATGACAGCACCTTCGCCACAGCCCCGGCGGTCAGGTATGTGGACAACCCGGACACCGTGCAGGCGTCCTGGATCATCGGTGACCTGACGGCCTTCCGCGATGCCGACGGTGACGTGGCCTCCTGGGGCGGCCGTACCGAACTGCCACCACGCACCGAAGCGGCCCGTGAGATTGCAGGCGGCGATTGGCGCGACAAGGACACGGTCTTCGTAATCCTCACTGGCGGGGACGGTGTGAATGAAGACACTGCCTCCAACCGCGCTGTTGCCTACGGCACGGTCGTCATTCCGGAAGACTCTGGTGCCGAGGCGTACATCCACTGGGATGCGATCGATGCCGACGATGGTGATGTGGCACAGTTCAGTGCGATGGCCGGAACCGGCGCGGCACCCACGCTGTTGTCCAAGGCGATTTACAAGGAGTACACCGGCGCCACGCTGACCGCCTACGCGATCAACCGCGATCTGCCAGGCGTCGGCACATGGGTGATTCTGATCGCCGCGTGGTTGTTTGCCATCTCCACCATGATCTCGTGGTCCTACTACGGCGAGCAAGGCATCGTGTACCTCTTCGGAAGCGGTGCAGTCCCGTTGTACAAGATCATTTACTGCGTGTTCATCGTGGTCGCGACGCTGCCGATCGTGAAGACTGCCAAGGAGATCGGCAACCTGTCCGACCTTGGTACCGGCATCATGCTCTGGGCGAACATCCCGATCATGCTGCTCTTCGGCTTCATGGCCATGAAGGCGTACCACAGTTACTTCAAGCGTCTCAAGGACGGCGACATCAAGCCGACCTCGCAACACTAGGTCATAATCGTGTCCACTCTCCACTCCACCCACCAGTGGTCCGGAGCTGATCTCGCCGATGCGCTGATCGAAGGGCTGGGCTGTCTGGAGACAGACCTTGCTCGTGAGCAGGCCGTGCAGGGTTTGGACGTGCTGGACGAAGTCGACCTGCACCCACACCTTGCAGCCATGCTGCAACGTGCGGGCCTCGGCGTGGAACGCGAAGTGCGATACCCGGCCGCCCGCGCCATTCGTCGCAAGTCAGAAGGGCGTCGCTGTGACCTGGTGCTCACGCCGGATGCACGTGAACTACATGACCCTGACGCGGCTGCCACGTTGTTCGACGATCCCGACGCCGTCGCCCTCGAAGAAGCGTTCTGGCTTGAAGTCAAGACGGTGGCGCAGTTCGGTGAGGCCGGCGCAAACGGCACTTGGGCCAGTGAACTGCTTTCATCGGTGCGCGACGATGTGGCGAAACTTGCAGCTGACCCCGCGCTTCGCCACAAAGGCTTGTTGATCGTACTGCATGCCGCCGGCGACGAGATCATCGAGCACGATCTGGGCGTGTGGCAGGATCGCTGTCTGGAAAAGGGCCTGCCGATCGGCGCCCCTTGGCGTCGACGCATGCCACTGCTGGATCGACTAGGCAACACGGTTTGCGCGGTCGCGCTGTATCCTGTACACAACTGCTGACGAACGTCAGCGCTTGCCCATCGCCATGACTTCTTCAAGCACGTCCACACAGGTGGACGCAAAGGCCGGCCCCTTGAACTTCGCTAAAGCCACACGCTGCGCGGCCCGCTGCGCTTCGAGGCGACGTGAGTCCTGCAGCAGATACAGAATCTTCTCTGCCAATGGCGACGCCCCACCGCAGTAGGGCACATACTCCGGCACGATCTCCTGACCGGCGACAATGTTCGGCAACAGACGATACGGCGTCTTCAAGACGAGCTTCGCCGTAAGGCAACCCAGCCTCGTCGCTCGATAGACCCCGAGCATGGGACAACACTGCCGCAGCAGATTCAGTGTGACCGTGCCCGAACAGGCCAGGGCCAGGTTACACCAACTGATGGCTTCATCAAGGCGACCGTTGAGCACGCGAGCTCCGGGCGTGTCGTATGCCTTGATCATCGTGGCAACCTGCGGTGTTGCCGCAACGATGATCGCCACGGCTCGGTTGTGATGTTGGCGGACAATGTCCCAGCTCTGAAGGAACAACGGCAGTTGGCGTCGAATCTCCTGAGAGCGTGAACCCGGAAGAATCAGCAGCCGTGGCCCCCCGGGCGCCAGCGCACCGGCAGCGGCCTTCAGCGCAGCTGGATCGAGTTCGCGATTGATCGCCGGATGCCCGACAAACGTGCCCTTGATGCCTCGCTCGCCGAACCACTGCGGTTCGAACGGCAAGAGGCACAACAGGTGATCCGTATTGGGCCTCAGTTTCTTGACGCGTCTCTCCCCCCAAGCCCACATTTTGGGCGCTGCGAGATGGACGATTCGCGCCCCTGCCTGGCGAGCCTGCACGCACACATGGATATTGGCCGCCGGCGAGTCCACGGGGACATGTAGCACCAATCGACAACTCTTGATCCACCGACCGATTTCTTTGATCGTGCGCCGCACCTTCCGAACATGCGCCAATGCCCCGAATCCCAGGGCCCCGTCGTCCGCGGTTCGACCCACGAGTTGAGCGCCAGCGGCTTCCATCTGGGGGCCACCCCATGCGTAAATGCTCAGATCCGGACGTCGAGCCCGCAACGCCTCGATGACCGGTGCCGCGAGTCGATCGCCACTGGGCTCAAATGCCGTAAACAACACGGCTGCCGAAGAAGTTGCACTCACAGGCGTCGTCTCATCTGGACCGCAATGGTACCGCGGAGGCCGAAGGTCGATATCATGCGTCGCTTCGGGGCATTTCGAGAGGAACCAATGATCAAACGCACGCACAATTGTGGGGAACTCCGCATCTCGGAGGACGGCCAGGAAGTCAGCCTGAACGGCTGGGTCAATGCCATTCGCGACCAGGGCAAGGGGCTTGTCTTCATCGACATCCGCGACCGCAACGGCATTACCCAGACCGTGTTCGAACTGGAAGCGTGTGACGAGGCCCTTGTCACCAGCGCACGCTCGCTGCGACGGGAAGATTGCATCGGGATTACCGGCGTTCTGCGTCGTCGAGACGACAGCTCGAACCCGAACATCGGCACCGGTCACATCGAAGTCGTCGGCAAGGCGCTGCAGATCTATAGCCGTGCTGGCAAGCTGCCGATTCTGCCTGACGAACATGAGGCGGAAAAGATGTCCGAAGAGGTCCGCCTGCGCCACCGCTCGCTGGATCTGCGTCGCCCGCCCATGCAGGCCCGTCTACAGATACGACACGACCTGAGCAAACTCACACGCGACTTCTTTCACCGCTTCGGCTTCCTTGAAGTTGAAACTCCCCTGCTCATTCGAAGCACACCCGAAGGCGCCCGCGACTTCGTGGTGCCGTCTCGTATCTACCCCGGCAAGTGGTACGCGCTGCCGCAGAGCCCCCAGATCTTCAAGCAGATCCTGATGGTGTCCGGCTGCGACCGGTACATGCAGATCTGCAAGTGTCTGCGCGACGAAGACCCGCGTGCCGATCGTCAGGCAGAGTTCACACAGATCGATCTGGAAATGTCGTTCACTGATCAGGATGAAGTCATCAAGATCATGACCTCGTTCCTTCGCAAGGTCGTCAAGGAACTGCGTGACATGGAACTGGGCGTGATCCCGCAGATTCCGTGGCAAACGGCCATGGATGACTACGGCTGCGACCGCCCGGACCTGCGTTTTGAACTGAAGCTGCAGGACATTTCCGAGTTGGCGGCTGGCACGAAGTTCAAAGTCTTCACATCTGCGCTGGAGAAGGAAGAGGGCTGCGTCAAGGCCATCGTGCTGCCTGGCGCCGCCAAGACCTTCACCCGCAAGAAGATCGACATGCTCGATGAAACCGCCAAAACCCACGGCGCCGGAGGCCTGCCGTGGGTTCGTTGGACCGATGACGGCCCCGAAGGTGGCGCTGCGAAGTTCATCGCCCCCATCGCCGATGCGCTCGCCGAACAGATCGGCATCAAGCCCGGCGATCTGGTGGTTTTCGGTGCTGACACTTGGGAGACGTGCGCGACGGCTCTGGGACAGGTGCGTCTGCGTGCGGCCAAACTGCTCAGCCTGATGAAGGGCGGCTGGCGTGCCTGCTGGGTCGTGGACTTCCCGATGTTCCGCTGGGTCGAAGCCCGTGAACGCTGGGTCAGCGAGCACCATCCCTTTACTGCACCGCGTGAAGAGGACATTGATCGTCTGGAGTCGGACCCGGGCGATGTCCTGTCTGCCGGCTACGATCTTGTCCTCAACGGCAGTGAAATCGGCGGTGGCTCCATTCGTATCCACGATTCCGAGTTGCAACAACGCGTCTTCAAGGTTCTTGGGCTCACCGAAGAAGAGACCCAGGAAAAGTTCGGTTTCCTGCTCGAAGCACTCCAGTACGGGGCCCCACCGCATGGTGGAATCGCCTTCGGACTGGACCGTCTGGTCATGTTGCTCAGCGGCACGGACAACATCCGCGACGTCATCGCCTTCCCCAAGACGCAGAGCGGCGCGGATCTGATGGTCGGGTCTCCCGGCCCGATCGATCAGGAACAACTGGACGAGTTGCGGATCTCCGTGGAACCTGAGCCCGTCGAGGCCTGACCCTCGCTACCCAAACCAGTACGCTCAGGGCATGTCTGCACAGTCTTCGCATGGATCCGCCTTTCGCCTGACCATCTTCATCGTCGTCGGCATGGTGCTGGGCGCCCTGTGGGGCCAGTTCGGCCTGCTTGATCCAACGGCGCCGATCAGCAGCGACCACTGGGCCAAGGCCGCCGGCGATCTGATCCTGATTCGTCCACTAAAACTGCTGGTGATTCCGCTGGTGCTCTTCAGCGTCGTCGCGGGCGTCTCGCGGATCGGTGATCCCAAGCAACTGGGCAAGCTCGGCGTATCGACGCTGGCCTACTACTTCGGAACCATGCTCATCGCCGTGACATTGGGCACGACGCTGGTCTCACTGGTGCAGCCTGGGAACCTCGCACCGGAAGCTGTGACGGCTCTGCAGAACAGCGGCCAAGTGGCATTTGAAGCAGACAACACCCTGACCAGTCGTCTCGGTGACCAATCGATGCAGGGCACGTGGTCGAACATTCTGTACCAGATCGTCCCCACGAACATTGTGGGTGAAATGGCAGCCGGTCGGCCGCTGGGCATCATCGTGTTCTCGCTTGGCCTTGGCGTGGCACTTGCAGCGGGCGGCGAACGCACGCGTGCTGCTCGCGAGTTCTTCAACGCCGGCTTCGAAGCACTGTTGATTCTCGTTGGCTGGGTGATCTGGCTGACACCGATCGGTGTGTTCTTCCTGGTCGCCTGGACCGTGGGCAAGATCGGCATGCAGCAGTTGATCGAGCCTATCGGTGGCTACATGACCGTCGTGATCGTCGGCCTTTTCATTCACGGGGCGATCATTCTGCCACTCATTCTGAAACTGCTGCGTGGCACAGACAAGCCCTACCAGTTCATGAATCAAATGAAGCCCGCACTCCTCACGGCCTTCGGTACGGACTCATCTTCCGCCACCTTGCCGGTCACTCTGGAGACTGCGGAAGGCGCGGGCGGGTGCTCGAAGAAGGCCAGCAACTTCGTACTGCCGCTGGGCTCAACCATCAACATGGACGGCACGGCGCTGTACGAAGCAGTCGCGGTGGTCTTTCTGTTTCAGCTCTTCGGCATCGACCTGAGCATGGGGCAACTGCTCATCGTGGTGATTACCGCAACGTTGGCCGCCGTGGGCGCCGCAGGCATCCCCTCGGCAGGACTGGTAACCATGGTCATCGTGATCGCTGCCGTCAACGCAAGTCTCCCGTCAGAGACACAGCAGCTACCGCTCTGGTCGATCGGCGTGATCCTTGGGGTAGACCGCATTCTGGACATGTGCCGGACGACTGTGAACGTGTGGGGTGACGCAGTGGGCGCCAAGATTCTCACGCGCATTGCTCCCGACTGAACCCGGTCAGACAGTCATTCCATGAGGCGAGACTGCAGCTCGAAGTACCGCGGTCCATTCGATCCCGTCGTCAGCATGACTGCGAATGGCCGATCACTGACGTCTTCAAGCAACTGCTTCATATCGTCACTCAAGTCTGACCAACGCGTGCGCTGAGCATCGGTCGCAATGCCCAAATGCGTCTGCGAGCGTGCCGAGGCTCGCTCAAAGGTCTCCATGGATGCGATCAGGCTCGAGACCTGTTCGCCTTGCACGGCCTGCTGGACCCGCCACAGGGCTGTCTGCATGTCGTCTAGGTCGGCCTCTCCAGATGCCGCCCCGCACGATGCCACAACGAGACACAACGTCAAAATGCAATGTCTCATCAACGGTGAATCAATTCGCATGGTCTTGTTCCTCAGAAGCCCCTCAACGGAGACCCTCAACACACACTAGTGTGCATGCTCACAACTTCTATCGATTGGAAAACCATTGAAGTTGCAAAAAAAGTCCAGCTCAGGCCTGATCGGCCAGCCACCGCTCGGCATCCAACGCCGCTTTGCAACCCATGCCGGCCGCCGTAATGGCCTGCTTATAGGTGGCATCAGCGACATCGCCCGCGGCAAAGACGCCCGCGATGTTGGTGCACATCGACTGGCCATCTTCAAGCCGTACAAAGCCTGCGTCATCGAGCGCCACCCCACTGCCCTCCAAAAATTCCGTGGCCGGCGTGTGTCCGATGGCAATGAACAACCCGGCGAGATCAAGCGTGGATCGCTCACCCGTCTGCGTGTCCTCAAGTTCCACGCCGGTGATGCGATCGTCGCCGATGACCTCGACGACCTGCTTATTCCAATGAACTTCGGCGTTACCTGCGTCAAGCACGCGCGACTGCATGACCTTCGACGCACGAAACTCGCTTCGGCGATGGATTACATGCACGGTTGACGCAAACTTCGTGAGATAGGCCGCCTCTTCCATCGCACTGTCCCCGCCGCCAACAACACCCAAGGCCTGGTCGCGGAACATTGGCAAGGCACCATCGCACACGGCGCAGGCACTGACGCCACCGCCGGTCGTCGCAAGCCGAAGCTCATTGTCCTGGCCAAGCCAGTTCGCGGTAGCCCCGGTGGCGATGATGACTGTCAGTGCTTCAACCGTGTCGCCATTGCTGCACTCCAACGTGAATGGATGGCTCGAGAAGTCGCACTTGGTGACATCTACGTTCTTGATGCGAGTTCCGAAACGCTCCGCCTGCTTCCGAAAGTCCGCCATCATCTCTGGTCCGGAAATGCCGTCTGGAAAACCGGGGTAGTTCTCGACGTCGGTGGTCAGCATCAGTTGCCCACCCGGAAGGACCGGCGCCGGATTCGTCCGAGGGACACCGACCAAACACAGTGGCTCAAGATTGGCTCTCGCTGCGTAGATAGCGGCTGTCCAACCTGCAGGACCGCTTCCGATGATCACGACACGCTCAGCGCCCATGGTTCGTTCCTCGCAACTCTGTGACCAGGGTCAACTGCTTTCGTCGATTGGCGTGACCGTTGGTTTGACGTTAAATGCTGAGATCGGCGGCCAGATGATCAAGTCACCGTCGAAGCCATCGACAGCATGCCGCTTGGCGCTGTTGTCGAATCCGTCGCGGCCTCGGCTATACAGAATGCCCGTGCCTGCGGGGATGACCGCCTGCCCAGCACCTACCTTCACCGTCCAATCAGTCTGTGGTACGAAGTAGATGAATGGCTTCGTCTTGACACTGAAACGATCCGTGTCCGACTTGCGTGGCACGTCGACACCCCAAGCCATGCGCTTTGCCACTGGATAGTCGCCACGCAGTGACTTATATGCGGCCAGTCCGGACGCCACAGAACTTGCTTGTAACTCGACGACCAATCGATCGCGATCAGCAAAGAGTCGATCCATGTCACCCAGCGTTGCAAGAATGCCGGCATAACGCACTGCGTTCAGCCGCTCGGCATAGGGTGGCTCCGCCAGAATCATCATGGCCAGATCGGTGCCGCTGCGGACACGCCAACGTCGCCACCAATCGTCGTAGAGATTGTCGAGTTGCTCACGAGATGCCTCAAGGCTCGCCTGCTGGCCTGCTAGATTGCGCCAACGACTGTCGATGCCCGCGTGCGCTACGGGTGCAACTTCACCCTGCATCTGCGTAAATCGACGACGAAACGCATCTTCATCCACCTTGCCATTGCCGTGATTGAAGGCCTGATCGATCATGGCCTGGTGTACGAACCGATCGTGCTCGGGCATGAGCAAGCGGTCGCGATCGACACGAACCTTGGCCAGTTGCTTTGCCAACTCGCGCAGGCGCTCGTGTGACACGTCATCCAGGTTGAGATACACCATCTCCCGCAGCGCCACGACGGAGTCGAGCAGTAGGCTGATCGCCGTCTGCTTTTCGACAAGGAAGCCGCGATCCGATGCCTTGCGGAGCATGCCGATGCTGTCCACCATGAGCTCGATGCCGCCAGATGTGTCACCGTCTTGGAAGCGACGCCAGGCCTCGACTTTGGACCAGATGGCAATACGTTCAAGATGCCGCAGCCACTCGAAGGTCGGCGAAATGGAGGTCTCCAAATCCGGCAGCGATACTGAAAAGCCTGCTGCAGCGAAGTCGTCAGGCACAGCATCTGAGCCGTAGGGCAGTCCGAAGAACTGGCGTTCTGAAACGATCTTGATTGCGTCCTGTAGGTCGGCATTGGCCTGCGCCCACTCGACGGCGTCATCCCACCCTTCCACACCCGGATGCACGTCACGCAGCTGCTGTTTGGCGATGCCGTCAGGCAGGGCTTCAGTGGCAATCGCCGCAGCACCCAGTTCACGCCATGACTCCAGTGCGTCGTCGCCCTGAATCTCGTCCAGGTCGTTCAGACGCTTCTGCAAATCATCCGTCGGCGCCGCAGTGGCCACCGTTGCAAGAAGTAGAACCAGAAACACATGCAGTTGTCGCATCAACGAGCTCCAGATCGACGGTCCACGGCGAGCGGTCCCACGAACCGTCCCACCCGCTTTGGGCTTGAAAGTGTAGCAGGGTCAAGATGATGGCCCACATGGCTATACTCGCCCCATGGCCATGGGCAGGCGGGTCTATCTGGACAATGCGGCAACGTCGTTCCCCAAGCCTTCGGGTGTGGCGACGGCCATGACGCAATTCACTCGTGCGTTAGGGGCGAGCCCCGGCCGCGGCGCCTACGACGAAACCGTGCAAGCGGGCAGATCACTGCAGGCCACCCGCGTCGCTCTGGCCGCGCTACTCCACGAAGCAGATCCCACACGTCTGGTGTTCACGCTCAACTGCACCGACGCACTGTCACTGGCCATTTACGGCACGGCCCGGCACTGGTTGCGACGTGGTGAAGGCGTTCATCTGGTCACCACCGCTATGGACCACAACTCCGTACTGCGGCCATTCAATGACTTGGCTGCAGACGGCGTGACCCACACGCGTGTCGCTGCGGACTGCGAGACCGGCCTGGTGCACCCGAATGCGATCGCACAAGCGATTACACCCGACACGCGCCTTGTGTGCATTGTCCACGGATCCAATGTCTCGGGAACCGTGCAGGACATTGCGGCAATCGCCGACACCTGCCGCACCGCTGGCGTGCCGTTGCTGGTTGACGCCGCGCAGACCGCTGGACACATGGACATTGATCCCGCAGCGATGGGCATCGACCTGCTTGCCATACCCGGACACAAAGGCCTGCTGGGCCCACTGGGCACCGGCGCCCTGTGGTTCGGCGCGGGCATGACCGAGGTGGTCGATCCAATACGCACTGGAGGCACCGGCTCACTGAGTGAAGACGATGTCCACCCGACCATGCTTCCCGATCGATACGAAGCGGGTTCACACAACACGGTCGGACTGATCGGCCTTGGCGCCGCGCTCCAGCACATTGCAGAGTTGACCACGGAGCGCATTGCCGCACACGAGCGCCTCTTAACAGCTCACATACTCGACGGCTTGCTGTGTATCGATGGCCTTCGCGTGCTGGGGCCGCAAACGCCCGCGCAGCGTTGCGGCGTCTTTGCCCTGACCTGCGAAGCCCTTACGCCAGCGAACTTCGCCGGTGCTCTGGAAGCCGACTTCGGCATTCTGGCGCGACCGGGCCTGCACTGTGCCCCAGCGGCCCATGCCACCTTCGGCACGTTGGACAGCAGCGGCGCTACCCGTCTCAGTGTGGGCTGTACGACCACCATGGATGACATTGACTGCGCCGTAGCCGCTGTGGGGCATGTCGTCCACCATGCGGTGCACGGGCACGCTGCCATACTGGTGCCATGACCGCGAAGGCAATACCTGACCCTGTCAGCCGTTCCTTCTGTCGACATCACTGACGGAGACCCACCGTGTCCAACGACGCCCTCGACCCGGCAACCATGCACGCACAGAAGACAACCTCCATGGTTGGGCTGGTGATGGCACGGGTCATCGTGCCGCTGTGGGTGCTCATGGGCGCTTCGGCCAAGCTCTACGCCAGTTCACCCCGACTGCTGCCGAAGAACATGCTTCGAAACCTCGAGGCCATGGACATCAACCTGCATACGGCCCTGGCGGTCTTCATCGCCGTCGAGTTCGCTGCAGTCGGACTCATGGTGTTCAAGCCCAGACTTGCCCGCCCCACCGCGGCCTTCATGCTGGCGAGTTTCTGTCTGGTGCTGTTGTGGGAAATGCTCAACGGCAACTTCACCGACTGTGGTTGTCTGGCAACGATTTCTCCACCGCCGTGGGCCATGCTTCTGGTCGACGGCCTGCTGCTGCTTGGCGTGTGCACCTGCCGCGTAAAGCAGGTCGCTGAACCCAATGCCCGCGCGGGCTGGGCACTGGCTTCGCTGGTGGCCGTGGCCATGGGCGCGTGGACATTCATGCGCGTGCCCGCTGACACCGTGGTTGTCTCGCTGCCAATCAAATCTGACACGCAGATCGAGGACGACACGCCGGCTTTGAACCTGGAGACAGGCGATCCAGTGGCTGCACCAGTGACCGCATTACCCGCCTACTACCTGCCTGACCCCACCGAGTGGGCGGGCATGCCCGTTGCAGACATCGACCTGCTTCGATGGACCACGGGCCTGCCGGACCTCTCTAAGGGCAAGCACTACGTCATCTATTACAGCCGCGTGTGCGATCACTGTCACGAACTGCTGCTGGCGCAGTTCGAGTTCGACCTTCCCGCCCCCACCGTGCTCGTCGCCATGCCGGAATCACCTGACGGCTTTGCAATGGAAGGCCTCATGAAAAACCCATGCACCGACTGCGCCCTGCTGGAACTTCCCGTGGGCGTGGACTGGCTCATGTCACCACCACTGGTCATTGCCATCGAAGATGGCATCGTGCACTGCGCCAAGGAAGGCGAGGATGCATGGGAACCCGAGTGCCTCCCCTGGCACGGCTTCTGACCCACCCACCCACATCCCTCCCACAACAGTCCGCCGCCCCCGCTGATCGGGACCACCGGTATCCTGTTGGGATGTCTGAAGCACTCACCAACGTTCTAGAACACATCGACGCTTCACTCGACGACGCGCTTGAACGCCTGTGCGACCTGTTGCGTATTCCCAGCGTAAGCACGGATCCGGCCCACGATGGCGACCTTCAGGCCTGCGCCAAACACAGCGCCGGCCTGCTGCGCGCCGCCGGCCTAGACGCCACCGTGCACCAGACCACCGGGCACCCCATGGTGATCGCGACTGGCGGCGATCCGAACGGCCCTCACGTGCTGTACTACGGCCACTACGACGTGCAACCAGCCGACCCTGTCGAGTTGTGGGATACGGCGCCGTTCGAGCCCACGATGGCCGGCGAAGGCGATGACCGACGTGTGGTGTGCCGAGGCGCTGCAGACGATAAAGGACAGTTGATGATGTTCGTCGAGGCACTGCGAGCCTGGCAAGAGGTCGGTGGCGGCGCCCCGGTCCGCGTGACGGTGCTTCTGGAAGGCGAAGAAGAATCCGGCAGCCCCAGCCTTGAACCATTCCTGGAAGCACACAAGGCCGAGTTGAGCCCGGACATCTGCGTCGTGTCCGACACCGGCATGTGGAACCGCGAGACGCCGGCAATTACCACCATGCTTCGTGGTCTGGTGTATCTGGACGTGACGCTGTTCGGACCCAGCCACGACCTGCACTCGGGCATGTACGGCGGTGCAGTGGTCAACCCGTTGAATGAGCTCACCCGCATTCTCGGCTCACTGCATGACGACGACTACCGAGTCACCGTGCCTAGTTTCTACGACGGCGTGCGTGAACCAGCCTCGGCTGAACAGTGGAAGATGCTCGACTTCGATGAAGTGGCCTACTTGGCCAGTGCCGGCCTGGAGCGTTCGACCGGTGAAGCTGGTCGGACTGTTCTGGAACGCAACTGGTCACGGCCGACGTTGGATATCAACGGCATCTGCGGCGGCTACACCGGTGAGGGCGCCAAGACGGTGATCGCCGCCCAAGGCAGCGCCAAAGTCAGTTGTCGACTGGTACCGGGACAGGATCCCGAAGCCATCGAAGCAGCGCTGATCGCGCACTTGGAGGCACAGAGGCCGGACGGTTGCCGCTGGGAGTTCCAGGGCCACGGTTGCAATCCGGCAATCGAGGTTGAGACCGACTCCCCTTGGCTGCATGCCGCTGTTGCTGCACTGGGCACCGAGTTCACCAACGACACCGTGCTGTGCGGCTGCGGCGGGTCCATTCCCGTCGTGGGCTCATTCCAATCGATTCTTGGCGCGCAATCGCTGCTGATCGGTTTTGGACTGGATGATGACCGCGTGCATTCGCCCAACGAGAAGTTTGATCTGGTGTGCTACCACCGTGGCATCCGATCCCATGCCGCCGTTGCGGAGGCGCTCGCACACGTAAGCGCGGCAACAACGTGATCGCCCTGCTCGGGGGTCTGGCCCTGCTGGCAGCGCCCACTGTGCTGGTGCGCTCAGCAGGCGTTGCGGATCGCCTGCTCGACGGTCCCGTACCCGTGCTGATCGACGTCGACGCGGCCGATGCGGAAGCCGGCGCGGGCACACTGCTCGTGGAATACAAGGGCATCGACGGCGACACCGTGCAACACGCACTGTCGATACCGATCGTGCCCGGCTCAAGGACCAAACACTGGGTCGTCATCGACCCACCGACGTTCAGTACGGCGGTCAGTGCTTCGCTCATCGACGTCGACGGTGTTTCGCTGGCCGTCGCTAGCCCAATGCAACTGGATCTACTGGCGGAACCGGTCTCCAGATTGGCCGCTGGGGCCGGAAGTAAGCCGTCACTCCTGTTGATCGTGGGCACCGACCAACTTGGTCTTGAAGCCCTGCAGTTGAGCCTGAGCAGCCTGGTGCTCAACGAGCCGGCGCTTGCCATATCGACGAACGTCGAGTCAATGCCGCCCTCTGCAACAGCATTGCGCGGCGTCAACACAATCGTGTGGGGTGACGGCGGCCCGCCGGACGATCCGCTTGCCCGTGCCGTTCTGGAGTGGGTTGATGCCGGCGGCCACCTCGTGCTGACACCTCCGGCCATGGGTGCGCCATGGGGGCCCGG
>Ga0315336_1000544_pt1 | contig 98803 bp, 96 predicted proteins | sample ASW5metaG_FD_204512 | JGI IMG/M metagenome (GOLD analysis project Ga0315336, IMG submission 204512) | Ammonia-oxidizing marine archaeal communities from Monterey Bay, California, United States - ASW #5 | ecosystem: Environmental > Aquatic > Marine > Intertidal zone | place: USA: California...
GTCGAGAAGCGTCAACGAACGCTGAGTGACAAAATTGCTCAAAGTATTCAATTGTTGGATGCTCGGATCAATGTGGATATTCAATCACAGAACAAGTCAGTTTTGACTTCGATCTCCAAGACCGCGAAAAGTCAGTATCGGCTACAATCTACGGTTGAAGGGCTTTCAACAATTGCAATCTCATACTATGCGCTGGGCATAATCGGCTACGTTATAAGTGGGTTTGTCAATTATCTGCCAGTATCAAAAAACTTAGCGTTAGCCATGATAGCGCCGCTGGTGCTGTTTGCGAGCTGGAGTGGAATTCGCATGATCAAGAACCGTCACAAAGCAGACTAGCTAGATCTGTTTGATCAGACTTGCTGGATTGTTCATGATGCCATTGTCGATGTGGATTTTCATTTGCTCGCCGTCAAAATAGTTCTCAACGATGATCTTGCCGTCTTTCCAACGTTGCCAACAGATGCCATCGATCTGGTGGCGTTGTCCGTCAGACGTTGAGAAAGTTGTGAGGTTCCGAAACACACAGATTTGTGCATTCTCATCGATGTACAGGTCTTCAATTTTGCCTTCGATCGAAGCGGCAGAATCAATGAACGGTGCTTGCTTTTCTCTGCAGTCATTAAGATTTTCTGCAAACAATGCGCTGTTGGCGAATATTTGGACATTGTCGGCATAATAGATGTCGATGGCGCCAAGCGGATCGCCGCCTTGCAACAACTCAATTTGTGCTTGTACCACTTTGCTGAACTCAGGCATCAAATTCCCCTTGGTTACCCTCAGGGTTTCAGATTCGCTGCCGTCAGTCATCTTTTGAAGAGGCGGCTTTCAAGATTGCGTCCCACGCGAGTTCAGAGGCATAGGTACCCAGTGCAAATGGCTGCGCCGTATTCTCTTCAACTTCTTCAGTGCTAACAGCGAATAAAACATCACCATCAAACTCCGTATGGAACGGTTGAATGCCGCGGGCCATAGAGCTGTGAACTTGCTTAGCCACCTGTTGCAGGGCTGCACGCGGTAACTTCAAATTAGTGACCATGAGGGTCAACGTTGTATTGCCCATTTCTGGACTATTGCGCGCGCTTAAGTGCTCGTGAACATGAGATCGTTGATTAGTTCGTGGATCAAAGTTGCCGCGCACAACTTCTCCAGAACGATCGACTATCGCGCCAAACGGGTTGAGTATTGTCGCAACAAAAATTTCCACGTTTCCGACTTTTGTAAAGGCTGCACCTTGGCCGGTTAGCTCACCCTCTAGTCCTGCACCCACCAGTGCTTTGCCTGCGCTCGCGCTTGAGCCGGCGCCGAAACGACCTTGTGAAAATTGACCCTCTATCGCGTTTTTATGTGCGGCACGTCCTAATGCTTTGTCCGGGTAAACAGCGTTCTCTCTAAACCTGTAATCGAAAATTATCGCTCCAGCTGCCAATCCAATGTCTTGCCAGTCCGTGGAGTAATCAACTCTGCGATGAAGTTCAGCGCCGACGCCCATAATGGCCTCAAGCCCATATGCTGAACCGCCTGCAAAACATATTGAATCAACGACCGGATAATGGGTGCCGAGCGCGCCAATAGCACCGCCTCTGCAATCCGTCACCATCATCGCACGCTTCTTAAAGTCAAAGACGGTGCAACCTGTGCCCGCTAAAGCATAGTCAGCGGTTCCAATGCGCATGGAAGGCATTTCAAATACCAACACATCGCTTCCGCGTCGGTTGGTGGATATCTCTAGTTCGGAAAGGTCGTTGGTGACGGTCATTTCGAGAATCTCCTCAGAGGACTAGAATAGTCGGCGAGGAAATTTGCGCAATGCAGCTGGGCAGTTTTGGTCTGCCCAGCGCAGATTTATATCAGTTACTAAGAAAGCAGCTGTTTTAGTTTTGTAATTGGATTGGCAAGCACAAAGCTGCCAGCTGCGATGATAGCAATCTTGAACAAATCGCCAGCGATGAATGGTGTGCAGCCATAGACAAACACTTTGTCAGCTGGAACGAAGTTAGCAAGCCATAGCAGGCCAAGAACGTAAATTGGGATTAGGCCAATAAGCATGGCTGCGATTTTGCCAAGAAGCTTTTTGTCTTGAGCCAAATATCCAGTCACCGCTGATGCGATCAGCAAGCCAACAAGGAAACCGCCAGTCGGGCCCGCCATATAAGCAAAGCCAATGCCTTTTTCCGGTGTGCCGGCAAACACGGGCATGCCAGCGAGGCCTGCGAGCAAGTAAGTTGCAAATGTGCTGGTTGCTAGACGAGGTCCCAGATAAACGGCGAAGCCCATAACGGCCAACAGTTGCAGTGTCATCGGTACAGGCCAGAATGGCACTTGAGTGCGAGCTGCTAAAGTAAGGATAGCTGCGCCGATAATTGACGCACCTACAAACTTGCTGACTTTCGCAATTGTTTGCTGGTTAAGTTCTAGGCTTGAAAGTTGAGACATGCGGCTTCCATTCATTTTATAGATAATAATTGAAACGATGGCGCGATTAAGTCATTTATATCTATAAAAAGCAAGTAGTGTGAATGCAAACTGCATTAATTCAATAATTGCAATGAGTTGAGCTGCAGGTGTTCGTGCAAAGTATGCAAGGGACGTAGGTTGGAAGGCGCGCTAAAGAATCGAGCTAAGTTTACGGCCTGTCAATTTCACATGACGTTCGAGGAGCTTTGCGGCGTTTTCGATGTCGCCGATTTTTAGCGCTTTTAAGATCGTTCTATGATCTTGCTCGGTTCGCGTTTCCCATTTGGTTTTCCAGGATGCGAACAAAAATCGGGCACTGGCGTCGTGTAGGTTTTCCAAAATGGCAAGCAGTTTGGGCATACCGCAGTTTGCAACGATTGTGCGATGAAAGCGTTGGTTGGCTTCCTCCCAAGTATATATATCTTGAGCGCTTTCGCCTTCTTCGATCGCCTTCTGAGCAACGGCAAAAACTTGGCTGTTGATATGAGGGTAGGCGTGTTTGAGGGCTAGGACTTCTAATACAGAACGCATCTCTGCGACTTCTTTGGCTTCGCTCACATCAAAGGTGGAAACGCGCACGCCACGCCGCGGAATGCTGATGGCTAGTCCACGGGCTTCCAATTGTCGAAAAGCTTCTCGTACGGGAACGTGACTTGCGCCGAATTCCTCAGCCAAATGATCTTGGCGTAACTTCTCGTCAGGTTTTAAACTGCCTCGAATAATGCGTTCGGCAAGGGTCGAGGCAATGTCTTCGACAATTGTTCTTTTGTGAGGTTCCATAGATTATAGATAAATGGATTTTACCTTATCTGTCGAGGGCGTATCAGAAGAGTTTGGCGTGTTGAACTGTTCCCGACGTACTTTTGTTTTTGCATGACCGGTTTTTTCCCACTGAAACGGCGTGAAGGCTAGCTGCCAAACTGCACGCAGTGTCGCAAAACTAGTCAGTATCCAGTACAGCGGAATGAGCAGCTGCCAAATTGCAATGCCCAGCTGTCTAGTGTGGATTAAGCCGAGTATGGAAGCCGCTATGGCCGTCGAGTAGCCAATTACCATCACCAAAAGATGGAAATTCAGAACTGAATAGTCATCGAAGGCCGCTGCCTGATGGGTGATAAGGTCGTATATCAACCGGGCGAAGAACAAACCATGCAATGGAGCGGAAAACACCATGCCGCCCACGTACAGGTAAAACACAAATGACTTTTTCGCCCCCATTTGGGTGAATGTAGATTTGAAATCTTGGCTATGCACGAGGAGTGTCTGCATCCAACCTTTCATCCAACGCGAACGCTGTTTAATCCAAGGCCATATCTGAACCGGGGCTTCTTCGCGTGTGTAGCTTGCAAGCATCGCTGTACGTAAGCGACGTCTACTTAAGCGGACGCCAAGATCAGCATCCTCTGTAACGTTGAAACTGTCCCATGCACCGATGTTTAATAAGGTGGCCGTTCTGAAGTGATTGGATGTCCCGCCGAGTGGCATGGGTAAATCAAAATGCGCAAGCGTTGGCATGATCAGTCCAAACTGGGCAGCGTACTCTGCAGCGAATAAGGCGGTGAGACCATTCTCGCTCGCATTATCGATGGTCAATGATGCCTGTAAGCACTCCAGCTCTAAGTTGTTTGCAAAAATAGTTGCGGCTTGCCGCAACTGATTGGGAGAAGGAATGTCCTCCGCGTCAAATATAACAATGTGCTCACCTCGAGCAAACGGCAGGGCATAATTCACGGCCTTGGGTTTTGTGCGTGGTGCGCTATCCGGCACTAGAATGAGCTCGAACTGTGGCGCGCCAAGCAATGAGTGCACTATGGAAACAGTTGCCGACGAAGTGCTTTCTACGACGAACTTTATGTCCAGTTTCTCCTTCGGGTAGTTCAACCGGTTCATTGCTTCAAAAAGCTGCGGGACCATTTGCACTTCATCACGCAAGGGGATGAGTACGGTGTAGACAGGCAGGTCTTCGTTAGCGAGCATGTTGCCAGCCACAGACATGGGCAAAAGATCTCGGCCATAAAATGCGCAATAGAGCCGAAACGCTGCGGGCAGTAGATAGACCAAACCAAGTATGAGAATGGTGACAACTTCAAACTGCTTTGGTGTGAAAAACACAAATAGGGAGAACAAGAGAACAGCGATCAGAAATCCAAAGCGGACATTCCTAGAAAGTCCAATGTGCGCGCTCGCAAAAGGCCACTTCCGAACCAAACGATGTACTGCGTGCTGGTATATCCATGCTGAATGTTGTCTGGCATGAACAGGTTGAATGGCTCTAGGTGGAACGATGCATAGCCGGTCCCGAAGGGCGCGATTTTTGCTTATGGAGATGGTGAGGGCGAAGAAACGCCAGAAGTTAGGAGCAACAAAAAGCACATGTTTGCCGTCTAGTTTTCCTTCCACACTTCGAACCATGTGAAGATTGTCCACTTGAAGAAGTCGTTTAGGCTTCACAGTTGAAACGGGAATGGTTTCGCAAAACTGGGCATTGATGATCTGACTTGCACGGTGATAGATTTCGATCTCGCTGATGCCAAATTTTGCAGCACAAATTCGAAATGGATCGCTATCGCTTTGGTCAGCCTGAATAAGCACGAACCGGGCAGCCCAATCGCAGTCAAAATATTCTTTAAAAATTCGACGCAAAATTGCTGCGCCTAAGATATAGTTTTTCGAACTGGGCAAAAAAATCCGCCGCTGTTAAATATTTAACAAAGTATGAAAATTACTGTGGCCAGAATTAAGCAAGCTGTCAAAGACGACAAATGGAATATGAACGCAGGTTTATGAGTGCAATTCGAGTTTTTTTGATTGGCTGTGTCTGGTCATTGCTGAGCATCACTATGGCCTTTGCTCAAGTCATACCAAACCATACCGACCCTTCTGCATTTGAGGACGTGTTTGACGTTTCCCAGATCAAAGCTGTGCGATTTTTAACAACGGCTGACTTCCCGCCATTTAACTTCCGTGACAGCACTGGAGAGCTCGTCGGCTACAACATCGATTTGTCAGAGGCGATTTGTGCGGAAATTGAAATTGAATGCACTATGCAGTCTTGGCCGTGGAACCAAATTGAAAGCGCATTGTCAGATAACCAGGGCGATGCAGCGATCGCTGGCATAATGATCGATGTCGCGCATGCTCAGACGTTTGAGTTTTCTAACGTTTACATGAAATTACCTGGAAGGTTCGTTGCAAAGCGATCAGCCCCGTTGCTCAATCACTTCGATCCACACCAAACGCAAGTTCCAATAGGCGTAAGAAGAGGCTCAACTCACGCGCAGTTCTTATCCGATCACTTTGCCAATATGACGCCAATACTGTTCGACAGTGATTTAGCAGTGCTTGATGCACTTCAATCTGGTGTCATCGATGTGGCATTTGGTGATGGGATGCGTCTATCGTTTTGGTTGAACCAGAAGGATTGTTGCAGTTTTGTGGACGGTCCCTATTTCGATGGCAAACTATTCGGAAGTGGCATGTCGATTGCTGTGCGTAGCGGCGAAAACAACGTACGTCGGGCGCTCAATATTGCGTTGGATCGGCTGGGTAAATCGGGACGCTTAGACGAGCTTTATCTAAAGTGGTTCCCAGTCGGGTTCTACTAAGCTGTAAAAAAGCCCGTCCTAATCTGACTTCTTCTTTGCCTTAACACCATGATTGGGTTTGAACGGAAACGTTAGGACCCACCAAAGCTTTTCTGGGCCTTCTTGTTGTTCATGTGCCAACCCAATGATCATGCCTTCATGCCCATCTTTGGGCTGCTCAGTGTAGGTGCCAAACAATCTGTCCCACACCGTCAGAGCAAAACCATAATTCGTATTGCTTTCTTTCAGATCAATAGAGTGATGGATGCGATGCATATCGGGTGTCACCAAAACTCGACGAATGATGGCATCCAGCCACAATGGTAATTTGAAGTTGGCGTGGTTGAAAATCGCAGTGCCATTCACCGCAGCTTCAAACACAACAACCAGCACAGCCGGCGCTCCAATAATAATGACCGCCGCGGCCTTTACGAAAATTGAAAATATGATCTCAAGCGGATGAAAACGAACCGCCGAAGATGCGTCTAGATCATGATCGGAATGATGTACGCGGTGAAGACGCCAAAGTAGCGGCACTTTGTGGGTTACCCAATGCTGGGCCCAGATCACAAAGTCCAAAATGATGAAGGCGATTATCCACTCAACCCAAACTGGCCAATCAAGCCAGTTGAATAAGCCAAGATTGTTCTGTTCTGCGTAGAACGCGGCAATCAGTGCGGAGATAGGTACGAGGAGGAAATTGAGCCCGAGCATTAACAAGGAGACGCCAAGAAAACTGGATGCCATCAGGCCCAAATTTGTCGCCCAGCGAACGATGCGCGAATGGCGGCGTTTGCGTCGCGGCAACAGCGCTTCCAGCACGATCATTATCAAAAGGATGAGGGCAAAAGAGCCAAAGCGCCAAACGCCTTCATTAAAACCAAGTTCTTGCATGTGCATTCCTATATACTGAAATGCTTATACATCAGAGGGCTCAAGAAAGGCTAGACGCAATCAAACAAGATCACGTGAGTGGGGTGTGACCCATAATCACACCCAATAATGCATTGGTTATGCAGTGCGGTGACGTGCTTGTGCAGCCATTTCAATCGCAGCAGATGTCAGCTTGTTGATTTTCAAACGGCCGCGAAGGAGCTCAAGGATGCGGATTTCTTCTGGGCGAATATCAAGGTCTGCTGCTGCAACTTCAACGGCAACCGCATAGGCTGTATCAGCTAGTTTTGGTGGCACTGTCTCAGCGATCAAGTCGAGCACGATGTTCATGCCGTCATCATTGTCCAGCTTGTCGGCGCAGTCGCCGCATACGAATGTCAGCGCTTCTTGAGAAAAGTCACGGAACACTGGAAGGTTGCGAACAACAGAACCAATGCGTCCCAACTCTTCGTCAGACATGCGTCGGTCTGATGCGGAAACAACAACCATGATGTAAACTAGTGCTTCTTGTACTGATAGTGACATAGTTGCCCTCAAATCTTTCAATTGTCGCCCCAAAAGCTAGGTGCGTTCATCGCTAAATACAAGACGTTAGCTTAAGATTTTGCTTGCTCCATTTGCCGCATAGGATTGACGGCATTGCCTAGGTGTGCGAAATCGCCATGATTGTTGGCTTTCAGGAATGCTTGGGCGCTGACACGAACACACCAAACATTCGATTTTTCAACCAAAAGGGCAGCCAAATGGCAAATACCCCAACGATCTTTGACGCAGAGTTTTTCAATGAAGCAGCTAACGCACGCGCGTGGCCTTTTGAAGAAGCGAAAAAGATTATAAAACGGTTGGAAAAATCGCCCAAGGATGAAGTGATTTTCCAAACAGGTTACGGACCTTCCGGCCTGCCACACATTGGTACATTTGGTGAAGTTGCGCGTACATCTATGGTGCGTACTGCTTTTCGTTTGCTGACTGGCGACAAAATCCCTTCAAAAATCATCTGCTTTTCCGATGACATGGACGGCTTCCGCAAGGTGCCTGCAAACGTGCCGAACCAAGAGCATTTGGCACAATATCTGGGCATGCCACTTACTAAAGTGCCAGATCCGTTTTCTGATGAGTACCCAAGCTTCGCGCACCACAATAATGCGCGTTTGCAAAAGTTCTTGGATGACTTTGGCTTTGAATATGAGTTCGTAAGCTCGACTGAATATTACACCACAGGTGTTTTGGACACTGCGTTACTGCGCATGTTGGAAGTCTATGATGATGTGATGAAAGTCATTCTGCCAACGCTTGGTGAAGAACGTCAGAAGACTTATTCTCCGTTTCTGCCACTCTGCCCTCGCACCGGCAAGGTATTGCAGGTGCCAATGATCGCGCGCGACGTTGAAGCAGGAACTGTGACTTATGTCGATCCGGAAACGGAAGAGGAAGTGACAGTTCCTGTAACCGGTGGTGCTGTGAAGTGTCAGTGGAAAGCGGACTGGGCACTGCGCTGGTACGCGCTGGGTATCGATTATGAAATGTCGGGCAAAGACCTAATAGACAGTGTGCGCTTGTCTTCCAAGATTGTTCGCGCTATGGGCGCAACACCTCCAGAGAGCCTGAGCTACGAATTGTTCTTGGATGAAACAGGCCAGAAAATCTCAAAGTCAAAAGGCAATGGTCTTTCAATGGAAGATTGGCTGACATACGCTTCGCCCGAAAGCTTGGCTCTGTTCATGTTTCAGAAGCCAAAAACAGCCAAGAAACTATACTTTGATGTGATCCCGAAAGCTGTTGATGAGTACTATGCATTCTCGAAAGCTGTCGGCAAGCAAAGCGCTGCTGAGATTTTAGACAATCCAGCAACGCACATTCATGGTGATATGCCACCTGCACATGAATTGCCGATTAGCTTTGCTTTGTTATTGAACTTGGTGTCTGCAGCAAACGCGGAAGAAAGCGAAGTACTTTGGGGCTTTATTTCTCGTTATGCTGAAGGCGCATCTGCTGAAACGCACCCAGAATTGGATCGCCTTGTTGGTTACGCCATTCGCTATTTCAGCGATTTTGTGAAGCCGACGAAGAAGTTCCGCGTGGCGGATGAGAACGAAAAAGCCGCAATGGCCGAGTTGGCTTCTCGTTTGGATGAGGTAGAAGACCCAACTGACGCGAGTGCAATGCAGTCATTGGTATTCGAAATTGGCAAAAAGTACGAATTTGAACCGCTGCGCAATTGGTTTAAGGCACTTTATCAAGTGTTGCTTGGACAAGATCAGGGACCACGTTTTGGTTCATTCATTGCGCTTTACGGTGTTGAAGAAACAAAGGCGCTTATTGCAAAAGCACTAGAAGGCAAGCTCGTCTAATACGAGTTTGTAACAACGAATTTTGGAAACGCGCTGGTTCATTCGAATTGGCGCGTTTTGGTATCAACACACACGCGAAAGCGGATGGTAATTAGCCTACTGGCTTGCCCACATAATCCGCGCGATCCAATCCAGCTCTTTGACGTCAAAAGTCCTATTGGCATGCTCGGGATTGATCGAGTGTAGCTCCACAGTGTTCACCGTTTTGCGATGTAAGGTTTTGGCCAATACTTCACCTTCTAGCGTTCGCACAACCACGCGGTCGCCGCGTCTAATATCTTCAGTGGGTGAAACAATGATCACATCGCCATCGCGGTATAAAGGCATCATGCTTTCGCCGCTAACTTCTAGCGCATAGGTGTCGGAGTTTTTGCCGACCGGGATATTGACTTCTTCCCAGCCTTGTCCGGCTGGAAAGCCGCTACTATCGAAATAGCCACCGTCTCCCGCCTGCGCAAAGCCGAGCAATGGCAAACTGGTTTGGGATTTTTCATCCCGTTCAAAAAGGCCACCTCCTGAGAGGAACTGGTCCATGGTTTCGCTTGAGGCGTCCAAAACTTTGGCCACGCTTTCAGTTGAGGGCCAGCGTTCGCGGCCGTCTTTTGATATGCGCTTTGAAGGATTGAACGAGGTCGGATCAAGTCCAGCCATACGGGCTAATCCGGACACAGATAGTCCTCGACGGCGTGCCAAAGAGTCGACTGCGTTCCAAATCGTTCGATGGGTAATCATGGTCTGTGCCGCGCAAAAAGGAATTGTTTCAGACAAAAGGATTAAAATCCTATCTATTCTGTTATCTGTCATCATCAATATTGTAAAGAAGCAAGCAAGAAAACCGTGCTTTTCCTTGCGTAGTGCGCCGAATTTGCCTAAGTCCAGAGCAATCAATAAGCAGGGAAAATCGGCAATGAATATCTATAAAGTTTGCTCCATCGAACATTGGCAATCTTCAAAAACCAAAGGTGAATTCACCGGCGTTTCGATCGACTTATCAGATGGATTTATTCACTTCTCGTCTGGTGAGCAGCTAGCAGAAACATTGCGCTTGCACTTCAAGGGGCAAGAAAACCAAGTATTGCTGACAATTGATCCGGAGCTCATTGGCACCGATGTGACTTGGGAAGCATCCCGCGGCGGCGCGTTGTTCCCTCATCTTTATGCTGACCTACCCCTTAAAGCGATTACCGCAGAGCACAATCTAGTTCGCGACGGTGACGGCGAATTCATCTTGCCCGAAGGACTGTAAGCAAAATGGTATTCTCAAAAGTCGCTAAATTCCTAAGTCAGCCTGCAGTGCAAAACCTAAGCCGTGAGTCTTTGCTTCGGCTTGACCCAGAAATAGCACATCAACTCAGCATCAAAGCGATCAAGCTTGGTGCTGTTGCTCCAGAAGAGAGCACTGATGCTGGCTTTATGCAAACCGAAATTGCTGGGCTAACGCTCAGAAATCCTGTTGGCATGGCCGCGGGTTTTGACAAAAACGCAGAGGTGCCAAACCAACTCTCAGACATGGGTTTCGGCTTTGCAGAAATTGGTACAATTACCCCAAGACCACAGACGGGTAATCCGAAGCCTCGCCTTTTCCGTGTTGCGGAAAAAGAAGGTGTGATCAACCGAATGGGCTTCAACAACGAAGGCCATTTGGCAGCATACGAACGTCTTACAAGCAACAAACAAGCTGGTGTGACCATTGGTGTAAACGTTGGCGCCAACAAAGACAGTTCAGACTTTGTAGCTGACTATGTTGAAGGGGTTACTCGGTTCGCGCCAATCGCGGACTATCTTACGATCAACATTTCATCTCCAAACACACCTGGGCTTCGTGATTTGCAGTCAGAAGAAGCGCTTCGTCGTTTGCTTGGCGAGTCTTTGGCAGCCAGAGCGAAGGCTTCGGTTCGTGTGCCGGTGTTCCTGAAGTTGGCACCTGACTTAGATGAAACCCAGATGGATGAAATTGTGTCGGTGATCAAACAGGTTGATCTTGATGGATTGATCATTTCAAACACCACATTGTCGCGTGAGCAAGTGGCTGGTTGCGAACATGCTGATGAAGCCGGTGGCTTGAGCGGCAAACCACTGTTCAATTTCTCTACACAGCGTTTAGCTCAAATGCGGATGCGTGTTGGCCCTGATCTACCCATCATTGGTGTGGGCGGCATTCACTCGGCTAAATCTGCGGCTGCTAAAATGAGTGCTGGTGCTAATGCGATTCAGCTTTATAGCGCGCTGGTATTTGGCGGAATGGAGATGTTGCGAGACATCAAATCTGGTCTGACCACTCAAGTGCGTCAAAACAAAATGAAAAACATCAGCGAGATGACATCCACGCACGTTGAAGATTGGGCCTCAGGAAAAGCGCAAATCTAACAATCAGTCCAAGGGGCGCTAAGCCCCTTGTTCGACCTTTGCGAATAACTCGGGTGTTCTGATTTTAAGCAACACAAGGAACACCACACTTCTGCCAATGAAGAAGCTGTGTAAAGCCATCCACAATCCTGCAATACCCCAAATAGGCGTCAGCACTGCCCAAGTTATCGCAAATATGATTGTGGAAATGATCATGCCGTTTCGCATGTCGGAACCCATTGTTGCCCCTGCGAACACACCATCCAACACGAACGCGAGCACGCCAAATACAGGCGCAATCGCTGCAATGAAAAGATAGTCTCGCGCGGTTTGACGAACAACATCGCTTGTGGTCATAAAGTCGATAACGGTCGGGCCGGTTATCAAGAATAATACCGTTAGTGCTCCGCTAAGGATGAAGCCCCAAACAGAAGATAGTTTAATCGCATCAATGAAGGCTGGCCGCCAACGTGCGCCAATGGCCTTGCCGCAAAGTTGCTCAGATGCGGCGGCTAACCCATCAAGGAAAAAAGCCGCAACCATCATAAAGTGCAACAGGATCCCATTGGCTGCCAAAATGTCATCTCCGGCGCGTGCGCCCTGCGAGGCAAAGAACGAAAACACAGCGCTTAGCAACACAGAGCGGATGAGAATGTCGCCGCTCAATCCCATCAAGCGTTTGATTTGACCAGTGTTGAACAAATCAGCTTCAGCCAACTTCCTTGTAAGTCGCTGATGACCACCAAGTTGGATGACTGCCCAAACGACGCCAATTGAAAGCATCAGGATTTGAGAGGCTACCGTGCCCCAAGCCACGCCGACGATGCCCATTTCCAGTCCAAATGCGAAAAAGATTGAAAGGCCTATGTTGGTGACGTTGAGGACCAATTGCAGGATGAGAGCAGTGAAACTCTGTGCGCGGCCAAGGAACCAGCCCAATAGAGCGAAATTCATCAAAACAAATGGCGCACCCAAAACACGAATGTAGAAATAGGTCTGAAAGGCATCAACCACTTCTGGGCTTGCGCCGTAAGCAACGCTGGCCAACTCGGCTATAGGCACCATGAGCGCGAGGACGACAAGTCCAGCAAGAAAGCCAACTGTTAGGGCACGTACAAGGTGTGCTGCTTGAGCGCTATCGTCTCGAGCGCCAAACGCTTGCGCCGTCAGGCCAGTAGTTGATAGACGTAAAAAGTAAAAGATTGCGGCGATGAAATCAAAGACCAAACCACCAATCAGCAGCCCGCCCAAAAGATCGACTTCGCCTAAGCGGCCAACAATCGCAGTGTCTGCAATGCCGACGAGAGGCTCGGTGACGAATGCCAAAGCTGTAGGTAGCGCAATGTGCCAAACATCTTTATGGCCCACTTTAAAGGGGTAGCTTTTCCCGTTCATTGATCATCACCTTTGGAAATGGGCGACACGCGTGCGACTGCACAAGCCCAATGGATTCGTAAAGGTGAATTCTAGTATTGGGATTGCTGAGCGCAACCCCAATTTAATGCAGTCGTAAAGCTAGGAGATAAACCGACGCCACAAACGAATGAGGATGTATAGTGGAAACACAATGGCGGCGCCAAAGCCGAACCAAACACCCAAATCACCCATAAAGCCGCCAAGGTCTGCAAAAGTCTGGCCAATATAGCGGCCAAGGGTGCCAAATATCGTGCCCGGCGTAATGTCAGCCATGCGCATGACGAACCCTACGATAAGTGACAGCACGACCAGCTTCAAGAATATGCGTGGTTTGCTGCCGCCAAAAAAGTCGTGTTTTGAAACGTGATCGTCTCGCTCTTGATCTCTTGAATCTGATTTGCTCATTTTATGCCCCAAAATTTTTAACGGTCTGACGAATTCGCTGGCGATCGTCGACTCTTGGAGTAAATATAGGAACAATGCGCCAGACAACAAGCACCAACGCTTCAAAAGACCAAAAACAGAGCAGTCTGTTCTCCCATGCTTGGGGACTGCCGACACCTGTTCAGAATTGGTTTGAGGACAAAGATTGGGTGCCACGCACGCATCAGCTGGACATGCTTGAAGCTGATAAGGCAGGTAAATCAGCACTTCTGATTGCGCCGACAGGCGCAGGCAAAACCCTTGCTGGATTTCTGCCTTCAATTGCTGATCTGGCAGAAAACAAATTTGACGGCATGCATACGCTCTACATCTCGCCGCTCAAAGCGTTGGCGGTGGATGTTGCACGTAACTTGATGGACCCTATTGAAGAAATGGGGCTGGATATCCGTGTCGAAACGCGAACCGGCGATACACCTACTTCTCGTCGACAACGTCAGCGATTTGATCCACCAAACATATTGATGACGACGCCAGAACAATTGGCGCTGATGCTTTCGCACAAAGAAGCGCCAAAGCTGTTTGGCAGTTTAAAACGTGTGGTGTTGGATGAATTGCATGCCCTAGCATTGTCCAAGCGTGGTGATCTGCTGGCGCTTGGTTTGGCTAGGTTAGGCACGCTTTGCCCTGATCTGAAGATATCGGCATTGTCCGCAACTGTTGCAAAGCCTGAGATGTTGCGAGAGTGGATTGGGACGCCAAAGCCAGAGCGTGATGTCGCATTTGTTACGAACACCGGCGGTGCCGACCCCGAAGTTGAAATTTTAGCGAGTGACGACCGCGTGCCGTGGGCAGGGCACTCCGCGCAATATGCGGTTCCTGAACTGTTGGAAACCATCAAACAAAACGGCACGACGCTTTTGTTTGTAAACACACGTTCTCAAGCTGAAATGATCTTTCAATCCCTTTGGGAGTTGAACGAAGATGGTTTGGCCATAGCGCTTCACCACGGCTCGCTTGATGTCGAACAACGTCGTAAAGTTGAGGCGGCAATGGTCGCCGGAAAACTGCAGGCGGTTGTGTGTACGTCAACGCTCGATCTAGGCATCGATTGGGGCGATGTGGATCTTGTCGTGCAAATTGGCGCGCCCAAAGGTTCGTCACGGCTTCTCCAAAGGATTGGCCGTTCTAATCACCGACTTGATGAACCATCGCGCGCTGTCTTGGTGCCCGCAAATAGGTTTGAAGTGTTGGAATGTGAAGCCGCAAAAGAGGCCGTGAAAGAACGGGCGCAAGACAGTGAGGATCCACAACCAGGTGGCCTTGATGTGCTGGCGCAGCATGTGCTGGGAATGGCCTGTAGCGCACCCTTCAACGCTGTGGAGCTGTATGACGAAGTCGTCTGCGCTTGGCCGTACAAAGACTTATCATGGGAACAATTTGAGCGCGTTGTGGATTTTGTTGCCACCGGTGGATATGCCCTACGCGCTTACGAAAGGTTTGCTCGTCTAAAGAAAACTGAAGATGACACTTGGCGGATCACTCATCCATCAATTGCACAGCAGTATCGAATGAACGTGGGGACCATTGTTGAAGAACCGATGCTCAAGGTAAGATTGGTTCGATCACGTGGGCAACGACAGGGCGCAACATCGGGACCAATTGGGCGTGGTGGTCGCGTGCTGGGTGAAATTGAAGAATACTTCATTAGTCAGCTCAAGGCCGGGGATACATTCATCTTTGGCGGTGAAATCGTCGCCTTCGAAGCAATCAAAGACACAGAGGCATACGTTTCTCGTTCATTTGCCAAAAACCCCAAAATTCCATCCTACATGGGCGGGAAATTTCCACTGTCCACGTATTTGGCGGAACGAGTGCGCAAGACCCTTGCGACACCGGAGCTGTGGCAAAAGATGCCTAACCAAGTCAGCGATTGGTTACGCCTTCAACGAGATTTCTCAACACTGCCAGGTACGGATAGTTTGCTGGTTGAGACTTTCCCAAAGGCAGATAAATACTTCATGGTCTGCTATCCTTTTGAAGGCCGTTTGGCGCATCAAACGCTTGGGATGCTGTTGACCAAAAGGCTGGAGCGGGATCGCGCAAAGCCGCTGGGTTTTGTAGCCTCTGAGTATGCCTTGGCCATATGGTGTGCCACCGACATTGGAGCGCAGTTCAAACGTGGGCGGTTGTCCTTGAGCGAGTTATTCGATGAAGACATGTTGGGCGATGATCTTGAAACCTGGTTGGATGAATCTAGCTTGATGCGTCGAACATTCCGCAATTGCGCGGTGATCTCAGGGCTGATTGAGCGGCGCTATCCGGGCAAAGAAAAGTCGGGACGCCAAGTCACCATGTCATCTGACCTGATTTACAATGTTCTGTATGAACATGAGCCCGATCATATTCTTATCCAAGCGACACGCCGCGATGCCTCCAGAGGCCTATTGGATATTGAAAGGCTTGGGGCCTGTTTGAAACGTATCAAACGGCATATAATTCACAAAGATTTGGAGCGAATCTCGCCGCTTGCCATTCCGGTTATGCTGGAGATTGGCAAAGAACCAATCTTTGGTGAAGGACGAGATAGTGTGTTGGCCGAAGCAGCCGACGATTTGCTTCGTGAGGCGTCTGGCAACTAGAGAGATTGATATGGCTGAGCGATCATTTGAGATCCGAGAAATGTTGCACGCAGAATATTGCACTTGGTCGGCAATGCGCATGGAACTTTATTCCGAATTGGAACCAGCCGTAGCCGAGATCGAGGCGCAGAGGTTTCTAAGTGGCGAAGACCCCGACCTAAAGGTCGTCTTTTTAGCAATTGTTGATGGTGACCCTGTTGGTTTTGCGGAATTGGGCGAACGTTCTCTTGTGGATGGATGCTTTGATGGTCCTGTCGCCTACTTGGAGGGGTGGTTTGTATATGAACAATACCATCGTTCTGGTATTGGCCGCGCTCTAATTGAACAATCAAAGCGCTGGGCGAGGGAGAATGAATACCCACATCTTGCATCTGATGCCGAACTGAGTAACACCTTAAGTCAAACTGCTCATAAGGCATGTGGATTTGAAGAAGTTGACCGCATTGTTCAATATCGAATGAAGTTACACTAATGGCCGTTGCGAATAGACAACAACAAAAAGCGGAACGACCAGAAACCACAATTGAATTCTGTGGGGCTGTCTTCACGCCGCTATGTTCAGGTGCGATGTATTGGGCGGAACATCAAACGCTCTTGGTCGCCGACCTTCATTTGGAGAAAATGTCGTCTTTCGCAAAAGGCGGACAGTTCTTTCCCCCGTACGATACGGGCGCGACCTTAAAGCGGTTGGCTGCTGATATTGAGCATAGTGGCGCTCAACGGGTCATAGCTCTTGGCGATAGTTTCCACCGTGACGAAGGAACGACAACTCTTAGCCTCAATGATGTTGATGCAGTGTCAGCTATGACAATCAAAGTGGATTGGATTTGGATCGCTGGAAATCACGATCCGTCAGAGCACGAGCTAGGTGGATCATGCTGCGAAAGTGTGGCTATGGATGGGATCATTCTTTCGCATGAACCCGATCCAAAAGTTAAATCACAAATCGCTGGGCACTTGCACCCATCGGCCCGAGTTGCAATCAATGGCCGCTCCACAAGAAGCGCTTGCTTTGTTTACGACAAAGTCCGGATGATTATGCCTGCTTATGGCGTATCAACCGGAAGTTTGAATGTTCTGAAAGATGTATTTCAGCCCGTGATCAAACGTTCAGAAATGGCAGTCGCTGTGTTGGGGAAAGACAAAGTGTATCCTGTTAGCCCCAAACATTTGGTCCATCGCTAAAAGCGAATTTGGAAACCAGTTTTGCTTTGCTTAAAGCCAGATGCTTCATAGAAGGCGAGCACTTCTTCCCGTTTGCTCCCTGTGAGCAACATTGCCTTATAGCAACCAGTGCGTTTTGCTCGGTCCACAGCTTCAGCTAAAAGCTTACGGCCAAAACCACGCCGATTGTGCGATTTGTCGGTCACCACGTTTTCGATAACCCCGAATGGACGACATCCACGTGTTAGGTTTGCCAATATATGCAAACTGCAGGTAGCTATGATTTGTCCCTCAACTTCAACGACAAGCAAATCTTGCTGTGGATCATCAATGGCCAATGCAAGAGCATTGCGAAATGCGCTTTCTGACACCACAGGGTCCTTCGTATGGAGCTGAGCGTATAGCGTTTGCAACTCGGATGCGTCGTGGATGTTTGCAGAACGGATGTCCATTAGACAATCAGCCTTGCGACGAAAATCAGGATCAACACAACACATGTAAGCCAAGTAAGGACAGCGCGAAGTCGAGCGTAGGCTTGCGGAACGCGCCCCTGCATGCCTGCGGCAACATCCCAAACACCATGAATGGCAAAGCCGATAGTGAGGATGATCAGGCCCAAATTGATAGGCATCAGAATTGTTACGAAGCCTGCAATCGATCCGAACGCACCAACGATGTATGTCAGGTCGCTCCCAGCACCGCCTTGTAGGCGAACGCCCCAGCGAACACCGCCAAGAAACGACAGGATCAATGCGCCATAGGCAACAAGAGCTCGTTCGAAAACGCTGACATCAAAAGGTGAGATTGCTGGGAAGACTGTGAACAGTATGCCGATGACAAATGGAACCCACCCTGCAAGACCGGCAAAAGCGACGGTTCGTGACCAAAATAGGGGCAGGCTGCTCATAATTTTATCTCCGGAATGCGACTCCGCTTAGCCATCCAGTAAATATCGCCAGCAAAACGCAAATAAGTCCATAGTAGAACGAATAGTTTTTGGCGCTTACAGAAAGGAAACGTTCAAAACCAACTGTTTTAACGGAAAAGCGTTGGGCCTTTTTAGCGACCAACTTGCCATCTTGGAACAGATGGGTGATCGCAATATAATTACCATTGGGAACATGTGCCGGTAAGTCGATACGAGCTGAGTAGAATGTATTCGAATGGAACGTCACGCCGTGATCGACAAGTTTATACAAATCTTGTTCTTTCATCAGACGGATCAATTCGCGACTGAATTCGCCAACTTTTTCGATACTTCCTTCAGGCTGAAGGAATGGTGCACTATCAAAGGCTAGTCCATTCACTGAAAGCTCTTCGCTATCCGCGACCTGTTCAATCGGCAGGTTCGAAATCAAATGAAAGAACGAAGGGAAGTTGTTAAATGCGACTTCCTCGCCGTTCAGCCAAACACCGAATTGATTTGTTTTACGGCGAGCAACGCGTTTCGAGGTTGGCCCACGCACAGCAATTACTATGTGATAATTGTTCGTCACCGCATCAGCGTCAGCATCAAACTCTTTTTCAATGTTGCCGAAGAGAGTGATCTCTTCACCGGCGAAAGTAGAGTTGATTGAAACCTGAGGGTCCGAACTTGCTGCGACCAGTCGCTGTGCTGATGCCATTTGCACTGAAACGAGTAGAGCGAGAACAGCGACAAATGATCTGATCATCCCGCACCGCCAATCAGAACTGTCATTGAGAACGGATCTGCTGGAGTGAGGAGGAGCGAAAGAGCGAAACGAATTGCAACGGCTAAAACGATAATGGCAAGCAAGGCACGCAACTGTTCGCCGCGAAGGTGCTGACCTGCAGATGCACCAAACTGTGCGCCAATTACCGAGCCGATCATGAGCGTGAACGCCAACATGATGTCCACGGTTTGGCTGTTCACTGCGTGCAGAATTGTTGTTGCAGCCATGATCGCCATGACTTGCAACAATGATGTGCCAATTACGACAGAGCCAGGTACTCGAAGAATATAGATTAGCGCTGGAACAAGGATAAATCCGCCGCCGATACCTAGCAATGATCCAAGGAAGCCGATGCTTGCACCGATCATGATCACCGGCAGAATGCTGACGTAGAGTTTTGATTTTTTGAAGCGAACACGAAGGGGAAGACCATGCACCCAGCTGTGTTGACCGGGCAGTTTTTCTGGCTGTAACTTACCAGCTTTGTGCTTAATCATAGAGCGCGCAGCTTCGACAAACATCAAGCTGCCGATCGAACCCAAGAAGATCAAATAGCCCAGAGAAATAACAAGGTCCAATTGACCTGCCGCGCGCAAAATTCCAAACGTCCATACGCCGCCTGTGGCACCGGTGATGCCTGAGAGGATGAGGAATAGCGCTAGCTTTAAATCGATGCCGCCACGTCGCCAATAAGACAGTGCGCCAGAAGTGGAAGCCGCAACGACTTGGCCCGTCACGGAAGCAACGGCAACGGGAGCTGGAATGCCTGAAAAGATCAACATGGGCGTGAGCAAGAAGCCGCCACCAACGCCAAATAGTCCTGAGAGGAAGCCAACCGCACCGCCAAGGCCAATCAACATAAAGATGTTGAGTGAAATTTCAGCGATGGGCAAATATAGCTGCACGGCAGAACATCCCAGTGAAGGCACAAGTTGAAGGTGGGTGTAGGCTCACGCCATTACCCTGTCAATCGCTCAAGAGGGCGGTATTGCCCTATTGTTGAACCCTATTGTGCCTATGCAACACTCTTATACTGGTTGGCTGCCCAAAACGGTGAGCAGGCGTGGATTAATCGCGCCTGTTTCGTTCATGCCAAGATCGCGTTCAAATGTTCGAATTGCGTCGCGTGTCTTAGGGCCAATTAGACCGTCAGGTTTTCCAAGGCTAAAGCCAAGCTTTGATAGAGCGATTTGAACGCTCAAAACTACGTCTTGCTTTGAAATCTCTTTGCCAGCGTCAAACTGATCAGACCAAGTGCCGATTGAAGCAAAGTTGCTTGCCAATTCTATTTTTGTTGGCTGCCAAGTTGCAAGCTCTTGCATGACCTTCGTCATCTGCTGCGGGTTCAGTGAGCGTGCAACGTCATCGCGTGCCTTCGCTGCATCTTTGTCGCCAAAGTTCGCTGCAATTGAGAACCACTTGTATGACTGTGAGAAGTCTTGGTCGACGCCAAGCCCGCGAGCGTAAAGCATTCCTAGGTTAAACTGGCTATCCAATACGCCACGTTTTGCAGCTTCTTCGAACCAACGAGCTGCAGCGCCAAAGTCGCGTGCGCCATCTGGTCCACCTGCATGAAGGGCTGCAAGGTTGTGCATACCCATTCGGTTGCCAGATTCTGCTGCGCGCATGTACCAAAGCTTTGATTGTTCGATGTCTTTGCTTACGCCAAGCCCATGTTCAAATGCTGTACCCAAACGATATTGAGCCGGGGCATAACCAGCAGCAGCTGCACGTTCGAACCAAACAACGGCTGCTTGGGAATCTTTGCCAACTGCTTTGCCTTCAGCATAGATCAAGCCGATTTCAAACTGAGCTCTTGGATCTCCACCTGCTGCAGCGGCACGCAATGCCTCTGGACCGAGCTGTATCGGCGGCATTTCGATGACGGCAGGCGTTGCAGGCACACTTGCAGTTGTTAGGGTGTCGGTTGTCATTGGCACAGGTGGAACTAAACCAAGGTTCTGATCTGCCAGGCCCTGCCCATTGGTCAAAGCGGCAAGGTCAGTTACTTCTTCAGGAAAACTTTGCTGAGCAATTGCTGTTTCAACTTCAGTCATGCTGATCTGACGTGGCGCTTCACCGACGTCGGCCGTTGCTGGCAATGTCAGATTAGAAAGCTCGTTGTTATTGTTGCCACGATCAAGAACCAAATTGGCAGTCATGGCAATGATAGCAACCACGGATGCTGCCAGCAGAATAGGTTGGCGGTTCTTAGTGAGGAAGCTTTCACCATTGCCATCTTTGAGCTTGTCGAAATCTGGGTCGGCATCTTCGCCTAATTCGAACGCGCTTCGCGGTTTCGGCGTGTCTGTAGCTGAATGCTCACGGGCCAACTCTGGACCTTTTGAGACCAATGTCGATTTTGCTGACGCGATTTCCGGTGTTGGTTCAGGTAGTTCTTCTATTTCAGGAACTTCGGCAACGGGTTCAGACTGCGGAATGATTTCTTGAGCTGCGACAGCTTCAAGTTCTGCATCGCTGTCTTTTTCATTTTTGCCAATGTTTACAGATTTGATCCGCTCTAAGGCGCGTCCAAGCAGTCCACCACCAGAACTCGATTTGGGTTCAGGCTGACGTTCCTGCGTTGCACGACGAGCTGCAGCGATAAAGCTCTCTCTAGAACTTGCGCCACTCGTTGGTTTCTGAGGTTCGACAGATGCAGGTGCGTTTTCAAGCTTCATGCGCTGCGCTCCTGCGCGACGTTTGTCCGCAAGTTCGCTATCACTCATATTAAATGAAGACTGAGGTGCTGACGGCTTTTCCGTCCTGATATCGGAAAGGGACCTTGAAACGGTGTTTTGACCAGTTGAGCTCAACGGTGCAGCAGCAACTTGTTCTTTGCGTGCTTGAACCGGTTTTGCGGGCGCGGATGGTGCCATGGCTTGTGCAGGTTTTGGTGCCACAGGCTGAGGCTGAACAGGCTTAGCTTGCGAGACTGGTTTCGCTTTTGCGTTGTTTGGCTTTCCAGACAAAGCCTCTAAGCGATTTAGGCTTTCGCTGAGTTTGCCTTCGATTGCCTTAAGACCAGTATATTGTTCGCCGCCACCAGTTGGAAGATGGTTCTCTAAGCGACCGATTGCATCTGCAATTCGGTTTTCCATTGCCTCAAGTGCATTAAGTGAAACAGATGCACCTGAACTAACTGCGGTACCAGTGGTGCGTAGTTGACCCAAGGTTTCGTTGAGCCGGCCTTCCATCGCCTTTAGAGCATTGATGGTGCTAGCAGATGCTTCGCCTTCGCCACCGCGAGCTTGTGCTGCATTAATGCCGGAGATCGCTTTCGTGATGCGACCCTCCATAGCTTCAAGGCGTTGAGAAATTGCGGGTGCTGCGGAACCATTGTCTGAGCCGCTATTGACGCCCATATCGTCAAGACGACTTTCAAGCGCTGAAAAGCGTGGTTCCAACGCGCTGACAAGTTGACCGCGCAACCTACCAATCTCTTGGCGGATGTCGGATGTGATCTCGGGGGAACCGGCGTTGTCCATAGCAGCTAAGCGCTGAGAAACATTTTCAACCTGCGCTAAAATCTGCTGGCTGGAGTTAGCATTGTCTCTCTTCTGCATATCGCCAACTGCATGGGCAATGCCTGCGATGCCCTTGGCAATCGTTTCAATGCCCGAGTTAGGGCGATCAATGCTCTGCTCAAGACTATCAAATTTGTCGTAAATCGCGCGAATGCTTGTTTCGATACGGGCTTGGCGTTCGCCAGATGTATCGACAGGTTTCTGGCTGTGCAGCTCTTCCAAATGTTCAATTTGACGAGCTTGTAGGCCAGCTAGACTTTCAAGGGCATTCTGTAATCCATCAAGCTGGTCGCCAATTGCGTCTGCTTGTGGTGTCTGATGCGCGCTGACTTCAGCGTACAGATTATGAATTTTATCTTCAAGACGGTCAAAGTTATCGCGATTGGGAACGCTGTGTGCAAGATCGCGCACACTACGATGTAGGCCTTCAATCTGCCCTGTAATTTCAGCGTAGTCATGATCGTTGTGGCTTTGATAGTTTTGAGGTGCAGCGTAAGCTGGCTGAGAAGGCGCGCTATACTGAGCGGCTTGCTCTTCTTCAAACTGTTGTGTCGACGCACGGATTTGCGCGATTGCAGCATCCAACTCATTTTCAGAGTTCTTGCGCTTCTTCTTTTTCTTCTTTTGCGATTTGGTTTTCTTGGAACCCAAACGTTCAACGGCATCGCGCACGTTAACAAGCGCCTCTTGCCGGCGTGTTTCCATATCAGTTAAAGCGCTCATGTCAGATCTTTGCTGGTAGCCAGTATGCGGAACAGGTTCTGGTGCGTAGTCGTCTTCGAACTCCAAGATCTGGTCTTGAACTTGCCCAAGCAAATCTTCCAGCTCACCCTTAAGCTCATCCCAAGGTTGGGCAGTTGAGCCATATTGGTTTGATAAAGGCATAGGAGCCGATTTACGCTGACGACGTGGCATATTCTATCCAATTTTCGGTGGCCCAACTTCGGCCAGGCGAATATCTAGTTCTCGAACAGCCCTACCATTCCGCGAACATGGTAAAGAAGCTGTTAATTCCTTGTGGAAATTGACTAAAATCGGGACGATTCGGCTTGTAGTTGCTCAGAGTTGAACCACTTGTGGCAGCAAGGCACGCAAACGACAGAATTACGCCGACTGCGATCTAATGTGATGGGGACGAACAATGGCCGGAAAACCTGCCGGTGGACACGTTTATACGATTGGTGATTTGGGCGATTTTTTCGGCATTACCCATCGCGCGCTTCGGTTCTACGAAGACAAAGGTATGCTTAAGCCAAGGCGAGTCGGGCAGAAGCGTCTGTATTCCAACAAGGACCGCACCAAGCTCCGCTTGATCTTGAACGGTAAGCAGATCGGTATGACGATCCGAGAAATTCAAGACTTTCTGGAAAGCTACGAGCTGCGCGATGGCAACGATGTACAGATGCGCAAGGCATTGGCAAAAATTCGCTCTCAGCGTTTGATGTTGAAACAACGCCGAGAAAGCATCGAGATCAGCTTGCTCGAATTGGAGCGGGTAGAAAAGATCATTTCAGGGATGGTCGAAGGCGAAACTTCGCTGGAAGAGTAGTCCATTCGGCTGAAACCCCAACGTGTGGCTTGTTCTGACCTGAATGTTGCGCTACACCAGATTTAACGATCAGTACAGGAAACTAAATGTCTGTAAATCGCATCATAATTGCCGACGACCACCCGTTGTTTCGTGCCGCATTGCGTCAAGTAATAGAGACAGAACACGGCGCTTCAAGCACAATTGAAGAAGCTGGTGATCTGGAAAGCCTTTCAGCCTTGTTGGACGGAAATCGCGACTGCGATTTGGTGTTGCTCGATCTTGCTATGCCGGGCGTACGTGGGTTCTCTGGCCTGCTACTCATTCGCGCGCAGTTCCCAGAAATTCCAGTGATGATCTGCTCTGCAAGCGATGATGGCGGCACCGTTCGTCGTTCAATCGACTTGGGTGCATCTGGTTTCTTGCCAAAGTCTGTGGGCGCTGATGCGATTCATGCATCTATCAAGACCGTTCTTGAAGGCGGAATTTGGGTGCCGGATGGCTTCACATTCGATGAAGAAGACGGTGAGATTGCAGAATATACGAAACGTCTAGCGACACTTACACCGCAACAAGTTCGTGTTTTGATGATGCTTTCAGATGGTCTGATGAATAAGCAAATCGCATACGAATTGACCGTTTCAGAAGCTACCGTAAAAGCACACGTTTCAGCCATTTTGCAAAAGCTGAACGTGGATAGTCGTACACAAGCTGTGATCGTTGCTTCAAAGTTAGAGCAAGGCCAAATTGATGCGGCGACTGGCAACTAGCTAGTCGCACAGGGCTTTTTCAAACTCGCTCAAACCTTTTTGACTGAAGCTAACGACACGTGAGTTGAGCTCGCGCTTTGCCCACTTTCTATTATAGATTTCATCCAGCAATGCCTTGCCCAATGTGCCGGCCAAATGATTTCGTCTCTCACTCCAATCAAGACACTGCCGACAAAGTGGGCGTCGAGATACTCTGATTGCTTTAAGGTCGATCCCAAAATCAGCAATGAACGCCTCGCCTTTGGGCGTTAGAGAAAGTTGATATTCGGTTTCCAAAAGATAGGCCTTGGACAGTAGCGAACCATAAAGCTTGATGCCTAGATCCCCAGCAAGGTGATCATAACAAACCCGGGCTTTGCGAAGGGCTGGGTCTTTCGGACCAGTGCGAGTTCGAAGATGTCCACGGCTTGCCGCCAGACTCATCAAGCTTTCCAGCACATCTGCGACGTCACCATCCGGCAGTGAATAGTATCTATGTCGGCCTTGTTTGCGTTGTTTCACAAGCCCGCCATCAGCAAGCTTTGCCAGATGTCCACTTGTCGTTTGCAGCGTGACACCAGCTTCATTTGATAGCTCGGTCGCAGTTAGCGCCTTACCGCTCATTAGTGCAGAAAGAATGTTGGCCCTCGCGGGGTCACCGATCAATTGCCCAATTCTAGAGATGTCTGGTCCGTCTTTCATACTTCGATGATAACCGAAGCATTCTTGTGATTCAACATGCGATAACTGGCTCAACAAAGGAGTTTGCATGATTACGTGTTTCATTCAGTACCAAATTGATCCGACAAAAAAAGCAGAGTTTGAGCAGTATGCTCGCAATTGGGGGCAGGCAATCCCACAGTGTGGTGCCGAGCTGGTTGGTTATTTTTCGCCGCACGAAGGGTCCTCAACTTTGGCATATGGCGTTTATTCCATAGAGAGTTTGGCAGCGTACGAACAATATCGCGCTGACCTATCCCGTCACCCGATTGGGCGGGAAAACTATCAATTTGCACAAAAGAAAAAGTTCATTCTGAAGGAAGAAAGAACGTTCTTAAAACTAGCGTCTGGGCCGCACGCGGAGTTGGTAAAATGATAGCGATCATCTTTGAAGTTTTGCCTGACCCAGAACGCAAAACACAGTATTTAGACATTGCTGGACAATTGAAATCAGAGTTAGAGCAGATCGAAGGGTTTATCTCAGTTGAGCGGTTTCAAAGCTTGAGCAATGAAAATAAATTACTGTCATTGTCATTCTTTGAGAATGAAGGTGCAGTGCGCAAATGGCGTGAGCTACCCAGTCATCGTGCAGCGCAAAAAGCAGGTCGAGAGAATGTGTTTACTGACTATCGCTTACGGGTCGCGTCCGTTTCCCGTGATTACGGCATGACTGAGCGAGCACAAGTTCCGAAATGATTTCGCCTATCGTCTAGAGTGACGTGAGTATCAAATATGCAGCCCCGAAAGCGCCAGAACCCCAAATCAAGAAATGTGATAGTGGTGCTGTGAACCTGTTTTCGGGGTGACTGCGAAACAATATGTGCGCACTAACGTGCAAAATACTGAAGACGCAAAACCAGATCTTTGTGATTGCAGCAGTTTCAACACTTGCAACGAATAATGCCCAGTTCAAGCCAGCAAGCAGAGGGATGTGGAGGAGTACAAAGACCTTGAATCCCATGTCATCCGACAGGCGTGCAAGGCCGGGGAACATGCGCCACTCTTTTTGTTGAACTGCATCAAGTTCGTGTCCCAGCATGAAGCTGTAGCACAGCAGAAATAGTATTTCGGCCAAAAGTGTTATCCTAGGTTAGTCGTGCAATCAGGGCGCGAAGCGCCGCAGGTTTCACAGGTTTGGGCAAAACCAGTACGTCACGAGCTTGGGCAAGCTCGCGCACCTGAGGTGTTCGGTCGGCAGTTATGAGAACCGCAGGAAGGTGACCGCCAACGTTTTGGCGCAGCCACTGGATGGCATCAAGCCCTGATGTTTGGTCAAGGTGGTAGTCCATCAGTACCAGTTCAGGGATCCAACCATCCAGCGTGGAAGACTGCGAGATTGCCTTCAAAGATTTGGCTGTTCGTACGTCGCAGCCCCAACCTGAGAGCAGAGATTGCATGGCGTCCAAAATGTCTTCTTCATTGTCGACGCAAAGGATTTGTTTTCCGGCAAACTGCTCAGCGTTGATGTTGACTGGCGCTTGGATTTTGGGCTCTTCAGGGACCAAGTCAGCACCGACTTGCGGAATGTAAATTGAGAAGCGCGAGCCCTTGTCGACGACACTCTCGACTTCCAGCTCCAAGTTCAAGGCGTCGCAAATGCGCTCAACGATCGAGAGGCCAAGGCCAAGGCCAGAAGCAATACGTGCGCCGGGTTCAAGCCGAGAGAACTCTGTGAAAATCAAGGATTGTTGTGCTTTGTCGATGCCGATGCCTGTGTCGATAATATCAAGGCGAATGCGATTTCCGCGTTTGCGGCAGCCAACCAATACAGCGCCGCCTTTCGGCGAGTACTTGATGGCATTTGAAACCAAGTTTTGAACGATACGCGCAATCAATCGACGATCAGTTTTTACCGCGCCGTCAGTGCCGACGAGGCGCAATTTAATGTCTTTTTCTGCAGCAGTTGGCTCGAACTCCACGCGCACCTTTTTCAACAATTCGCGGATGGAGAAAACAGACTGTGCTGGTTTCAGGGCGCCGCTGTCGATCCGGGAAATGTCGAGCAGAGCGGACATTATGTCTTCAACCGCACCAAGAGATGCATCAATATTGCCAGCAAGTCTAGCAAGGTCTGAGCCGTGCGCGCGTTCAATCATCGTTGACGTGTAAAGGCGCGCAGCATTGAGCGGCTGCAAAAGATCGTGGCTGGCCGCAGCGAGGAACCGCGTTTTGCCAATGTTCGCCGCATCCGCTTTGCTTCGTGAGCGCTCTAACTCTGAATTCAAAAGCGTAAGGGCTTGGGTCCGATCTTGAACCCGTGCCTCAAGCGATTGATTTACTTTTTCTAGCTCGCGTTCGGCAGCGACACGCATAGTTATGTCATTGTAACTGATAACCAGAGCGCCATCGGATAGGTGTTCGGTCCGCACTTCCAAGTGTTGGCCTTCATGACCAGCTCGCTCAGTAATGTGCAAATCTTCGTCGTTGATTTCAGAAAGACGCTTCTGCTTTAGCTGCTCAACATCGCCCGCGCCAAAATCACCACGGGCTGCCAAGAATGCTATGATGTCTAAGAGGCGGGTGTCAGGTTTAACAAGATTGTCTGGAAGTCCAAGCAACTGTTGAAACAGTCCGTTTGATAGAACCAGCACACTTTGCGCGTCGAACATGGCGATGCCTTGACCGAGGTGGTCGACAACTGTGCGAAAGTTTGGCGATGTTTCCAACTTAGTATCCTGATTGCACTCGCGCGATTTCCTAGTGTTTTAAAGACCATTGAGCGATTGGTCATCAATTATATTGCCAAACATATCTAGGCAATTGGTCGGAAGTTGCCTTGTATTTCGGTTGATTTTAGCTAGAACACAACCTAGAGTTGTTTATTGAAGTATGAAATTTCTCATTTAGTGTATTTATTAATTAAAAAACTTGCATTTTGAGGTACGCGGAATTACCTAGGTCAAGTACTTAGGTGGTATATCCAGCTACCGGATTCGCCAATAGGCGACATACTTACTTATAAAACCGTCGGCGTATTTTAGACGGGCGATATTATACTTAGAATCTGGAAGGTTACACATGCCTATACGAGAATATGCGAACCTAGATGCTAGCTCTGAGGTTTTATACTATGACCTCTAGTCTCTACTACCACAACTCGTTTAACCGCGATCGCATTGTCCAGATATTGGAGAGCGATAAAGACACAGGAGAAGCACTCAGCGTGCTTTTTCGGTTGGAAGGGTTTCAAACCCATGTGTCTAGAACGCTGACCCAGTTCCTAGTTCAGTTGGATCGACGTTTGCCTGATGTGATCATCATGAATATGCAAGTCGACCGAGAAGATACATTGCCGACAGTCGTGCGCATAAAGTCCATGCGCATGGGTACGCCTGTGTTTATGTTGGCGGATACGCAAAACATCGATGGCGCTGTTGAAGCCATGAAAATTGGCGCCGCAGACGTGGTGACTAAGCCGATAGATACTGAAAATTTAGTGCGTGCCGTGCGTGAGGTATTACGTCAGGATGTGCACATTGGTGCCGTTCAGTCAGGTTATCATCGCCCGGTTGAGGTACGTGGATTCAATCAACTCACGCCGCGGGAGCGGCAAGTCTTGCAGTTAATCACCAATGGTCAGTCAAACAAAGAAGCGGGGCGGGAGCTTGGCATTAGCCCACGCACGATTGAAGTGCATCGCTCACGCGTGATGGAAAAACTGGGCGCGCGCAATACGGCCGATTTGGTCCGAATTGTTTTAACGAGTTGAGACAGGTTTCCTGCGATTGAAGCTTGAATTGTGAGCTCCAATTGTGCAGTTTGCAGACATAGGCGGAACGGGACGACCCGTTCAAAACGCTCTAAGCTGGGACGACCCAGTCATCAATGGAGTTTCCTATGTCCCAGTCAAATGCTGCGATTGCTGACCTTTCTTCACTTCTAAAGGGAATGAAACCAGTTCTGACGCCTGAGGTTTACGTGTTTGCTACGGTCAGTCCTGATGTAGCCGATGCGCTCCCAGCTAAACCCATTATGCGTTTCGAGGAAGGCGAGGGAACAACGCTGTTGTTGTTGGAGAGCGATGCAGAGAGCGCTGGTATTGAGCACGAGTTTGCATGTCAGAAAATCACGTTACATGTGCATTCAGCGCTGGAGGCCGTTGGCTTTATGGCTGCGATATCCAACAAGTTGAAGGAAGTTGGCGTGCCAGCAAACGTGGTGGCGGGATACTACCACGACCACTTGTTTATTCCGCTCGACAAAGTAGAAACAGCTCTGGCTGCGCTGAAAGAATTGGCGGCCGGCTAACAGATATTAGCCGACAGCACTGGGAGTTTTAGCCGCCAGTTGTGGGCAAGACCAAATCGCCAGAATTCAACGCTTGTGCTGTAAGTTGTGACGTGTCGATGTTCATCGGCAAGTCCAACGCATCCCAAACGCTGACCAACGCATCACGAAGCTCAAACAACATTTCATCTGTGTGAAGTGGTGTTGGCGTGATGCGCAGACGTTCCGTGTCTTTGGGCACTGTTGGGTAGTTGATCGGCTGGATGTAGATGTTGTGCTTGTCCAACAACATGTCACTCGCAGCTTTACAGCGTTTAGCATCACCAACGATCAAAGGCACAATGTGCGTTTCAGTTGGCATAACTGGAAGGCCAGCTTCTGCAAAAATCTTCTTTGCACGAGCTGCTTGGCGTTGTTGACCTTCGCGCTCAAGTTGAGATGTTTTTAGATGTTCGATTGAAGCATGTGCCGCCGCGCACAGCGCAGGTGGCAATGCGGTCGTGAAAATGAATTCTGCTGCATATGAGCGAACAGCGTCAACGATTGGCTGGCTGGCTGTGATGTAGCCGCCCAGAACGCCAAATGCTTTAGCCATAGTGCCTTCGATGATGTCGATCCGGTGCATAAGACCTTCGCGTTCGCAAATACCTGCGCCGCGTTCGCCATACATGCCAACCGCATGAACTTCATCGATATAGGTCAGCGCGTTAAACTCTTCGGCCAAGTCAGCGATTTCTTCAATCGGGGCAACGTCGCCATCCATTGAGTAAATGCTCTCAAACACGATCATCTTAGGACGGTCTTTGCCCGCAGCTTCAAGCAGCTCACGCAAATGCGCCATGTCGTTGTGGCGGAAAATCTTCTTTTCCATGCCAGATTGCTTAACACCAGCAATCATTGACGCATGGTTGAGTTGGTCAGACAGAACCAAACAATCAGGAATGAGCCGGGCAATTGTAGAAATCGAAGCTTCGTTCGAAACGAAACCAGATGTGAATACAAGTGCAGCTTCTTTGCGGTGTAAGTCAGCGAGCGAACGCTCAAGCTCGACCAACGGTCTATTTGTGCCTGCAATGTTACGTGTGCCGCCAGCGCCAACACCGAGCTTGCCCGCTGTGTCCTGCATAGCAGAAACGACTTTGGTATGCTGACCCATGCCTAGGTAATCATTGGAGCACCAAATCGTGATTTCGCGTTGGTTTTCAGCGCTGTCACGAAAGATCGCACGTGGAAATTCACCCGCAATTCGTTCCAAATCCGCAAAAACACGATAACGCTTTTCACGGCGCAATGTATCGATGGCGTCTTCAAATAATCCGCGATAATCCATCGAATGATACCCCTATCTATTGGCTTTTCAGCCGTTCGATTCATCTACTATCTAGCGCAACACTATCCAAACTCCGAGTTGGCAACATGACGCAGGTCAATTGCAAAGGAAAATGAACATTTTGCGATCAGTCGTAGTCAAATCGATACGCGCAACAAATCTGTCTAACTACTTAAGCCCAAATGTGGAGAAATTAAAGCCTCACGTGTCCTTATTTGGGAGCAATCACGGGAAAACTAGTTGCCGATTTCAGCAACCAATTCGTCTCCAAGGCGAAGGACTTCGTCCACTAAAGCGTCTTCGTCCCCAGTTTCACTGCGTGCTCCAACAAAGCATGGGCGTATGGCCAATATGTCTCCCACCTTCGTTGTGCTCGGAATATATTTATTGCCGCGCACTAAGCGTCTGTGAATGCGTTGGTTTAACTCGTTCAAGTCGCCGACTTCTGAAGAGACATATCTAAAGCAGCAAATCGATAGACTTGGCTCTAGTACAAGTTCCAAGCGATCGTCTGATCGTGCGCGCTGTGCAACTTGTTGCGCCATGTCATTGTGGCGACGAACACGTTGGCTCATGCCAACCGCACCAATTTCTTTGATCATTGCCCAAACGGCTACGCCGCGAGCAGGGGCACTGAGTTCTACACCGAAATCGTAATATGGTATGCCAAAGTCATCCATGGAGTGAGTAGGTGCGTTGGCACCGTCCTGAAAGTTCACTGAACCTTCAAGGTAGTCAGCAGGCTCTTGCGTAAAGGCTCTATGTAAGATCTCGCGATCGCGGATGAATGTTGCGGCGATGCCAACGCAGGCGCCAAGCCATTTGTGTGGGTCAACAATTACGCTGTCAGCAAGCTCAAGGCCGCCATAAAGATCGGTTAGGCGGTCATCCAATATGCCGGGAAGGCCATAAGCGCCGTCCAGATGGAACCAAATCTTGTTCTCGCGAGCAATCAAACCGATTTCACGAATTGGGTCGATAGCGCCGGTGTTCGTGCTGCCAACATTCGCAACAATGGCTACCGGCAAGATACCAGCTTCTTGGTCTTCTTTGATTGCTGCTAGCAAGGAAGCTGGGCGCATGCGTTTGTTTTCGTCGCACGGGATTAAGCGAACTGACTTGCGACCAAGTCCGAGAACACCTGCGGAACGCTGGATGGTGTGATGGCATTCTTCGCTGGCATAGATAACCGTTTTTCGGTCAACGCCCAACGCCGAAACATCGTGCCCTTGCTGTTCAAATGCCCATTGACGCGCGCCACCTAAAGCAATCAGGTTGGCAACTGAACCGCCCGAAGAGTATATGCCTTTCATACTCGGCACACCACAAAGTTCAGCTAGCCAACCAAGCGATAACTCCTCGAGATGATTGAACGCATTAAGTGTATATCGTTGTGGCGAGCCAATTGATGCTGCAGTGGATGCAATGGCTGAAGCGGTTGTGCCACCAGCTGTAATAAAAGACGTGAAGCCAGGTCGAACGACGGCGGACCCATTGGCAATAACGTCATCCAGCAAAAGTGTGGTGACTTCGTCAATTCCAACACCTTTTATGGGAAGGTCTTCTGTTAGTTTTTCACGCCAGTTCTTGCCTTCGGCAAGCGCATCTTCATGCTTAAACTCCAGAAATTCGTCCAAACCGCTGCCGATTTTGGACAGGTAGGCCTGCATCTGGCCGGTTTCTGCATAATCTTTGGACATGAAGTGCCTTGCTTAAAGTATCGGAGATTCGTTTTGAGTTTCAGTTGAACGATTGGATCGAAAACTTGCAACTCAAATACAAGGTTTGACCAATTTGTCCCAAATTTGAGACGCTTTTTCGCTCGAAATGATCATGTTGAATGTTTTTTAAGCTTAAAAATCGTTTTTGTGCCCAACATGCGGCTATCCCGTATTGGCAAAGCATGAGTTAACAGATTAGTTTCGAATTTACGTATTTACTCATAGATACTAATTGAGCGGTAAACTACCGCAGAATGTTGAATTGAGGGCGAAATCGATGATGAGTTGGGCAATTGAAATCTTAAAAAGGCGTCCTGTCTGGGAAGCAATTGTACTTGCTGTTCTTGGCATTGCATTTTGGGTGCTCTGTGTTCAGGTAGACTTAGCCGAAAACATTATTGAGTTCTTAGAAGGCGCCGAAGATTACGAGGCAGACGAGATACTGCTCGTTGCGCTCTTCTTGGGTTTTGGTTCTGTTATCTACGGCGTGCGTCGTAACACAGAGCTTCGACTAGATGTAGAAGCGCAGGAACGTTCGGCCTCCGAGCTAAAATGGACTGCCCAGCACGATGCGCTCACCGGCTTACCCAATCGCTTGTATCTGCAAGAGTTGATTGACAAAGCAAACATCGACGATCCCAAAAACACCAATCCGAATGCATCGGTTTTGCTGGTTGATATTGATAATTTCAAGTCGATCAACGATCTGCTTTTGCATGTGGGTGGTGACGAACTTCTCGCCATAATTTCTTATCGCCTGAAGGATGCATTCCCTCAATATGAATTGATGCGCGTAGGGGGCGATGAATTCCTATTCTTGTTGGACGACACAACTCCGGAACAGGCGTTGGTTCTCGCGAATTCGGTCATTGGTATTTTGAGCTCTCCGGTGAAAATTTCAGGTGTCAAAATTGAAGTCGGTGCTTCTATCGGAGTTGCTCACTACCCGACTGACACAACGAATTTGGCAGGCTGTATCCGCTGCGCTGACATCGCCTTATACGAAGCGAAGAGAAACACAAAAGGTTCCGCAGTTCGTTTCAACAAAAAGATGCACGAGCCCATAGTGAAACGTGCGACCATCGAACAAGCGCTTAGAAGCGCTATCCGCAATGGCGAGTTTACGGTTCATTATCAGCCGTACTTCCATGCCCGTACGCAAAAGATTGTTGGGTTTGAAGCGCTGGCGCGTTGGCCGCAGGCGGATGGCACCATGATCCCGCCTTCCCAATTTATCGAAGTTGCAGAACAGTCAGGCGCCATTTTCGAACTGTCCGATTATCTGTTCCGTCAAGCGTGTGCTGACGCAAAAGACTGGGCGAGCGAGATTACTCTGTCGTTCAATATCTCAGGTGAGCAGTTGCAAGATAAACTGCTAGGACAGCGCATTCTAAGGATGTTGGATCAAGCAGGGCTCTCTCCACACCGTCTGGAACTTGAGTTTACAGAAAGCTGTTTTGTTAGCGATCAAGAAGCAGCGATGATCACGCTGAAAGAGCTTCGTGAAGCAGGCGTGCGGGTTGCGCTGGATGACCTTGGAACGGGCTACTCCAGCTTCTTGAGGCTGTCCAAACTTGAGTTCGACAAGATCAAGATTGATAGACAATTCGTGGACGAAATGAACGATGATCCGCGCATGATGAAGATCGTCGCCGCAATGGTCTCAATGGGCAAGAACTTAGAGGTAGAAGTTGTGGCCGAGGGCGTCGAAGACGAAACGCAGCTGACACAACTTCGCATTCTGGGCTGTGACCTCGTGCAGGGGTTCTTGTGGGGACGTCCGGTGGACGCCACCACAGCTATTCAGGTACTTAGCGGCCAAATGGAAGAAGCGGGAAGTCTAAGTGACAACCTTGGTCAGCACACTCAGCCATTAAGCATCCAGTAAGCGGCGTTTAAGTAGCTCGCAAACCCGACCCAAGCTAAATAAGGCAAGCAGAGCAGCGCACTGGTGCGGTCTCTGTTCCAGATCATAATCGTGAAAACCAAGATCACAACCCAGAGTGACGCGATGTAGATCAAAGCGGCGCCAAGGTTGTAAGCGCCAAAGAATACTGGTGTCCAAATCGTGTTCAGCGCGAACTGCAGCGTCCACAGAGCCAACAGCAATGGTTTTCGGGAGTTGTCTGCGGCATAAACAAGGCGATATCCAATTGTCGCGACAAACAAGTAGAGCAGTGTCCAAACTGGGCCGAATAACCAATTCGGCGGCGCTAGGGGCGCGGCATTCAGCTGACTGTAATAGCCTTTGATATCCCACAGACCAGCACTGCTAGCGGCAACAATTGTTGCTAAGTAGAAGATTGACCAAGTTGTGATCTTTGATAGTCGTGACATTGTCGCTGGCTGCATCTGCTTTTTCCTGTTGTTCACTACAAGGTATACGCGGAGCAATAGAGTGTGGATCACAATTGTTTAGTTCAAAGTCTATCTATAAGTATAAGTAATTATTTTTGGCGTTTTCAAGAAGTATTAAACTTTAACTTTATAAGTACTACCAGACTATATTTAGAGCTAGATTTTATCTGGAGCATATTGTGCAAAGCGAAGCTAATAGAAGGCGGTTCTATTCCTATTTGGAAGGCTTATTGATTGTAGCATTGGCTGCAGTAGGCTGGAAAGTTGCTTCCCACTATGATGCATTTGAGCATCTTGTTGCGTTCTTAGAGACTGCTGAGAAGTATGAACTAGATGAGTTGGTGTTGGCGCTGCTATTTGTCGGCTACGCCGGCATAATTTTCGCTGTTCGTCGACACAGTCAATTGGTAGCTGAAACGAAGCGTCGGACAGAGGCAGAAGTTCGTAGCGCTTGGATGGCAAAGCATGACGTTCTTACAGGTCTTCCAAATCGTCAGTATTTAATCGACATCGTCGAAAACCACACGATCGGCATAGATGCGAAGGGGTGTGCAATTCTTGCGCTCGACCTTGATGGATTCAAAGCCGTAAACGACCTTGTTGGTCACCACGGCGGCGACGAATTACTGCAAATTGTAGCCAAGCGACTGCAGCAAACCTGCCCGGTGGACACGGTTATCCGAGTTGGAGGGGATGAGTTTGTAATCTTCCTAACTGGCAAACATGTCGCCATGGCGAAAGAAATAGCAAGACGTGTGATTAACGTCGTTAGAGAACCTATAACAATTTCAGGTATACTGGTTGAAGTCGGAACATCTGTGGGGATTGCGAAATTCCCAGAACAAGCAAACTGCTTAGATACGACACATCAGTGCGCGGACATTGCGTTATACAAAGCTAAAAACACGGCGAAAGGGACTGCGGTGACATTCGATAACAAACTTGGGGCTGCTCAAACAGCGCGAGCAAACATGGAACAAGCCCTGCGCCAAGCGATCCGGAATGACGAAATTACCCTTCAGTATCAACCCTATTTGAATATCAATACAGGCGAGATTCTGGGTTTTGAAGCACTGGCGCGTTGGAGGATGGAAAGCGGTGAACTTGTTTCACCTGGCAAGTTTATCGGAATTGCAGAGCAGTCTGGCCAAATTCTAGAACTGTCAGATCAACTGTTCAAACATGCATGTGACGCCGCGAAGAATTGGCCTGAGAACATAAAACTTTCCTTCAACATGTCTGCTGCCCAACTTTGTGACAAGCTCATGGGACAGCGTTTGCTGGATATCATTGCTGCAGCAGGGATTTCAGCGAACCGTGTTGAAATTGAAGTGACTGAGAGCTGTTTTGTCGAAAACTTGGACGTGGCTTTGATCTCGCTAAAGGATTTGCGCGAAGCAGGTGTTCGCCTTGCGTTGGATGATTTTGGATCAGGCTATTCAAGCCTAACTCGTCTTACCCAACTCGACATTGATACGATTAAAATCGATAAAAAGTTCATATACGATTGTTTGAAAGACGATAAAATGAAGAGCGTCGTATCTAGCATAGTGCACATGTGCAAAGACCTTAATACGAACGTCGTGGCCAAGGGCGTGGAAAACGCTGAACAGTACAATGAAATGAAAAAGCTTGGCTGTGACATGGGCCAAGGGTTTTTGTTTGGCCCACCAATGAATGACACACAGGTGGTTAAACTGCTCGCGACAGATGAAAACTTGCTCAAACAAATCGCTTAGTTTTACCGATTGCAGCCAGCAACCATGAATGTTTGTGAATAGGTCATTCAAAATCATCATAGACAATTGGTTTATTTCGTCTGCTTCAATCGTGACAGGTACACATAGCAGGTCTAGTCTCACCTTCATTGATCAGATAATGCGCGGAATGTTTAAACGACATCTCGCGCGTCAGTGGATGAGGAAATCCCATGTTGGACATCGCGAAAAAGTTCATTCGAACTGAGGCTTACGTAAATGGCGAATGGTTGCACAGCGCATCTGGGCAAACATTTACTGTCACCAACCCGGCCAATGGTGCGGTTTTGGCGCAAGTCACAGACACCAATGAAGCCGACGCGTTGTCAGCCGTCGCAGCTGCAAAAGCTGCATTCAAGCCTTGGGCAGCGCTAACCGCGAAGCAACGCTGCGATATTCTGCACAAGTGGAATGACCTCATTCTGGCAAATGTTGAACAATTGGGGGCGCTTTTGTCATCGGAGCAAGGCAAGCCCTTGGCCGAAGGCAAAGGTGAGATTGTCTATGGCGCAAGTTACATTGAATGGTTTGCTGAAGAAGCACGGCGTTCGTATGGCGATATTGTGCCGCGTGTTCGCCAAGATACACAAATCGTTGTTACAAAGCAGCCAGTAGGTGTTGTGGCGGCAATCACGCCTTGGAACTTCCCTAACGCTATGATCGCGCGCAAAGTCGCGCCTGCGTTGGCTGCTGGTTGCACTATCGTAATCAAACCCGCTCCAGACACACCGCTTTCAGCTATGGCTCTTGCTGTATTGGCAGAAGAAGCTGGCATCCCCAAAGGAGTGCTCAACATTCTGCCGACTACAAAAACAGCAGAAGTTGGTGACGTGTTGACTAAGCACCCGGACATCGCAAAAGTTTCATTTACAGGCTCAACGAATGTCGGGCGACTGATTATGCGCAATGGCGCGGACACGGTGAAGAAGCTTTCTCTCGAGCTTGGTGGTAATGCCTCCTTTATCGTATTTGACGATGCTGACGTTGATGCCGCAGTAGAAGGCGCGGTGATCTCGAAATATCGCAACTCAGGACAAACGTGTGTTTGTGCAAATCGTCTTTATGTTCAAGCTGGCGTATATGATGAATTTGTCGAGAAATTTGCTGTGCGAGCTAAAGAGTTGAAAGTTGGGAATGCATTCGAGGAGAATGTAAACCAAGGTCCTCTGATCAACGAAGCTGCGATTGAGAAGGTGCAAGAACTTGTTGCTGATGCGACAGAAAAAGGCGCTGAAGTTGTTTTGGGTGGAAACCGGCATGCGCTCGGTGGTCTGTACTTTGAACCTACCGTTATTCGGGATGTGCCGTTGAACGCCCGTGTGCTGAAAGAAGAGATTTTTGGCCCTGTAGCACCAGTTATTAAGTTTGAGACCGAGCAGCAAGTCATCGATTTGGCCAACGACACAGAATATGGATTGGCTTCCTATTTCTATGCACGTGATATTGGCCGCGTGTGGCGGGTCGCAGAGGCCCTTGAAACAGGGATCGTTGGCGTAAATGAAGGCGTCACGTCAGCTGTCGAAGCGCCATTCGGTGGAATGAAGCAATCTGGGCTAGGGCGCGAGGGCTCTCGTTACGGATTGGATGAGTATCTTGAATCCAAATATGTCCTTATGGGTGGCTTGGGAAGTTAATAATGACCATCAAAGTATTGCTAACTGGGTTTGAGCCGTTCGGTGGAGCAACAGATAACCCGTCTATGGCAATTGCAAAAGCGCTCGACGGCTATACAGAAGAGGACTTCCTAGTCCGATCTAAAATTTTGCCTGTTGAACGTTACACGTCAGTGAATGTCGCGTTGGAATGTGTTAAAGACTTTGAGCCAGACATTGTCATCGCGCTTGGCGTTGCGGGAGGGCGTGCTCAAATCACACCCGAAAAGGTGGCGATTAACTTCGATGATTTCCGCATCGCAGATAATGCAGGCAACCAACCTGTCGGTGCATTGTTTGCAGAAGAAGCTCCGACAGCATATTTTTCGACGTTGCCTATTAATGCAATGACGTCTGCGATGCTTCAAAATGAAATTCCAGCGGGGGTTTCATTCACTGCTGGAACATTTGTTTGCAATCATTTGATGTTTGGTTTGTTAGATAACATTGAAAAAAACAATCTCCCGATCAGAGCCGGATTTGTTCACATTCCTCAAGCAGCTGAATTTGCGGTCCATGAGGCAGAACTCACATTGCCTTTAGATGTGATGATTCAAGGTGTTAAGCAATGCATAGCAACTTCTGCAATTGTTAAAGAAGATATTCAAGTAATCGCAGGCGATGTCTCCTAGCACGTTGTGCGCTAGACTTTGTTAATTGCACATTCATTTAAATAGTTCATTTGGTCTTAGAGTTCTGCTGTTAGAAGTAGAAGTTCAATGCGGCAAATGGGTTTCATCATGGTCAGTCAAAATGCACTAAAAGTCAGTAACAGGGCAGGATATATCTTCCTTATCTTCGCGCTAACGCTTCTGCCAGTGTTGCTTGGCCCAAGTGTGTTGGTCGACAAAACTTGGTTCCGTACTTTGTCGTTTCCGGAGATGACGCCAACGGGCAAGTTCTGGGAGTTTTCTTACCTTATCTCACATGTCCTCGTCGCTTATCACGTTGCGACCGAGAAACGGTTATTGAATAACAATAAGATCTATTATCTTTGGTGGCTGCAATTTGCGCTGACGTGGCTGTTCGTATTCACGTTCTTTTGGGCCCAGCAGGTAAATCAAGGTGGCATGGTGCAATATGCATTAGCCGGAACGTTCTTGGTCGGGATGTTTTTGACCAAAGCGCCGTGGTACGTCGGCGTGATTTCACTTCTGCCTGCCGCCGCTTTTTATACTTTTGGTGGCACAATGATGATCATGGCGACGGGCTGACCCAGGCCTAGTTTTCTGTAGCTTTTATGATCGCTGAGAGCAGTCTCTGAGGTTTGTAGTTGTGATGTGAGCCGGTGAGGCCCATCCGGACCACCACGAGCCCCAGTGAAGGCACAATCGCAATCGATTGCCCATCATGGCCTAACATCCACCGTGTATCGGATGGGAAGCCAAAATCGGCATCTGGATTTTCGCCTGAAGGTGTGTCTGCGCGTGGTCCATGCATCCAAATCTGCGCATTCCCATACTCAGGCATGCCCCATTCTGCTTTAGACACATCAGCGCCGGTTAGCATCCAATTAACATACTCAGTAGGCACCAACTGGTTGCCGTCCCATTCACCGCTATTGACGATCAGTTGTCCAATGCGCGCCCAGTCCCTTGCGCTTGCATACAGATATGATGAACCTGCATAGGTGCCCACTGCATCTGTCTCGAGAACTGCAGTTGTCATTCCAAGCGGGCCGAAGAGCTTCTCATGCGGGAAACTGAGTGCATCAACCCCAAGCTGATCTTGCAAGATTTTGGACAGAAGGATGGTGGTTCCAGATGAGTAATGGAAGATGTTTTGAGTGTCAGGCGCACTGATCGGCAATGAAGACGCGAACTTGGCCATGTCTGGCTCTAAGTAAAGCATTCGTGTTACATCCGAAACACTTCCATATCCTTCATTCCATTGAAGGTTGGAACTCATTGTCATCAGGTCTGCAAGTCTGATGTTCTCGCGCATGTCGTTCGACCAATGTGGGAAGAGACCAGATGTGTTTTCATTGAATTGCTGGTCAAAAACAATTCCCATCAAGAGGCCTGTAACTGACTTGGCCATGGACCAGCCAAGCAAAGGCGTTTCGCTACGAAAGCCAGATCCATAAGTCTCCGCCAAGAGTTTTCCATCTTTGATGACAACAACAGCTCTCATTCCTTCGCCGACAATGCCCTGGTCTGTCAAAGCGTCATCAACTAATGAGTTGTGCTGCGAGGATTGCCATGGAGAAGTCGTGTAGTGCGCGCTAATTGAGGCATTGTCCAAAGTTATTGCCTGGACACTTTCGATGTTGCCGTCGGGAGCGGACGAACATCCCAAACCATCTCTGAAAACAGCAGTACCCGTAGCAAAAAGCCCCAGCAGTCGAGCGGTAACAACCCCTTCTGGCTCATCGACGTCAATGTTGATGTACTGCAGTATCGGATGGCTGCCAGCTTGAACGTCAACGTTTTGAACGTCCGTGACATTTCTGCCCGCGATGAAGAAGTTTGAACAAGTAATTTTGGCAGAGTAGTTCGTAGCGACCCGTATGAGATCTGGTGGCGCGAAGTACAAATATGCACATGCGCCCAATACGAGTAGAACGATAACCGACAATAGCGCTTTGACGCCAAGAACTGCCCACTTCATCCACTCTGCCTCCCAACGAGTTCTCTTCGTGGGACAATCAAATCAGATTTGATGTGTGGCGCAAGTGAATAATCAGACGTTGCTACTAGTTTACAAGGATATACAATCCTGTGCCCCAAAAAGCAGCTGCCGCAATAATTACGCAAATCATTCCAGTTAAATAGTCTTTTTCATTATCTTCTTGGAAAGTCAAAAACCATTCCTTCATGTTACCCCCCAGTAACAATTTATTAAGTATGCATTGATGATGAAGGAAAGCGTCGAACACGGCAACAAAACAAAGGTAAACCGCTTAATCTATGTGGTTAATCTCGAACTTTTTGTAGCTATGAGACGCGCTCATCCTTCCAGTCTTGAAGCTGCATGCCCCAGTAGGCCAACTGTGTCGTGATGCGGCCAATGCGACCGCCGCCCCATTCGGCATCAAAGGGGGAGAAGTGTCTGTATCTATCAGACACGCCTGTAATTGCTTCCGCGACGACAATGCCAATGGCCGCAGTCGAGTTTAGACCATGACCACCTGTAGCAGTGGCCGTCCAAATGCCAGGCTCCAGTTCTTTGAGAACAGGCATCTTATGAGTGCAATACCCCATCAATCCAGACCATGCTTTTTCAATTTCAATGCCGTCCAGTTGGGGGTAAATCGCCTCAATATCTTCCTTGAGCAGTTTGCTGAGTTTTCGAGGTTCGGACTTTTGCGTTGTAATCCTGCCGCCCCAAAGTAGTCGTTGACCGTCTTCAATTATGCGGTAGTAATCGCCTGCGCGTCTGTTGTCGGAAATGCACCCTTTGAAGCGAATAGCATTTTGAAGTTTTGATTTCATCTTGCTCGACGTGACGACATATGTGGCGACGGGCAAAACCGCACGTTCGATTTTGGGATATAGATCGTGTAAATAGGCGCTGCCGCAAAGCACCACTTGTTCTGCAGCGACGGTACCACCTGTTGCTGTTGTCACTTTCCAACTGGAACCTGCCTTCGTCAAAGTGCGGGCTTCCGTGTTGGTATAAATGCTCCCACCGGAACTTTTAGTGTCTGCAGCGAGAGCCTGGGTATAGTTTAGCGGATGAATGTGGAAAGCAGACTTGTCCAACAAGCCTTGGTGATATTGGTCGCTGACCAATTGTTCCCGTACTTTTGAGGTAGGTAGGAACTGATGCTCTGCTCCATATTTGGCCATTTGTTCGACGGATTTTTTTAGGTCGTCACCAGTGTTATGCCGGACGACTGAGAGCCAGCCGTGTTCTGGAGATTGACCGTCTTTGGCAAAAGTAGAGATATTGTTGCGAACATATTCTGTGCCTTCACAGCTTATGTCATACAGAGCCCTTGCGTGATCAAAGCCGAGCTTCTTTTCAAGGTTTGAAAGACCTTCGGCGTAACCATTGGAAACAAACCCGCCGTTGCGACCAGATGCACCCCAGCCAATCTCATTGCCCTCTAACAGTGCAACAGACTTGCCATGTTTGAGAAGCTCTCGTGCTGTAGTTAAACCTGCTAAACCGCCGCCAATAACCACAACGTCAACGTCAATGCTGTGCTTGAGCGCTTCAAATGTTGCAGGCTTGAGAATGGTTTGATTGTAGTAGCTATCAATGTGAGACATGTGGAATCCAGATTTGGTTCCCACATGGTTTCATTTATTCGAAGCTGTTTCAACTTGAGATTAAAGTGAAACCCAGCTCGTGTTGGCTTTTGAAGATCGGATTGACGCATCGATGAACTTCATGCCCAAAAGTCCTTCATCAACTGTCGGGCTCAAGCAGTCTTTTCCTCGGCCATTACGAATAATATCAGCCGCTTCCGTATAGATCGTCGCGAAGCCTTCAAGATAGCCTTCAGGGTGTCCGCCCGGAGTACGTGTTACAGCCGCAGCCGCATCGCCCGCGCCGTTGCCGCCTCTTGTGACCAAGTGTTTTGGTTTGCCAAATGGAGCAATCCAGAGATTGTTTGGGTTTTCTTGTTCCCACTCCAAGCCACCTTTTTCGCCATAGATGCGAATGCGAAGACCGTTTTCATGGCCCGGTGCAACTTGGCTCGCCCACAGCGTGCCTTTGGCGCCGTTCTCGTAGCGCATCATGATCTGAACATTGTCGTCAACCAGTCGGCCATCAACAAAGCTGGTCATGTCAGCGGCTAGTTCTGAAACACTTTCGCCACAAATGAATTGGGAAAGTTGGAAAGCGTGGGTGCCAATGTCAGCAATAGCACCACCAGCACCCGAACGTGCAGGGTCTGAACGCCAATCAGCTTGCTTGTTTGTTGAACCATCAATAGCTTCAGTCAGCCAGTCTTGAACATACTCAACATGTATCAAACGGATTTTGCCCAATTCGGCATTGCGGACCATGTCGCGGGCATGACGAACCATTGGGTAGCCAGAGTAATTGTGCGTGAGAATAAACTCAGCGCTGGACGCATCCGCTACTTTCTTGAACTCAACAGCATCTTCAAGTGTCGAGGTGAGGGGCTTGTCGCAAATGACGTTGATGCCTGCCTCAAGAAACGCTTTGGCAATTGGGAAATGTAAGTGGTTTGGCGTTACGATGGAAACGGCGCGGATGCCATCTTCACGTGCTGCCTCTGTTGTCGCCATTTCTTGATAAGACGCATAGGAACGCGCTGCTTCAATCCCGATCTCAGCGGCTGAAGCATCTGCACGTTCTGGATTTGAAGATAGAGCACCTGCAACCAATTCAAATTGATCGTCGATGCGCGCAGCAATGCGATGCACGGCGCCAATGAATGCGCCTTGTCCGCCGCCAACCATGCCAAGTGGGATACGTTTATGCATTGTAGTTCCTACTCGATGCCCATCATGCGGCGCAATTCGCCTTTGTCGCTTTCGCCACCTGCGAAATCATCAAATGCTTTCTCTGTGCGACGGATAATGTGCTTGTTGATGAATGGAACGCCCTCTGCAGCACCATCTTCAGGATGCTTCAAGCAACATTCCCACTCAAGCACTGCCCAGCCGTCATAGCCATGTGTTGCTAGACGAGAGAAAATGCCTGAGAAGTCAACTTGACCATCCCCAAGTGAACGGAAACGTCCTGCGCGATTGACCCAGGGCTGGTAGCCAGAATAAACGCCTTGGCGTCCATCTGGATTAAACTCAGCGTCTTTGACATGGAATGCCGAAATGCGCTCGTGATAGATGTCGATAAACGCAAGATAGTCCATTTGTTGGAGCAAGAAGTGCGATGGATCATAGTTGATCATGCAACGCTTGTGGCCATCTAGCTTTTCGAGGAACATTTCAAATGTCGCGCCATCAAATACGTCTTCACCTGGGTGGATTTCGTAAGCAACGTCAACGCCCTGTTCTTCGTATGCATCAAGAATTGGCTTCCAGCGGTTTGCAAGCTCGCTAAAGGCTTCATCCACCAAACCGTCTGGACGCTGTGGCCAAGGGTAAAGATATGGAAATGCCAAAGAACCTGTGAACGACAGTGAAACATCCAAGCCAAGGTTGCGTGAGGCTTTTGCAGCTTTGTACATCTGGTCAACGGCCCAAGCCTGACGCGCTTTTGGATTGCCGTGAACTTCTGCAGGTGCGAAGCCATCAAATTGTGCGTCGTAAGCGGGGTGAACAGCGACAAGTTGGCCTTGCAGGTGGGTCGCTAGCTCGGTGATCTCCATGCCATTGTTAGCGCAGATGCCCTTTAGCTCGTCGCAATAGTCTTTTGACTCTGCAGCCTTGGCCAAGTCGATTACGCGGGAATCCCAAGTTGGAATTTGTGCGCCTTTGTAGCCCAGATCACCGGCCCATTTAGTGATGGCTTCTAGTGAGTTAAAAGGCGCTTCATCACCCAGAAACTGAGCCAAAAATATGCCAGGTCCTTTTATTGTGTTCGCCATTCTTACTCTCCTAAGTTAATTGCCGCACATTGCGGGTCGTACGTAAAGTTTTCAAAGTCAGCTTTGGTGGCGCGTCCCGACGTATCGAACGATGCCATGCCGACATAGTTTCCAGTAAATGATGCGTGCTCGCCAACGCCGCCTTCGTCAGAAAGCACGGACGCGTCTAAGACGGGGCCGACCGTTTGCCAGCCATCACCATTGCGGAAGTAGAATTGAAGGTCGCCATATTCAATGCACAAACCCAACTCAATCCATTCATTATCCCCAATCGGCAAATCTTCGCCAAGAGGAAACGACAGACGGCTTTCAGGGAAGTCACCATCACAGCTCATAATGGTAATGACACGTCCAAGTTCTGGGTCGTTTGAAACTGCCAGATAGTGGAACTTATGGCTATTGTAGTAAGCAACCAGACCAGCAGCTTGCTGAAAATCATCCGCCGAGAAACGCATCTTGGTTGTCGCTTGGAACTCAAAATGCTCTTGGCGACGCGCAACAAGCGCTTGCTCAAACCAGCTGCCAATGCTCTCGCGACCTATAAGGGTTAGGCCGCTACCGGTCTGTTCAAAGATGCGTTCCTTTTCTGGCGTACGCAACCATTGAAAGTCGATTGAAAGCTCTTCTTTTAGATCATAGTCGACGGTCAAGTCAGTTGGCACTCGGACCGCGTCCATTGGTGGCACTTCTCTAACGTCTGGAACCATGCGGTCGTTTGTCAAATACAGCCAACCATCGTCGCGCCACTCACATTTTGCAATGCCAGTTTCGCGACCCATTGGTCCGCGTTTCTGGTCTGAACGGCCTGTCAGCGACAAAGGTCGTCCGCAAAGGAAGGTATGATATGTTTGGCCATCGGGCGTATCGACCATCTGCCCATGCCCAACACGTTGTAAAATTGATTGAGGATCATCGATCGCTGTCATCAAGTGTTTGTTAGGGTGCAGTTCGTACGGGCCATTCAAGTTTTTGGAGCGCGCCATCGTCACAGCATGACGGTAGCCAGTGCCGCCTTCTGCTGTTGTCAGGTAATAAAAACCGTCGCGCTTAAACAGGTGCGGTGCCTCGGTGAAACCGTGGTCGCTTCCGCGGAAAATGTTTGTGATTTCACCAACAAGTTTGCCAGCCTCAACATCAAACTCTTGGCAAGCGATGCCGTCAAATGCAGGGTGCGCTTTATGTGCCCATTTCTGGTCAATGCGGTGGTTCCATATCATGTTGACGAACCATTTTTTGCCGTCATCATCATGGAACAAGGATGGGTCGAAGCCCGAAGAGTTGGTATAGACGGGCTCAGACCAAGGGCCATCAATCGTTGGAGCAGTCACTATGTAGTTGTGAGAGTCTTTGAAGTTGCCAGCATTGCGTTTTACGTCGGTGTAAACCAGCCAAAACAAGCCGTCTGCATAAGAAAGGCAAGGGGCCCAAATACCACAGCTGTCGCCGTTGCCGCGCATATCGAGTTGAGACGCGCGGTCTAGTGGTTGTTTCACCAACTTCCAATTCACCAAGTCTTTAGAGTGATGAATTTGAACGCCGGGATACCATTCGAAAGTGGAAGTCGCGATGTAATAGTCATCCCCGGCCCGGCAGATGGAGGGATCTGGATTAAATCCGGGCAGAATAGGGTTTTGTATCATCGACATCGCGACACCGTTACCTTGTATTAAGCTTGAAGAGCGCGCGCAGCGTCAGGACCTAGTGGAGCAGGGCGCTCGCAGCTAGTTGTCATCTCAACGAACTGGTTTTCTTCACCAGAAGCCAAGATGCTTGTCATGATTTCTACAACGTGTAGTGCGAGTTCTTGCGAACAACGATGCGGACGACCTTCGCCAATAGCGATTGCCATGTCAGCAAGACCAGCACAGCGATAGTTCGCGCGGCCATCGTCGTTTTCAACAGAGAATGGGTGATCCCAGCCAGTTGGTAGGTCACGAGCTTCTTTGCGATTGGTGATGCGTACGTCGCCGCCAAAAAAGTTAGGATCTGGAAGGTGAATTGAACCCTCTGTACCGTAAAGTTCCATGTTGGAGTGGGAGTGATCCCAAACATCCCAGCTGGTAACCATGGTAATCACAGCGCCTGATGTGAACTCAAGCAGCGCGTGAATTGTTGTTGGTGTATCAACTGGAATTTTTTCGCCAGCACGAGGCTGCGACGTAATCAAACGTTCTTTGTGAGGTGTAGTTGTTACTGCACCAACGCGTTTCACTGGACCAAGCAACTGAACTAGGTTCGTTACATAGTAAGGTCCAATATCAAGAACCGGACCAGCGCCAGGCTGGAAGAAGAAATCTGGGTTTGGATGCCAGTCTTCAAGGCCGTGGTTCATCACAAATGCTGTACCTGATGTGATGCGACCCAATAGGCCTTCATCAATCATGTTGCGGATTTGTTGATGTGAACCGCCAAGGAATGTGTCAGGAGCGGAACCAATGCGAAGGCCCTTGCTCTCTGCCAGTTTGGCCAAGTCAGCGCCTTCTTGAAGTGTTAGCACGTAAGGCTTTTCAGAATATACGTGCTTGCCAGCGTTCAACACGCGGCTTGAAACTTCAAAGTGTGCTGCAGGAATCGTTAGGTTGACGACGATATGAATATCGTCACTGGCCAATAGTCCATCAACAGTTTCAGCGCGAACGCCAAACTCTTCAGCACGCGCGTTTGCTGCGTCCATATTGATATCTGCTACAGCGCGGACTTCGATGCCTTTGAACGTAGGGCCAAGGCGAAGATAAGCCGCAGAAATGTTACCGCATCCAATGATGCCAACACCTAGAATGTCACTCATATTGTTCACTCTTTAAAGGGAATTTACGTAAGCGATTGATTTCGCACCGAAGTCGATCGCGTCTTTAGGATTGTCATGTTCCATGACGTAATGTTTTGCAGCGGACTTGGACTTCAAGATTTGAAGAAGTTCCACCCAAGGCACGAGGCCAGTGCCCAGATATGCCCAACCATCTTCGTCTGCATTCTCGCCCTCTGGCGCACGGTCTTTCACGTGGACAGCGGTGATGCGATCAGCATATTTCTTGACCCATTCAATCGGATCGTGACCACCAACGACAACCCAAGCAATATCTGCTTCCCAGCTGATGTTTGGCGCGTTTTCAAGGATGATTTCCATTGGTGTTTGGCCATTGTCTAGCGTTACGAATTCGAACGCGTGGTTGTGCCAACCAAAGTTTACATCGTGTTCTGCCAGCTTGTCGCCAATCGCAGATAGACGATGTGCAAATTCTTTCCATCCTGCGGCGTCCGCAGGGCGTGCATCTTCGGCCAAAAATGGTCCGTATGCGTCTTTGATGCCGAGTGTTTTAATGGTCTTGAGCGTGTTCTCAAAATCATCTTCAAGCATATCCATGCCGATGTGTGATGAAGGCATCACAAGACCGGCGTTCTTTAGAGACGTGGCGAGTGCCGCCACGTCCTCAAAAATGCCGCCAAAGCCTTCAACCTGCTTATAGCCTTGTTCGGCTAGAGATTTTAGGACGTTGTCCCAAGGTTGTGCGTTACGCGCACTATATAGCTGAAAGCTGTAGTTCATTTTCTTTTCCTAGTCGTTCGGAGTTAAACCCGAAGTTCGTTCTCTTTGTCGAAGATTGATGCGCGGGCAGGGTCAATTCCAAGAGTGAAAGTGTCGCCTGTCGCGATTTTTTGCTGACCATCCATCCGCACGCGGTAAGGCGTACCTTCAATTGTTGCCCAAACCAAAGTGTCTGAACCCATTGGCTCAACAATTTCAGCTGTAACTTCTATTGAGAATGGTTGTTTAGCAGCGTCTGGACCCACAATGATGTGTTCTGGACGATAACCGAACCACACACCGCCAGCTTTAATGTCGCCTTCGAACTCATAGCCTTTAAGCGGAATGGTCGACTTGCCGACTTTGAATTCGCCTTTGGCTGTTAGTTCGCCTTCAAGGAAGTTCATTGAAGGTGAGCCGATGAAGTCAGCAACATATTTGTTGACCGGTTTGTTGTAAATTTCAGAAGGAGAACCCAATTGTTGGATAAGTCCCTCTTTCATCACTGCAATGCGATCAGCCAATGTCATGGCTTCTACTTGGTCGTGAGTCACATAGACCATTGTATTGTTCAAACGCTGGTGAAGGCGCTTAATCTCAACACGAAGGTCGGCACGAAGTTTCGCATCCAAGTTTGAAAGCGGCTCATCGAACAAGAACACGTCAACATCACGTACCAGAGCACGACCGATTGCAACACGCTGGCGTTGTCCACCAGACAAAGCGGCTGGCTTACGGTTCAACAACGGTTCGATTTGCAGAATTTCTGCAGCACGTGCAACGCGGCTTTCGATTTCTGCTTTTGGAACGCGAGCGTTCTTAAGGCCGAAGCTTAGATTGCCCTTAACAGTCATTTGCGGGTAAAGCGCATAAGACTGGAACACCATGCCGATGCCACGTTCACTTGGTTCTTCCCAAGTTACGTTTTTGCCATTGATATGGATTTGGCCGTCACTAATCTCGAGCAAGCCCGCGATACAGTTGAGCAAAGTTGATTTGCCACAACCAGAGGCACCTAGAAGAACCAAGAATTCGCCTTCTTCAATGTCCAGGTCTAGTTGTTTGAGAACTTTGACGTTGCCAAAGTTCAAGTCGAGTTTTTTGATTGAAACACTGGTCATGATCAGCCTTTCACTGCGCCAGCGGCGATACCGCGGACAAACAGTTTTCCAGAAGCAAAATAAATCACAAGGGGAACAATACCGGTCAACAGCGTTGCTGCCATGTTGACGTTGTATTCTTTGATACCTTGTACTGAGTTAACGATGTTGTTCAGTTGAACAGTCATTGGGTACGCATCGGGTTTGGTGTAAATCACCCCAAACAAGAAGTCGTTCCAAATACCGGTCACTTGCAAAATCATAGCAACAACAAAGATCGGGATGGACATGGGTAGCATGATCCGAAGGTAAATCCCCCAGAAGCCTGCGCCATCAACCCGAGCCGCTTTGAAGAGTTCTTCAGGCAGCGACGTAAAGTAGTTGCGGAACAATAGAGTAAGGATTGGCATGCCAAAGATTGTGTGAACAAGCACAAGGCCACCAAGCTTGCCGAACAAGTGCAACTCACGAAGAATGATCACGATAGGATAGATCATAACTTGGTACGGAATGAATGCGCCAAAGATAAGGATCGTGAAGAAAATTTCAGAACCTTTGAACTTCCAATTCGCCAGAGCGTAGCCATTTACCGACGCGATCAAGATTGAAATCGTCACAGATGGAACTAGGATTTTTACAGAGTTCCAGAAGCCGCGGCTCAGGCCTTCACAGTTCAAACCCGTACAGGCTTGAGACCAAGCTTTCACCCAAGGTTCAAATGTGATTTCGACAGGTGCAGCGAAGATGTTGCCCAAGCGAATTTCTGGCATCCCTTTAAGTGACGTAGTCACCATTACGTAAAGTGGAAGCAGATAATAGCAGGCAACAACAATCAGTGTGCCGTACAGCATGATGTTGCGAGGTGATAATGCGCGCTTTGGGCGGGCACCTTGTGGACCAGTCATTTCGACTGTCTCGGTTGACGGATTATTTGTCACCTTTTTTTCCTCCATATTCGAGGTAAGCCCAAGGAATAAGAATAACTAGGACACTCAGCAGCATGATGGTGGAAGCTGCGAAACCTTGACCCAAATTCTGGTTTTTAAACATCATGTCGTAAACATATTTGGCCGGAACTTCCGAAGCGATGCCGGGTCCACCATTTGTTTGTGCAACAACAAGATCGTAAACTTTAACAATGCCGGCTGTGATCAATACAAGTGCTGTAACGAAGACAGGGCGCATCATTGGGATAACGATGAAGATGTAAGTTTTCCATCTTGGAATGCCGTCGATACGTGACGCTTTCCAGATTTCTTGGTCGATGCCGCGTAGGCCGGCAAGCATGATGATCATGATAAAGCCAGTGCCTTGCCACAAACCAGCGATTAGAACGCCGTAAATCACAATGTTTGCATCGTAAAGCGGATCAAAAGTGAAACTGCTAAAACCAAGGCTTCTCACAATATTCTGAACACCGAATTCAGGGTTCAAAATCCATTGCCATACAAGGCCTGTCACGATGAAGCTCAACGCGAATGGATAAAGAATAACAGTCCTGAAAGTGTTCTCAAATCGGATCTTTTGGTCAAGCAAACATGCAAGTAAGAAACCGATTGTAAGTGTGAAAACCATGGAAGAAATGCCGTAGAAGGCGAGGTTCTCAATTGAAATCAACCAGCGGCGCGTGCCCCATAGTCGTTCGTATTGTGCAAATCCGACGAAATCTAGCTTAGGCAGGAGCTTTGATTTGGTGAACGAATGAACAACTGTCCAGATCGTACAGCCAACAAAGATTACCAGCGCCGTTGCAATCATAGGCAAGGCAGCGATCTTAGCGTTGAGATTTCGGAATAAGCGGTTTGGGCGGGTAGTTTGCGCCATTGTATCGCCTTTCAACATCGAGAATGAAAACGCGCTAACTATAAATATAGCGCGCGCGAATTCAAATCGTTGATGCCCCCGGTACCTAAGAGTTAGGTGCCGGGGGCATCAATCCGGGAGTGAGACTGATATTAGTCAGCTGTAGCGATGATTGATGCGTAAGCTTCTTGAGCTTCAGCAGGTGTCATGCTTGTGTCATTCCAGAATTCAACCATCAAATCTTCGATTTGACCTGAAGTATCTGCAGAAAGAACTTGGTTACCATCAGGCATGATGTTGCCGTCAGCCAAGATTTTCAGACCTTTTTGCATGCAATCGTTTGCAGTTGACAGATCGATGTCACCACGTACTGGCAATGAACCTTTTTTCAAGTTGAAAGCAACTTGAACTGGTTTAGAGAGCATCAAAGAAGCAAGCTCTTTTTGAGCTGCAGTGATGTCTGCATCGTCAGTTTTAGGGAAGTAGAACGCGTCGCCACCAGTTGAGATGATTTCGTTCACACCTAGACCTGGTAGACAAGAGTAGTCTTCACCAGCAACTTGACCAGCAACTTGGAACTCGCCTTGAGCCCAGTCACCCATGATTTGTCCACCAGCTTTACCAGTGATAACCATGTTAGTTGCTTGGTTCCAATCTTGAACGTTTGAACCAGCTGAAAGCGAACGAGCAGCGCCGTATGCTTCAAATACTGCAGCCATTTCAGGACCAGCAGCAGCTTCAGCGTCTTTGTTCACATTGATTTTTGTCCAAAGATCAAGACCACCAATAGCAACATTCAACACGCCAAATGCGCCTGAAGACTGCCAAGATTGTTGACCCATTGCCAAAGGAGTGATGCCAGCAGCTTCTAGAGCAGGAGCAGCAGCAGTGAACTCATCCCAGTTAGCAGGAACAGCAACGCCAGCGTCAGCATATGCTTTATGGCTCAACCAAATCCACTGCCAAGAGTGAATGTTTACAGGAACACAGTAGATTTTGCCGTCAACAGTACAGCTGTCAAGCAAACCAACAGGGTTCACGATATCGCGCCAGCCTTCAGCTGTTGCAACGTCTGTAAGGTCAAGCATCAAGCCAGCTTCAACAAGCTCTTCAGCTTGACGACCGTGGTTAAGTTGAGTTGCGTGCATTGGGTCACCGCCCAAGATACGGCTGATAATAACAGGACGAGCAACGCCGCCACCGCCAGCAATCGCGCCGTCAACCCAGTTGTTGCCAGTCGCATTGAACGCGCCAGCGAATTCAGCAACAGCAGCAGCTTCGCCGCCAGAAGTCCACCAGTGTGTTACTTCAAGATCAGTAGCCATTGCAGCAGATGCTGAGCAAATTGCTGTCGTGGCGATCAGTGCCTTTTTAAGAAACTTCATGTATTCCTCCCTAAGTGAGATCCAAAGGACCTCGAAAATCAAATGGGGTCGCGCAAACAGAACATGCAACACCCATTAACTATGCAATCGATTACATCGGTGGCTATCCACTTGGCTGCAATCGATTACATGATAGTTCAACAACCATTTGCATAAGTCAAGAAATTGTTTACAAAAAGCATGCGTGTTTTTCGAAGGTGAGCGTCAATGAGCCGAAAAGGCCCTAAGATTCAAGATGTTGCGGTGGCTGCTGGTGTATCCACAGCCACAGTTAGTCGCGCGCTGTCTAACCCAGACCTTGTTTCTGAGAAAACAAAACAGGCTGTACTGAAGGCTGTTTCTGAAACTGGATACCGTATTAACCGAGCAGCACAGAACCTGCGTAAACGACAAGCCGGTGCGATTCTCGTTTTGTTGCCTGATCTTGGCAATCCATTTTTCTCTCATATCCTGTCTGGAATTGAGAGCGTCTTTGCAACATCGGACCTCAGTATCCTGATCGCCGACACTGGCGGGATGAAACATGACCAGCTTTCAGGCTATCTAAGAGACGCGCGAGCGGATGCTGTCATTATACTAGACGGGGCGATTCCTAGAGCTGTTTTGAATAATTTGTCTGAAGTCGTGCCAGACAATCACATAGTCTTTGCCTGTGAGTGGAAAAACGAAACTGATTTTCCTTCGGTTAGAAGCGACAATCAAGGCGGTGCCATTCAAGCTGTGAAACACCTCTATGATCTTGGTCACCGTAAAATTGGGCATATCGCCGGACCACGGACCAATGTGCTGACAAAAGAGCGTTTGGATGGGTTCAAAGAGGCAATGGCTGGATTTAATCTTGAGCTTGATCCGCGCTGGATGCTCGAAGGTGGCGATTTTTCATTGGAGGCAGGGGCTCAAGCGGCTAAGCACATCGTTGAAATGGAAGAGCGGCCAACGGCGATCTTCTGCGCATCTGATCTAATCGCCCTCGGTCTAATGTCTGAACTTCATAAACGCGGCATCAATGTGCCTGCGGACATGTCCATTGTCGGCTTTGATGACCTAGAAATTTCAGGTCGGTTTATTCCATCACTTACAACGGTACGCCAAAATAGAACTCAACTTGGTGTTCTTGCTGCCACAACGTTAATCGGACATCTTTCAGGTCGTCATTCTGCAGTTAGCGAGGGCATTCAGTTAGTTGATGTTTTGCTGATTGACCGTGAAAGCACCGCTCGACTGAACTGATCACTCCGCGGGCAGTTTAAGCAGTGTTGCTTCAGCCCGAGACAGTTGTTCGCCTTGTTTGCGTTCAATCAGAGCCTCTCGTGCATTCGCATACATGTCGTCTTGCCAAAAGATCATGCAGCCGTTGCAGCCCTTACCACAGCAACCCTCGGTTCCAACCCGATTGGTCTTAAAACGCTTTTCGTTGCCGTCGTTTTCAATGCTCTTTGAAAGGGCATCGCGGTGCCGAGCATAAACAAGTTCACTCTGAGTGCCGCTTATTTCGCTCTTTTGCGTATGTTTGTCGAACCGGATGCGCTTCCATTGTTCATCCGTTAGCGCGCGTTCTTTGCGCATAACGCTGAACTCTGGGAACCAACGAACAAGATCGTCTTTGTCTTCGTGATCAAACAGATCAAATGGTAATCTGATCACGCTTTGTGAACCGCCGTGAATGACATCTGCCTTTTTGCCATCCGCAAGTTCGAAATCGTAAACGCGTAACAAGATCGTATGTTTGGCAATTGGTGAAATGAACTCCAGCACGTCGCCGGGCTCAAGCTTGTTTTTGACTTCTACCAAAAATGCATCGTTGGTAACGCCAGTAACAACACCTGCATATTCCCATTGGGCAATTGAAGCGGTGTGCTCATAATCATGGGCATAATTGGTAAGACGGCCATCATGGAAGGCGAGTGTATAGCCGCGGTTGCCCACTGCTTCTAGCTCAGCCATGTAGGGTTTTGGATCCCAATTTTCAGGGTCTTCATAATAGGCATCAATCGCCATTCGGTAAGCGCGTGCGACCACCGCGCAGTAGAACTCTGATTTGCCGCGCCCTTCGACCTTCAAACTATCCACACCGATTTTTAGATATTCATCTAGCTTGGGCATGATGCAAAGATCGCGTGAGTTCAAAATGTAGGAGCCACGTTCATCTTCTTCAATAGGCAAGAATTCGCCCGGCCGGCATCCTTCTTCAAGCAAAAACTCGAACATGTGCGCGTTGTCTTCGTCGATCAAAAGCTCTTCGACAGTGCCGTCCTTCAATCGCATTTTGACTTTGTAGTTCCAGCGACAAGAGTTTGCGCAGTTGCCTTGGTTTGCGCCGCGCTCGGCCATGAAGTTAGATAGCAAGCAGCGACCAGAATAAGTCATGCACATGGCACCATGCACGAAAGCTTCAAGTTTGATGACAGGGCACTTTTCGCGGATTTCTACGAGTTCTGAGTATGAAACCTCACGTGCCAAAACACAAAGCTCAGCACCCTGATCTTCCCAAAACTTCACCGACAACCACGAACACACATTTGCTTGCGTTGAAATGTGCAGCGGTAAGTGAGGTGCGCGATCCTTCACGTATTTGAAAATACCGGGATCTGCGATAATCAAACCGTCTGGGTTCACTTTTTCAACGGTATCTATGTACTCGTCTAGTTTTGCGATGTCTTTGTTATGTGAGAACAAGTTCAATGTCAGGTAAGCCCGTTTGCCATGAGCATGACAAAACTCAACGCCTTCAATCACATCCTGCAAAGAGAATTGCGACTTGGTTCGCAGGCTCATGTCGGGCGTGCCCAAATACACCGCGTCTGCGCCATAAAACACAGCCATTTTGAGTTTTCTCAAATTGCCCGCTGGCATCAAAAGTTCTGAGCGGTGTTCTTTGTTCATCTGCATTGCCTCGTTGAAAGCGAAGCTTTCGCAGATTTTGGCCAATGTGCGCTTTGATTTCCATCAAGTGGAATGCTCATTCGTAGACTTAGCCAAATTGGGTTATTGCAACTCGCATGTGTTTACACCAATCTAGATCGATGAGTTTTCTAGGGGAGAATAAGCGTGCGCACTTTAAAGATAGCAATTGCAGTGGTTCTAACATGCATGTTCAGCATCAATGTTGCTGCGGCAGATGAAGAACACAGTATTCCACTCAAACTATTCGGTGAGAATATCCTTCAAGGTTATGACGGATGCGGATTTTCACTTTGGCAGAAGAACCGAAACCCTGCCGAGGACAAATATGCTTATGTTCTATACGCACCTTTCCACGATGCTGCGCAGATGCCGGGTTGGATGAAAGTTGGCGATACGGTCTACGAAATGTACCGCCAAGATGTGGGCGATGCTGGCGGTGGCTATGTAACGCCGTATCAGCTTTTCAAATCTGAAGACTCTAAGTTCTGGGCAATATTGGAAGTGTTTGAGCAACACGATGGTGGCATTGAAGTCGCAATTGATCGCGCTGAACTTACCGTTGTTGGCTTTGATGCATTTCCATTTGTTATTGAAGTAAAAGGTAGAAGCGGTTGCCCAGCATCTTACTTTGAAGAAAGCGCGGCCCCAGCAGCACATCAAAAGACATACAACTCCCTATATGGTGACCCCGTTTCACTTCAGCTCGTCAGCGACTATTACGAAATGAGCAGTGTGCCGGTTCAAATGCAACGCTATGTGGCACAAAACTATGCTTCTTGCGACTTGGACAATACCGCAGCTTATAGCGCTCAATATGCCATCTCGAGTGCAATGTCTTTGTGGCAAGTTCCGTGTGCAATTTATGCGCGTGACGCGACAGCAAACTTCTTCACAGTGCTCAACAACAACCCTGAATATTTCGCGCCGGTATACACCAATAACCCATCGCATTTGCAAGGCTTCGAAAATGGCGACTTAAAAGAATTGTTGAACGCCTACATTGAACCAACAGATGGCTCGATCATTTCATGGGAACAAAGTAGCGCGGGAGACTGTGGTTCATTTTGGAAGTATCAACTTCGCGCCGTAGAGGGCGAAGCCGTAGAGGCATTCTTGGTGGAATATCGTCGTAAAGATAGCTGTGATGGCAATTACATTGATCCCGAACAGATGCCAATAATCTATATGGCTGACTGATCGTGAATTCCGGACAGATTCTGCTGAGAAAGAATGGTGCTGCCGGGGAGACTCGAACTCCCGACCTCTCCATTACCAATGGAGTGCTCTACCACTGAGCTACGGCAGCATGGTTTGCTCTCGCGTGTCGCTGAGCGCCGTGGTAGTGCCATAAGCATAGCCATGACGCAAGAGTGTTCTGGACCAAACCCAAAAAATGATGCAAAAACAGCTTCGCTTCATTTTCAACAAACGACCGCACCAAATATGAATCAGAAACGAGAAAATACTGTAGAGACCAAGCGCAAAGCGCGTGAAGAGCGTTTGACCGAGCAATTGCGGGCAAATCTTCGTCGTCGCAAAGGCCAAGCCAAAGCTCGCTCAACAGCCGAAAAGAATGCGCCAAAGCCAGATTGATGGCTTCTTGTGAGGTTTAAAGCGTTGAAATTAACCTGAAATCGACAAAATTCGGTCCTGATTAGGCCGAAATTGACGTTCAGCGTTTCACCGCACTGGTAATTCTATTCTGATCAATATATCAAACGGCGAGAAATTCTGCGCCACTTAAGGAACAAAACATGGATCGAATTCGTATTGTTGGCGGTAATCAATTGCATGGCGAACTGCCAATTTCTGGCGCGAAAAACGCTGCCTTGCCTTTGATGATCGCCTCTTTGCTTACAAAAGACCGGCTTACGTTGAACAATGTTCCACGTTTGGCCGACGTGAAGCAACTCGAGCGTATTCTTGAAAATCATGGCGTTGATCTTTCCGTTCAAGGCCGTCGTCGTGGCGAAGATGAGATGCGCGGTCAACGCATTACGTTCTGCGCTGCAGATATCGTGGATACATGTGCACCTTATGAATTGGTAGCGACCATGCGCGCAAGCTTCTGGGTCATTGGTGCTTTGTTGGCACGTGAAGGCGAAGCTCGCGTTTCTATGCCTGGTGGTTGTGCGATTGGTACACGTCCTGTGGACTTTTACATCGATGGCCTTCAACAGCTTGGCGCTGAGATTGAAATTGATGGTGGATACGTAAACGCAAAGGCACCAAATGGTCGCCTTGTGGGTGGTTTGGTGAAACTGCCACGTATTTCAGTTGGCGCAACGCATGTGATCATGATGGCCGCGACATTGGCATCGGGAACCACGACGATTGAAAACGCCGCGATGGAACCTGAAGTTACCAATTTGGCTGAAACGCTAGTTGCCATGGGTGCAAAAATCTCAGGTATCGGTACGCGCACGCTGGTTGTTGAAGGCGTTGACGAACTTCATGGTGCTGAAGTTAGTGTTATTCCCGATCGCATCGAAACCGGTACATATGCCATGGCAGTTGCCATGACAGGTGGTGATGTTTTGCTGAAAGGCGCGCATGCGCCACATCTTGATGCTGCGTTGAAAATCCTTGAGCAAACTGGTGCGAAAGTCACTATCGAAGACGACGGCATTCGTATTGTTAAAGATACGGCTGCGATCAAATCGATTGATGTTGATGTTTCGGAATACCCGGGTTTTCCGACAGACTTGCAAGCGCAATATATGGCTCTGATGACACGTGCTGATGGAAGCTCAGTTGTTCGTGAGACAATCTTTGAAAACCGCTTTATGCACGTTGCAGAATTGATGCGTTTTGGCGCTGACATCGCTGTGGATGGCCAAAAGGCCAACGTGACCGGTGTTGAAACACTCAAAGGAGCACAAGTGATGGCAACTGACTTGCGGGCATCTGTTTCGCTGGTAATAGCCGGTCTCGCTGCTGAAGGCGAAACCACTGTGAACCGCATCTATCATCTTGATCGCGGGTTTGAGCGTTTGGAAGATAAATTGAGCCGTTGTGGTGCGCAAATTGAGCGTGTCTCAGGCTAAATCAAACAATAATAGTGTGCTGATCTATTGAGATCAGGTAGTCGGCACACTAGATATGGCGAAACAATCGGCCAATCGCCAAAAGGATACAAAATGTCAGATTTGAAATTGCTTGCGCTAGACCACGAAGACCTAGAAGTGATTTCCGCACATACTCAAGACGCGGTTGTGCGTGTTGGCGATATGGCATTTGTGCCCGAAGATCATCGATTTGCATTTCTGATGAACCGTTATGCATGGGAAGCAGGCGAGACGCGCGGCACAGGCCAACGCAAACGCGCTGCAATCCACTTTGACCGTGTTCAAGACGTAAAAGTCTCGGGCATTGATCTAGATGCGAAAGACGGTGTGCTTGAGCTTTTGACCATGGTGTTTGAAGTTTCTGAGGAACCTTCTGGCAAAGTGACATTGTCATTCGCTGGTGGCGGAACCGTAAAACTGACAGTTGAGTGTCTTGAGGCACGAATGCAAGATTTGGGCGCAGCTTGGGGTGCAAAAGCAACTCCAGAGCACGACCTTTCCAAATAAAGAGCCAAGAATATGCCATTTAGACTGGATCAAGCTGCTGCCGATTTTGAGCCGCAATTTGAGGCGCTGTTGGGTGCCAAACGTGAAGCTTCAGTTGAAGTTGGCGATGTGGTCGAGAAGATCATCGATGATGTCGCACAACGAGGCGATCAAGCGGTTATCGATCTGACGCTGAAATTCGACAAGCTTGATCTGAATGAAACCGGTTTTGCGTTTTCTCAAGCCGAGATTGACGCGGCTTACGCAGAAACATCTGAAGAGCTGATTGTAGCCCTCAACCACGCATATAAGCGGATTACGGCTTATCACGAACGCCAGCTTCCCAAAGACGAGCTGTTTACCGATGAAGCAGGGGTGACCCTTGGTTCTAAATGGAATGCAGTCGATGCCGTTGGCATTTATGTGCCCGGCGGTCTGGCAAGCTACCCTTCGTCTGTATTGATGAATACGGCACCTGCGCGTGTCGCCGGTGTTGAACGGATCGCCATGGTTGTTCCGACGCCAAACGGTGTGGTCAATCCAATAGTTTTGGCCGCTGCAAAAATTGCAGGTGTAACAGAGATTTATCGTGTTGGCGGTGCGCAGGCGATTGCTGCCTTAGCACTTGGGACCGATAGCATCAAGCCAGTGAATAAGATCGTTGGCCCGGGCAATGCATTTGTTGCTGCCGCAAAACGCCAAGTTTACGGCAAAGTCGGCATCGACATGATCGCAGGCCCATCGGAAGTGCTGGTGATTGCTGATAGCAGCGCAAACCCTGCATGGATCGCAGCAGATCTTTTGGCGCAAGCCGAGCATGACACATCAGCTCAATCTATCCTCATTACGCCAGACGCAGCACTTGGCGATGCGGTGGAAAAAGAAGTCGAGCGTCAGCTTGCTATCTTGCCCAAGAAACATTTGGCCGGCCCTTCATGGGAAGACAATGGTGCAGTGATTATCGTTCAAGACATAGACGCTGCTCTTGCACTGTCTAATCGTATGGCGCCTGAACATCTTGAACTTGCCGTTGATGACCCTCAGTCACTTGTTGGCAAAGTCCGCCACGCCGGGGCAATTTTCCTTGGTCACCACACGCCTGAAGCGATAGGCGATTATATTGGTGGGACAAATCACGTGTTACCTACAGCACGCTCCGCTCGCTATGCATCAGGATTGAATGTGCATGACTTCATCAAGCGGATTTCGATTTTGGGATGCACACCGTCTTCGCTTTCAACGCTTGCGCCAGATGCAATTGCATTGGCAGAAGCTGAAGACTTACAAGCCCATGGACGTTCTGTGTCTATTCGGCTTAATCTGTAGCTGATATTGCACAGCACATTGAGTCTTAATGCATAAGTTTGATCCAGAAACAGATAAGCTGGTCACAGTAACTCTTGATCCGGAAACAATCATTTCGATTGACCCTGATGAGGTGCACGAGCGCCGCATTGCGGTATTTGACTTGGTTGAGGAAAACACTTTTGCGCCAATTACTTCAATTGAAGATGCGCATGGTCCTTATGCGTTGCACGTTTCGATTAGTGGGAACCACCTTGGCTTGGATGTGCGTAATCCAACAACGAGTGAGCCGATTGCCGCTCACTTTTTGTCGCTCAGCCCATTTCGACAACTGATACGCGATTACTTCCGTATTCGCGAAAGCTATTACGACGCGATTAAAAGTGCCCAACCTTTCCAGATCGAAACAGTTGATATGGCAAGGAGAGGGTTGCACAATGATGCGGCTGAACTTTTGCGCACCCGCCTCGATGGCAAATTGGCGATGGATGAAAACACAGCACGCAGGTTGTTCACGCTAATCTGTGCTGTTCAGCCCTATGCCGATAGGGCCGTTGTTTCCAAGCCAGACATGCCAACCGTGCTGTTTGTGTGTTCTATGAATTCTGTACGCTCGCCGATGGCTGCGGCTTTGGCTCGACGGGCATTCCCAACGCGCATCATTGCGCGGTCCGCTGGCGTGCGCTCAGGTCGAGTAGATAATTTCGTCCATGAAGTGATGGAAGAAATTGGTGTTGATATGTCGGTGCATACGCCACACACAATGGACGAGTTGGTGGCGACGTCCTTTGACCTCATTGTGACATTGTCCGATGAAGCGCCGGCCGCCGTAGATGCGCGCAAATATGAAGTTGGGCAAAGATTGGTTTGGAACGTCGCTGATCCAACAATCGAAGACGGTAATAGAGCTCAAAAGCTTGACGCGTATCGCGCCTTGCGCGAAGACCTAAACAACCGTATTAACAGCGATCTGCAATCCCTTGTTTCTAGCGGTTCACAAATCGCTTGAATTTGTATAGGTTGCCGCCAAAATCCGCGCTTTTCGCGCGTAAAGGTTCTTATCAGGAGATAGAATGGCCAAAGAAGAGATGCTCGAATTTCCGGGCGTAATCCAAGAATTGTTGCCAAACGCAACATTCCGCGTAAAGCTCGAAAACGATCACGAAATTATTGCCCACACTGCTGGTCGTATGCGTAAAAACCGTATCCGCGTTCTTGCAGGCGATAAAGTTCTTGTCGAAATGACACCTTACGACCTGACAAAAGGTCGGATCACTTACCGCTTCAAGTAAGCGGTTAGCAATTTGCTGAGCTGATAAAACAATGGCATCACGTCCAGATCTCATCCTTGCTTCTGCATCGCCTCGCCGTTTGGCGCTGCTCAATCAAATCGGCGTTGAGCCGGACCATTTGATTCCTGCAGATATTGATGAAACACCGCTTAAGGGCGAAATCGCCCGTAAGCTGGCAGGACGTTTGGCGCATACAAAAGCGCTTACTGCACAGCATAAAGCACGCCAAACCGGCATCGGCGACAATGCGCTGGTGCTTGGCGGGGATACCGTTGTTGCTGTTGGGCGTCGCATTCTGCCCAAAGCTGAAATGCTCGACGATGCTGCGTCTTCACTGCGGTTGTTGAGCGGACGCGCCCACAGGGTTTTCACTAGCATTTGCCTGCTTAACCCTGCTGGTGGGGTAAAGCGACGTGTTGTTGAAACGCGTATCCGCTTTAAACGGCTTTCCAATGCTGAAGTAGATGCCTATCTCGCCAGTGGCGAGTGGCAGGACAAAGCAGGCGGCTATGCCATTCAGGGTATTGCTGGTGCGTTTGTCATCAAGCTGCAGGGTTCGTTCCATGCGGTAATGGGTTTGCCACTGTATGAGACAGTGCAGATGCTTCGCGCAGAAAACTATCCAATCGAGTTCAACTGGTTGAACTCCACGTCGGGCATTTAGTCATGACGGATAAATCAGCCGGTTCTAACGTGACAGGACTTCGTGCGTCTAAGCCCTGTGTTATGTGCGAAAAACCATCTGTTCGTGCTTTCCATCCATTTTGTTCCAAGCATTGCGCTGACCTTGATCTTGGTAAATGGCTGAATGGCTCTTATGCCATTCCGGTTGTGGAGGAAGACGGCGCACAGCTGGCAGATTATGATCCAGATATTGACGAATAGCTGTTAAGTTTTTTGACTAAAGTCATGAAATATGGACTGATTTTTAAAAAACTGAATATTCTTTGGCGAATAGTTGAAAATTTTCCCAATGATCGCTGGACAGAAAACAATTCCCGACTTATAAACCGGCCAGCATACAAATTAGCACTGCAATTGCGCCGCTATATTTGAGATGCCCGGGTAGCTCAGGGGTAGAGCAGCGGATTGAAAATCCGCGTGTCGGTGGTTCAAATCCGCCCCCGGGCACCATCAAAATGTTCCCCCTATTAAACTGAGCTCTTTACGGATTTCGATTGATCTGTCGAAGTGTCAGGTGAATTTGGGATTTGAGGCGAAGAATCGAAAATCATTATCGCAAATGCAACGAGAATTTTCCCATAGTTATTCGGAGGGACGTTCAATGGTGCCTCTGAATGACCATTCTGTTGACGAGTTTTACAGCGGTAATCTGAATATTATTGTTTTTTTGTTCGAACTTTCATATATAAAACGACAAAGTGAGTTTTGCACGGAGTGAGCAATGGATAGTACGGAGAAATACAAGGCGCCAGCTTTGGATAAAGGGCTAGATATTGTTGAGATTTTGGCATCGGAAGGCACAAGTCTTACGCAGGGCGAAATTGCAAGACTCCTCGATCGTTCCGTCAGCGAAATTTTCCGAATGTTGGTTGTATTGCGTCGCCGCGGTCTGATCGCGTTGGATGAAAAAAGTGATAGATATTACCTCACAACTCAACTTTTTGAACTGGCACATCGTATTCCAGTCGTAAAGCGCCTTACGGTTGCAGCTGCGCCTGTGATGCAAGAGTTGGCGAAGAAATGCAATCAGTCTTGCCACGTAGCAGTACGTTCTGAAGATAACGTTGTTATCGTTAGCCAAGTTGATAATCCAGGTAACAACGTTCTAAGTGTTCGAATGGGCGCTCGCATCGAACTTTGGCGCACGTCGTCCGGTCGCGTTATTTTGGCAAATAGCAATCCCGTCGAGATTGATCGGGCATTTGCCGAAATTCCGCCTGTTGCTGGCATGGACGTTGGCCAATTGCGCACTGAATTGGCGACAAGCGCAAAGTTGGGCTACGAGCAAATGCAGAGTTTTGTTGTTAAGGGCGTTGAGAATATAAGTGCACCCATACTTGGTTTTGACGGGTATGCTGCAGCAGCACTTACCATCCCATATATTGAGCGATTGGACGGCGGGACCGACATTGAAGAGTGTCGTAAACTTTTAGTTGAAGCTGCAGCCACAATTTCTGTTCAGCTAGGCGGGCCCACACGTTCTTCCACCTAATTTACTTCGCAGATGGATCCGGTAGCTTGTGAGATGGCAATTGGTTGGACTCAAAGCACGCTTCCACCAATGCCATCGTATCTATGCAGTCTTCAACGGATGTGATCAGGCTTTGATCTTCGCCATTGTGAAAACGTTGGACGTTGCTCATCACACCAACGAACGCGTCGATGAACCATGAACCTTGGAGTTCGATCTTCTCCCAGTCAGTTTCAGTCGAAGCGAACCAAAGTTCGTCAGGTTCGCCTTCCGGGTAATTCAAATTGACACCAATTTGCGTCATTATCGCACCTTTTGTGCCTTCAAAGCGGAAATTGCAGTCTTGGAACTTGGAACCATATTGGTGGTTGTGGTTGATGGACAAGACGCAACGTAACTCAGAGCCATAGTCTAACAATGCGGTAGTGCGTGTTTGTGCCATTTCTACAGATCTAGGGTCGCCCATTGTTCGTGCAAACACTCCATCAGGTTTGCCAACAAGTGAACGGATTAAATCAAGGTAATGGATTGAATGAACAGCGATTTCCACACGGTCCATTGCCTTAAGAAACGGGAACAGATGCCATGGTGTGTTAACGTTTAAATGTACCTCTATTTCCAAGAGATTTCCAAGTAAGCCTTGCGCAATTGCATCACGAACTGCAAGCATTTGAGGGCTGAAACGCAGTTGAAAATTGATCGCTGCGTTCAATTCACGCTCTTGAGAAATCGCCAAGATTTCCAATGCCTGTGCAAAATTTGCGCCCATTGGTTTTTGGATCAAAACTGTTGACCCGATTGGCATTCGTTTAAGCACATCAGCTATTGCAGATGGCGGCAATGCAAGGTCATAAATGTACTGATTGCCCATTATTGTAGCTGAATCCAAGTCGTCAAATACGTTAGAAATGCCCCATTTGTCTGCAGCACACCGTGCGCGTTCTTGGTCCAAATCATAGATTCCGTGCACAGGAAAACCAGCGTTCTTGTAGGCGGGGAGGTGCGCATCGGTAACTATACCGCCAGCGCCAATAACAATTATCGGTGTGGTTTTGGTCGGCATATTCCATTTTTGCTTGAGTTCCATCATTCACTTCCTTGCTTCTTAACAAGCAGAATATGCTCGCAATACAAAACTGTCTGTTCTTTTTGGTTCTTCACTGTGCAGCTCTCTACAATTTTACCAAAATTGGGACGTTTGGGATCAATTGTGACTTTTGAGATTTCGATCTCTGTGTGGAGAGTGTCGCCAATAAAAACAGGGTTTGGGAACCGGAGTCTTTCGTAGCCATACGTCATTGCGTGTGGGTTTATGGTGGTCGCGGTTAAACCAATACCTATGGCAAATGTCATTGTGCCATGAGCAATTCGTGCCCCAAAAGACTGTGTTCTGCAAAATTCTGCGTCCATATGATGTGGGAAAAAATCCCCACTATGACCCGCGTGCACGACAATATCTGTCTCGGTAATGGTCCTCGACATCGTTTGGCGAGTTTCGCCAATCTCAAAGCTTTCGAAGTATCTCGGGTTTTGTTCCATGTCTTCCTCTAATTCTTTTGTATATAAAAATAGATTTGACATATAAAATAGTCAAGCATATGTTCAGTTTTGCAAACGGGAGAAAATAATGGCTGTTGAAATTGGTAAACATGCTCGTCCTCCAGCGGACATGCCGGTGCTACATGGAGCCATTCCCGTTTGGAACGCAGAGAACTGGTATTACGAAGATTTCTCTTTAGGGGATCAAATACGCAGTTTGCGTCGAACAATCTCAGAAGGTGAGGCGATGCAGTTCAACATGATGGTGATGGATCTGCATCCGTATGTTGCTGACGATCACTTCGCTAAAAACGAAGGCGTATTCGGCCGACGATTGGTTGCCGGTGCGCAAGTGTTTTCATATGGGCTTGGGCTTGCTGCGACGAATTGTTTGAACTCATTTTCATATGGCTATGACCGCTTGCGGTTCATCAAACCCGTGTTCATCGGAGACACGATTTATACAATTCGTGAAAACCTATCTAAAGAACCAAAATATGATGACATGGGTCTCGTTCGTGTGAGCTACAGCGTTTTCAAAGAGGATGGAATCCTTGCTCTGTATTGTGAACATCTAATGACGGTGAAATACAAAGATTCAGCCACTCAACAAAGCAACGAAAGTTGCCAAGCTGGGGTCAGCGGAAATGACTAGTGCAGCTATCACATTAAGAGGCATGACATGGGACCACACAAGAGGGTTTGACCCGATGGTGGTCACTTCAGACGTGTTCTGTGACGTTCATTATCCGCATGTTCGGATTATATGGGAGAAACGCTCCCTTCAGGCATTTGCTGACCGACCAATCGAAGAAATGGCCGACGACTATGACCTGATGGTTATTGATCATCCCCATGTTGGAGATGTCGCAAGTAGCGGAATGCTTTCAGCGCTAGATGGTATCGGTCGTGATGAAGAATTGCAGCTTCTGGAGAAACAATCGACAGGCGACTCGCATATCTCCTACAACTTCAATGGGCACCAATGGGCGCTTGCTATCGACGCTGCAACGCCGGTCTCTGCATTTAGACCAGATTTACTGCCAATCACGCCCAAGACTTGGGATGACGTTGTAGAGCTAGCAAATGCTGGTCAGGTTGTTTGGCCGCTGATACCGATCAACGCACTAATGAGCTTTTACAACGTGCTCGCCAATAAAGGTCATGATTTCGGCGTTTCAAGTCAAGGTATTGAAGTCGAGGTTGGTGTGGATGCGCTAATACAGATGAAACGCGTTTCCACTCAAGTACCGCGGTTTTGTTTCGACATGGATCCGATTGCTGCTTACGAGTGGCTTGCCAATAGGAACTCTCATTCATATTGCCCATATCTCTATGGCTACTCGAATTACGCAAAAACTGGTTTTCGCCCAAATATCGTCGCAGCGATAGATGCTCCTGACCATGCTGGCCTAGGTCCAATCGGTTCTCCAATTGGAGGGACCGGTATCGCAATATCTAGCAGGTGTCAGCACATAGATATTGCACAAGATTATGCCTTTTGGATTGCTTCAGAAGAATGCCAAAAAGGTCTGTTTTTCGACGCTGGCGGACAGCCCGCAAACGCAGCAGCTTGGACAGACCCTTCTTGCAACAACAAAACAGCTGATTTCTTCAAAAATACCCTAAAAACTTTGGAAAAATCCTATTTGCGGCCAAGGCACATTGGGTACATGTCATTTCAAGATGTCGCAGGCGATGTAATACGAGATTGCCTTTTAGGAGCAATCTCAGAGAAAGATACTGTCGTTGAAGTCAATTCCTTATTTGGGAGGAGTTTTTCATGACTTTACCCAAGTTGAAACAAGATGACGCTCTTCTAGATGGCTTACTAGTAGTTGATTTCTCTCAGTTTCTGGCTGGCCCATTGGCGGGGTTGAAACTCGCAGATTTTGGCGCCCGAGTCGTAAAAATTGAGCGGCCAGAAGTGGGTGACCTCTGCCGATACTTGTACCTATCCGAAGTGGAGGTTCATGGAGCTAACACGTTATTCCACGCCATCAACCGAAATAAAGAGAGCTACTCGGCCAATCTGAAAGACTCGAGTGATTTAGAAAAAGTTCGCAAGCTTTGCCAAAAAGCAGATGTCATTATACAGAATTTTCGACCTGGTGTGATGGAAAAGCTAGGACTTGATTACAATGAGCTCAAGCAGATTAATCCTCGAATTATCTATGCATCGGTATCGGGTTATGGCGAAGAGGGGGATTGGAAAGACCTTCCTGGTCAAGATCTCTTGGCTCAAGCTCGTTCTGGGTTGTTATGGCTGTCCGGCGACAAAGCACAAGCGCCGACAGCAATGGGATTAGCCGTCGCAGATCAACTTGCTGGCAATATCGTTGTTCAGGGCATCCTTGCCGCCCTGATACGAAGAGGCAATTCCAATAAAGGTGCGCACATTCAAACCAGCTTGTTAGAGGCTCTTGTTGATTTCCAGTTTGAGGTTTTGACAACGCATATCAATGACAACAAAGAACGCTTGCCAGTTCGCTCTTCGGTCAACAATGCGCACGCTTATCTATCAGCTCCATATGGGGTTTATAAAACGAGCAACGGGTACATCGCTGTGGCGATGACACCTGTAGACAAGCTCGGCGAGCATGTTGGTTGTACAGCGCTGTCGGTCTATGGCGACGAGCAACTTTGGTTTGAGAAGCGCGATGAAATAAAGCGAGTTCTCGCGGTTCACTTGGCAACAAATACAACAGAACATTGGATGCAGATATTTGTCGCGAACGATATTTGGGCGTCCGAAGTACTTCAATGGCCGGAACTATTCCGCTCAAGTAGTTTTGAGGCTCTGGACTTTTTTCAAGTGCTAGATCTTGGAGAAGGAAACTTCATGAAGGCAATGAGATCGCCAATAAGGGTTGATGGTAGCGTTCTGAACAGCGCCTGCCCCGCACCTAACATTGGCGAGCACAATGCTGAAATTGAGCGTGAGTTTGACCTCACAATTTTTTGAAACCAGTCTATCACCCTAGGGAGGAAATGATGACATTCTTAAGTAAGATATCGACCGTTCTGCTGGCAGGAGCCACAGCGGTTACAATGTTTGCAGGCGCCGCAAACGCCGGCGACTTCGACGGCTATACGCTGAGAGTAAAGCTCATTGGTGGCGCTCAGTATGAACCGCTGTACACACGGATTCCTGAGTGGGAAGCAGCGACAGGTGCAAAGGTCGAAATCCTTTCAAGGAAAAATCACTTTGAGCTCGATCGCGAAATCAAGCAAGACATCGCGTCGGGCTCGATAAACTGGTGTGTAGGTTCGAACCACACGAGTTTTGCTCCTCAATATGGTTCTCTATATATTGATCTAAATGTCGTTATGAGTGACGAAGCTTTAGGTGCTGTCTCTCAGAACGTTCTGAATGCAAGCACGGTTGACGGGCGCCTAGTGCAGATGGCTCGTCACTCAGACGTATCAAACCTCTACTACATCAAGTCTTTATACACTGATGAAGAAAACCAAACTGAGTTTAAAGCTGAGTATGGATACGATCTGATGCCACCTGAAACTTGGGCGCAGGTTAAAGATCAAGCAATTTTCTTCGCAGATCCTCCAAACTTTTACGGAACACAGTATGTTGGTAAAGACGAAGGTATCTCAGGTCGTTTCTACGAAATGCTTGTTGCAGAAGGCGGCAGCTTCTTTGGTAATGATGGTAAAGTAGCATTCAACTCGCCAGAGGGTGTTCGTGCACTGGAGTGGTTTGTTGATTTGTACGAAGCCAAAGCTGTACCAGCTGGTGTTCCAAATTATCTTTGGGACGAAACTGGACTCGGTTTTGCTTCTGGCACCGTCGCATTGAACCTTGATTGGGGCGGTTGGGCAACATTCTTCAACAGCGCCGACTCCAAAATCCAAGGTGATGTCGGTTTGATCCGTGCGCCAAAAGGCTCAAGCGGCAAACGCACAGGTTGGTCTGGTTCACACTCCTTCTCTGTAACAGAAGCTTGTGACAACAAAGCTGCAGCAGCTTCATTCGTGTCATTCTTGACCGACTTTGACAGTCAACTGCTGGAAGCACGAACTGGCTTGTTACCAACACGTCCTGATGCAATTGAAGCAATTATTGCTGAGTCAAAAGTTGCTGGAAATGACTGGTTGGTTGAAGTTTTTGAAACATTCGGTGCTTCTATGGCCGAAGACGCTTTTGCTGTCCCTTCAACACCATTGTGGATACCGATCTCAAACGAATTGTTCCCTGAGCTTCAGGCTGCAATCGTTGGAGAAAAGACTCCACAACAAGCGTTGGATGATGCAGCCTCAGCTGCAAACCAACTGATCGAAGACGAGAGTTAAGCTTCGCACAACTCAACATTGTAGGGCGGGGTTTCGATCCCGCCCACTTTATCGGCAATGGCCAAATTCCTTGGAGTAATTATGTCAGTTTTGACAAATCTCAAGAGAAAAATGTTCTCGGAACAATCAACGCCTTATCTGCTGTTAATGCCAGCAGTGATCATGATCTTGATTGTGGTTTTATTCCCGTTACTTTTCTCTTTGTACACCAGTTTTACTGGCTACAAACTGACACGACCAGATACACTCTGGAAGTTTGTTGGTCTGCGCAACTATCAGCGCATATTTTCAGATTGGGATTTCTGGGTAGCTTTTGGGCGCACAGTCTTCTTTCTTGCGGTTGTAATCAATCTCGAGTTTTTGCTCGGGCTTGGTATAGCACTGCTCATAAACAGGATTACTTGGGGCCAACGTACAATGCGTACGATAATGATGTTCCCAATGATGTTTTCGCCTATTCTAGTAGGTTTTCAATTCAAATTCATTTTCAACGACAACGTCGGAATTTTGAATAACGCGCTTCAAAGTCTGGGCATAACCGAACAAGCAATCCCTTGGCTTGTCGATGGCTGGCTTGCTATGGGGGCTATCGCATTTGCTGAGATTTGGATGAGTACCAGTATTTTTGCCATCTTATTACTCGCAGGCCTTTTCGCGATGCCAAAAGATCCACTTGAAGCTGCTCAAGTTGATGGCTGTAACGCATGGCAGACATTTCGACACATTACGTTGCCATTCTTGATGCCTTTCGCGTACATCGCCATGACAATTAGATCATTGGATGTGGCGCGTGCATATGACGTCGTAGATACAATGACGGGAGGAGGCCCAGCCGGCCGAACCGAGTTATTATGGACGTTAATCGCTAGAACCGGATATGACAGCGCGAATATGGGTATGGCCAATGCAATGGCCTACGTCTCAATTCTCCTGTCGATCGCGTTTACTTACTACTTCTTTTCTAAACTCGTCGCAGCCCGACGTTATATGGGGGGCGCGCAATAATGAGCACTCAATCAAAAGCAATTATCAGTTGGATTGTAACCTTCATGGTCATGCTGATCATCACAATGCCAGGGCTATGGGTTATCCTATCGGGTTTCCGGCCGTTACAGGAAATCTTGTCGAAGCCCGCAATTTGGATACCTGAGCGGTTAAGCTTAGATAACTTCATAAGCATACTTGGTTTAGGCGTTGATCAGATAGGTATTCCAGTTGTCGCTTATTTCAGAAACTCGATAATTGTATCGGTGACCAGTACTGCCATTGCTATTATCGTTGGCATATCGGGTGGCTATGCCTTCGCGCGGTATCGCTTCAAATTCAAAGACACTTTGTTCTTGGGTCTAATGCTTTCACGCACCGTTCCGGGAATCGCATTGAGTTTGCCTGTGTTTATTGTGTGGGCGCGCCTTGGTTGGATCGATACGCATTTCGGCCTAATTTTAGTCTATGTGGCTTTAAACGTGCCGTTTACGATCTGGTTGATCGACGGGTTTTTCAGGCAGATCCCTAAAGAACTTGCAGAAGCAGCAGAAGTTGATGGTTGTACGCGCTGGCAAGCGTTTTGGAAAATTGAGTTTCCATTGGCAAAGTCTGGAATCGCTTCAGCCGGGATCTTTGCGTTCCTTACAAGTTGGAACGAGTTTGCGCTTGCAAGCAATCTGACACGATCAACAAACAGCAAAACTTTACCAGTTGGTCTCACCGACTTTATCGCGCAATTCACGACAGATTGGGCAGGCATGTGCGCTATGGCATTTATTATCATTGTCCCAGCACTGATCCTGACATTCCTCGTACAAAAACACCTCATTGCCGGTCTCACATTTGGCGGCGTAAAGGGATAGAAAATGACTGAAGTATCACTCCAGCAAGTTGCTAAACGGTATGGCCAACTCGAAGTTGTTCATGCGATTGATCTTGAAATTAGAGATTCCGAGTTTGTAGTTCTCGTTGGCCCGTCCGGCTGCGGTAAATCCACAACTCTTCGTATGATAGCTGGTCTTGAAGAAATCTCTGACGGAACGATCAAGATCGGTGACAAAGTTGTCAATGACCTTGCTCCAAGAGATCGAAATATCTCAATGGTGTTCCAGAACTATGCGCTTTATCCGCACATGACGGTTCGGGACAACCTAGGGTTTGGCCTCAAAATTGCGAAGCATCCAGAGAGCGAGATTGTCAAGCGCGTTGAGAATGCAGCGGAGATTTTGGGCCTTGGAATGTTGATGGATCGTCTCCCAGCAGCACTTTCAGGCGGCCAGCGCCAACGTGTGGCGATGGGGCGAGCAATCGTACGTAATCCAGACGTATTCTTATTTGATGAACCGCTCTCAAATCTCGACGCGAAGTTGCGTGTGCAAATGAGAACGGAAATCAAGAAACTCCACAAAAGAGTCAACAACACGATTGTTTATGTAACCCACGATCAAGTGGAAGCGATGACGCTGGCTGACCGCATCGTGATTATGCGGGACGGTCACATTGAACAAGTGGGGACACCTCTTGATGTTTTTGACAATCCTATAAACACGTTTGTTGCTTCATTCATTGGCAGTCCTCCGATGAACTTGTTGGAGGGAAAGGTAGTGAACGGAGGTAAGTCTGATTTGAAAATCGCACTTGCCGATAACATTCTAATTCCAGTGCCAAAACGAGCAAAAGACAGTGTTGTAGAAGGTCAAGATATCACGGTTGGTATTCGGCCTGATGATCTAACACCTGTTGGGCATGGAATGAGAGACGACGGCGAAACAGTGAGTTTCGACCTAATGGTTTCTATTTCGGAGCCATTGGGCACTGAGACAATTTTGTTTTCTTCAATTGGTGCCACGGAAGTCCAAGGCAAAATGCTCAATCCAAGACCTCTTGATGGAGACGAGCGTTTGACGTTCAACCTGTCTTTGGATCGGATACATTTGTTTGATGCTGAAAGCGGAGCAAACGTTCTGGGTGGCCACAATGGCTAAGATCGAACGTATCGAATTTTCGATGGTCGACTTGGTGCCTAAGACGAAGCGCACGGATGCTATCCAGAGTTTTGAAAGCCAGGAAACACCTATCGTAACAATCACAGACAGCGATGGGGCGCAGGGCATCGGATATAGTTATACCATAGGCACTGGTGGTCCGGCGATAATGACATTGCTAGAGAAGACCTTGCTTCCCCGATTGCTAGGGCGCGATCCGATGAAGATCGAGCAAATTTGGCACGATCTACATTTTTCGACACACGCGACAAGCGTTGGCGCAATTACTTCATTGGCCCTTGCCGCGATCGATACAGCATTGTGGGATCTCAAGTGCAAAAAACTTGGCCTGCCGTTGCACAAAATGGCAGGGGGAGCCAAAGATCGCATTCCCACGTATTCAACAGAAGGCGGTTGGTTGCACCTTTCGCCAGAACAGCTTGTAGAAGACGCTTTAGCGCGAAAATCTGAAGGTTTTTGCGGCGCGAAAATCAAAATAGGCAAAGAGTTTGCTGCGGATGACGAAGCTCGGTTAGCAGCGATGCGTGAAGCAGTGGGCGGCCACTTCGAAATAATGACAGATGCAAACCAAAGCTTTTCCCTATCAGAGTCTCGTCGTAGAGCAAGAATGCTGGAAAATTACAATGTCGCTTGGTTTGAAGAACCTCTGCCTGCGGACGATGTTGGTAGCCACGAAATCCTTGCGAGGTCGACGACAGTGCCGATTGCTGTGGGCGAAAGCATGTACTCGCTTTCCCAGTTTAACGAATACATGCGCCGAGATGCTGCATCGATAATTCAAGTGGATGTAGCGCGTATTGGCGGCATTACTCCATGGCTCAAAGTGGCGCATGCCGCAGAAGCTTACAATATCGCTGTTTGCCCGCATTTTCTGATGGAGCTCCATGTTTCGCTATGCTGCGCCGTACCCAATTCTCGTTGGCTGGAGTTTATTCCCCAATTGGATGAGCTCACCCACTCAAGGATGAAAATCGAAAATGGCTTTGGAGTGCCATCCGAAGAACCAGGAATTGGCATTGATTGGGACTTCGGAGCGATTGAGACCATGCGTATCGCAGGTTCAAATACGGTTTTGAATTAGGGAGCTCATGATGCAAAGAATGGGAATGGTCGTTGGTATTCGACCAGAATTTATTGAGAAATACAAAGCGTTGCACGCGAATGTATGGCCCGAAATTCTAAAATCTTTGACAGAGAATAACGTCACAAATTACTCAATTTTTTTGCGCGAACCTGAAAATTTGCTTTTCGGGTATTGGGAGTATGTCGGTGTCGATTTTTCTTCTGATATGACCAATATGGCGACCTTGCAGATTACTAAAGAGTGGTGGGACGTTTGCATACCTTGCCAGAAGGCATTGGAAACGCGTGCAGACGGTGAATGGTGGGCGATGATGGAGGAGGTATTCTATCATGCATGAGGATCACAATCCAAAGTTCAGACTTGGCGATTGCTACACAGGTGTCGTGCACGATATTTTGCGAAAAGAAGGTTTCCGGAATTTCACATTGCCAAGTGAGATCACACCACTTTTGCCAGATGAAGTTCTTTGCGGTCCTGTGTTCACTATTGAAGGTAGGATAGACGAAACAGCAGACGGACATCAAACTCTTCTTGAGTGGACAGGCTTATTATCCAAAGCCAAATCTGGGCATATCTGGGTCTCGCAACCACACGATCATACGATTGCGCATATGGGCGAGCTGTCCTCAGAGACACTTATGAACCGCGGTGTTCTTGGGTGCGTAATTGACGGGGGTATTCGAGATACACCTTTCCTTAAAAAACAGGGATTTCAAGCTTGGCGTCGCTTCCATACACCGCGTGATGTTGTAGGGCACTGGCTTCCGACTGGTTTTGACGTTGATATAATTATTGGCGACGTGCTGATCCAACCGGGTGATTATTTGTTAGGCGACCTTGATGGCGTTGTCCGCATACCGAAAGCCAATATCGATGACATTACGACAAAATCAATCGAGGCGATGCAGACAGAAAGTAAAGTTAGGACAGCAATACTTGACGGTACAGATCCGCAAGAAGCCTATCTGAAATTCGGTAAGTTTTGATGCGAATTACTGGTTTGGATATAATGTGTTGCCGTCTTCCACAATCCCCTCTGCAAGACGGTGATTTGAACGGAAATGTGGGCGCGCGTGAGCTAGAGTTTCTCGTATATTCTATCAATACTGACGTTGGGACTAACGCATCGATTTTCGGATTTGCAGGTGCTTCGGCGCGAGGTTCGGCCGAACTTGCAAGGTCGGCCTTTGAACCATTGTTGATTGGCAAAGATCCCTTGGATAGAGAGCAATTATGGCAAGAATTTAGGGTTGCCGATCGGTGGTGGAACCACCTTCCAATTTATAGCTATGGTCCAATCGACATTTGTTTATGGCTTATCGCAGCTGAAGCGGCTGGTGTTCCACTTTACAAATATATTGGCGCAAACGCTGATACGGTTGAGACCTATTGCAGCTCATTGGTTTTGCCAAGTGTAGAAGCTTACGCGGAGCAAGCAGCAAGTTTACAAAGTGAGGGTTTTAAAGCATACAAAATTCATCCTCCAGGCAAAAATCTCGATGAAGATATAGAAATTCATAGGGCAGTGCGTACAGCTGTGGGTGATGATTTCCCATTAATGTCAGATCCGGTTGCTCCTTACAGCTTTGATCAAGCACTTCGACTTGGTCGAGAATTGGAGCGCCTTAATTATCTTTGGTTTGAAGAACCGCTGGCTGACGAAAACTCTGCGAGTTTACGAAAGCTAACTGCCGCCTTGGACATCCCTGTCGTGGGCTGTGAAGTGCTGGCAAAACATCCATACAGTTTGTCTGAATATCTTGCGACGAACGTTGTGGATGTTGTACGTGCCGATGTCTCATGGTCTGGTGGCGTGACCGGTGTGCTAAAGACTGCGCATTTGGCGGAGAGTTTTGGAGCAAAGTGTGAACTGCACTCAACCATTTTTCATCCTCTTGAACTGGTCAATTTACATCTCTGCGCGGCGATCTCAAACAACAGTTTCTTTGAACTGCTCGCTCCAACGAGTCAGTTCGATTTTGGGCTCAGTGAACCGATCTCTATCGACGCTGGGATTGCAAAACTGCCAAGCAAGTCTGGTCTAGGTATCGATCTCGATTGGTCGATGATCGATGACTGCACATTCAAGAAAGTCTGAATTATGATGGACGAAAAAAAGCAGGATCGCAGCAAAATAACGGATAGCAGACTATTGCTGCTTGATGAGACCGACAATGTGTTGGGTGTCGCTAGGCCAATTGGTGCGGGAGAAGCGTTTCCGATCGATGGTCACTACGTTCGGCTGGACCGGCCGGCTGGTATTGGCTTTAAGGTTGCTAGACAAACAATACCCGCAGGTCAAAAAGTTCTGAAATATGGCGCATGCATTGGTCTTGCTACCCAAGATATTGATGTTGGGCAGTTGGTTCATGTGCACAACCTCAAAAGCAACTACCTCCCCAACACCGTTGTTGCTGGAACAGAAGGGGAAGGATCATGATGAATGGTTACTTACGCTCTGATGGGCGCAAAGGCATTCGGAATTTAACACTGGTCGTATACTTGGTGGAATGCGCTCATCATGTCGCACGCGAAATTGCTCAGCAGTTCAGCCCGCAGACAGTGCAGGTCGTTGGCTTCCCTGGATGCTATCCGAATGATTATGCCCAATCGATGTTGGAAAAACTGTGCACCCATCCAAATGTTGGCGCTGTACTTTTGGTATCTTTGGGATGCGAGGGCTTCAACAAGCTCAGACTAAAAGATGCAATCGAGGCTAGTGGGCGTCCTGTCAACGTGCTGACAATTCAAGGAGAAGGTGGAACTCGAACTACAATTAACAAAGGCGTTGATTGGGTAGTTGATGCACTTTCTCAAATCGAAGACGTCCCCATGTTTAAGATGGAAATGTCGGAGATAATTGTAGGTACAATTTGTGGTGGGTCAGACGGAACGAGCGGGTTAACTGCGAACCCGGCAATAGGCAGAGCATTTGATTTGCTCGTAGCAGAAGGTGCTGCCTGCGTTTTCGAAGAAACGGGAGAGCTAATTGGTTGCGAAAGCCATATGGCGGAACGGGCAGTTACGCCAGAATTGGCAGATGAACTAGTAAAAAGTATTGAAAAGGCAGCCAGCTATTATGAAGTGTTAGGCTATCCAAGCTTTGCACCAGGGAATGCAGATGGCGGACTTTCAACGATTGAAGAAAAGTCGATGGGCGCATATGCAAAGAGTGGGAAGTCTGAGATTTCGGGTTTGATTAAGCCCGGTGATCGGCCACCATCAGGTGGTCTGTATCTCCTAGATGTTGTGCCCGATGGCGAAGTTCGTTTTGGTTTTCCAAACATTGTCGACAACGCAGAAATTGTTGAATTGATTGCTTGTGGCGCACACGTGGTGTTGTTTGCGACAGGCCGTGGATCTGTTGTTGGATCGGCGATTTCGCCGGTCATAAAAATTTGTGCCAACCCACTTACTTATTCGAAGTTGTCGGAAGATATGGACATCAACGCAGGGTTAATCTTAGACGGTGAAGCGACTTTGGATGACGTCGGTGAAGAAATCTATGAAAAAATAAAAGATGTTGGGCAAGGCAGAATGTCGTGTTCTGAAGACTTGGGACACACAGAGTTTATTCTTACCTACAAGAGTTTTGATCCTATCGGGCCTTCTTGCCTGCCACGGACATGAATGGGAAAACAAAGATGAAATCACTTGAGGGAAAGCACTGCATTGTTACTGCAGCGGCGCAAGGAATTGGGCGCGCGACTGTTCTGCGAATGGTAGATGAAGGTGCAAGCGTAATTGCAACCGATATAGACGAAGCTGGTTTGAAATCTCTGGCTAAAGAAACCACCTGCGCCGTTCGAACCTTAAACGTCCTTGATGTTGGAGAAATCACGAAGTTCGCTGAGGATGTCGACAAACTGGATGTTCTTTTCAATTGTGCGGGCTTTGTTGCAGATGGTTCGATACTAGAATGCTCCACTGAAGACTGGGAGTTCTCATTCTCATTAAATGTGACGGCCATGTACCACATGATCCAAGCTTTTCTCCCAATCATGCTCGAAACAGGTGGAGGATCAATCATCAACATGTCGTCCGTAGCTTCTAGCGTGACAGGCGTTCCAAATCGATTTGCATACGGCGCCTCAAAAGCTGCAGTCATTGGAATGTCCAAGGCCATAGCTGCTGACTATGTGAAGCAAGGAATTCGTTGTAACGCCATTTGTCCTGGTACAGTTCATTCGCCTTCCCTTGAAACAAGATTGGCATCACAAGGAAATTATGAGCAGACAAAAGCTGAATTTGTCGCGCGTCAGCCCATGGGTCGCATTGGCGATCCAAATGAAATTGCAGCGCTTGTTGCTTATCTAGCGGGTGATCAATCTGGTTACACTACAGGGCAGGCACATGTAATTGATGGTGGTTGGACAATTTGAAACCGAAAGAGTTAAGTAACAGCCGTTTGGCTAGAACGGGCTGGAAATCCCAGTCGGCCTAGGTCCACAAGCCAAAATGATGTTCAGAGAGAAGGAACTTCAAAATGCTACCAATAACAGACACGCATCAACATCTGATTTATCCGGATCGATTTAAATATGATTGGACTGGCGGGATTGACGTGCTCCGTGACCGTAGCTTTGACATCGAGATGTATGAAAAACTTTCAGGCGGTCAAGTATCTGCAACAATCTTTATGGAAACAGCTGTCGACGTTGATCACTATAGACGGGAAACTGAATTTGCGCTTGATCTAGCTAAGCGGGATGACACAAGTATGTGTGGCGTCATTGCAGCAGCTTTTCCTGAGAACGACGTCGAATTTGAAGAGTGGTTGGAGATCACTGGCTATAACCCGCTAGTGCTTGGCTATCGCCGGGTGCTGCACGTTGTGGACGATGAGGTGTCTAGAGGTCATAAATTCAGAAAAAACGTAAGAAGTATTGGTGAGCTTGGAAAAACATTTGATATGTGTTTCTTGGAAGGCCAACTGGAGATTGCCGTTGAACTGGCAACCTATTGCGATAATACCCAATTGATACTCGATCACTGTGGTGTGCCGAATATCGCAAGCGGAGACATGACTTTCTGGCGGGAGAAAATTTCTGACTTGGCTAGAATGGAGCACGTTGCCTGTAAGATTTCAGGACTTGTATCATATTGTAGTCCCGAGCAAGAGCAGGCAACTGCCGTTACACCGTACATTGAACACGTTTTGGAGGCTTTTGGACCGGAACGATGTGTGTGGGGGGGAGATTGGCCAGTTGTAAACATGGCAACTGACTTGCCTGATTGGATTGGAATGACCAAGGCCATACTTGCAGAGGAGACGTCTGAAAACCTAGAAAAAATACTTAGTCTAAACGCCAATACAATTTATGGTACGTCGTTCACGTGATTAGTGTTCTATGATCTTGTAAACAGTACAAGCATGTGTTGTTTTGCTATGACTGCAGGCGGCGGTTGAGGCAACGCAGCAGAAAATTCGGACAAAAGCACCGCAATTTCTTTTGATAAAATACACACTTAGTCATACACAAGACTCTAACCTGTTGATATTATTGATGCAGTTTAGATTGAAAATCCGCGTGTCGGTGGTTCAAATCCGCCCCCGGGCACCATTATTCAAAACATTGTTAGATATAGTCTGCCAAGCTTCTTACCGTGTGTCTTGCTAATTTCCCAATTGATCACGCCAATTCTGTCACACAGCTCAATACTCGCAACAGGCGTTCCTAGTTGAAAGCTGGAGTGGTGAAGAGTTTGATTGATTGAGTTACTTCCGCAGCTAAGTTCGGGACAGTTGTCCAAAACATTGTAAGGCGAAGGTTTGGGATGTCCAGTTGGTCCAGCGAATTGGCTGGGTGAGGACCTGTGCAATTGCTCTGCGCTGCAGGGTGAGTTGGGTTCTTTTGGTAGACAACCGCGGCACTGTGTTGGCCGCGGCTTCCTTTTATGCAATTCGAGTTTTAAACAGTTCCGCCAAGGGATCCTTCAAGTTTTGCTAATTCTTGACCACCAGCCATCATATCTTGAAGCTCTTCCGGAGTGATTTCACTTCTGTTTGCGGTTCCAAGCGTCTTGCCCCGGTTAAGCACTGTAAACCTGTCTCCAACGGCCATAGCGTGTCGCACGTTATGAGAAATGAAGACCACGCCAATATCCTTCTTGCGCACCTTGTCGATAGTTGCGAGGACATTGGACGTTTGCCTGACGCCAAGTGCGGATGTTGGTTCATCCAAGATAAGCACTTTTGCGCCAAAGTGAACTGCACGGGCGATCGCAACGGTTTGGCGTTCACCGCCTGATAGGGTGCCAACAGCTTGGTCTGGTCCACGCAAGTTGATGCCCATTTTCTTCATTTCGGCCATGGTTACTTCATTCGCCAGTTTGTGGTCGAAAAAGTTTATCCCGCCAACGCGTTTTGTTGGTTCGTTTCCCATGAAGAAATTGCGGGCAACAGACATTAATGGGATCATCGCAAGGTCTTGGTACACAGTTGCAATGCCAGCGGAAATAGAATCTCTGGGCCGAGCAAAATGCATCGGTTTACCTTCGAAATGTATCTCGCCTTTGGTAGGTTTATGAACGCCAGACATGGTCTTAATGAATGTGGATTTGCCTGCGCCATTGTCGCCCAAAAGGCAATGGCACTCACCGGGCATTACATCGAGTGACACGCCGGCTAAAGCAATTACAGCTCCAAAGTGCTTTTCAATGTTTTTCATCTGAATGATTGGTGTTTGAACTGAAGTCATTCTATTTCTCCCCAGTAATCATGCGGCGAATATACGTATTCAGGATCACAGCAAGCAACAGGATGACACCAAGGAACACCCGGAACAGCGAGCTCTCAACTCCAGCGAAAAACAGCCCTTGTTGTACCACGCCAAAAATTAGAGCGCCAAGAGCCGCGCCAATTACCGAACCATATCCACCTGTTAGAAGTGCGCCGCCGATAACCACGGATATTATGGCTTCAAATTCTTTGAGTAGGCCTCGATCGGCCCCCGCTGACCCGAATTCCATCACTTGCGACGTGGCAAAAACGCAAGCGCAGAATGCCGTAAACATAAACATGATGATTTTGACGCGGTTGACAGGAACACCTGTGTAGCGCGCAGATTGAGCGTCGCCGCCAGAAGCAAAAATCCAGTTTCCAAAACGTGTTTTCGTCAAAAGAACATGGCCGAATATGACAAGTGCTATGGCCCAAACAACAAGCATGGGAACGCCTTCAACTACCGGTTGCCCTTCGCGCGTGCCACGGCTGAATGTCTCGATCCATCCATTGTCGCCCATCCATTGGAAAAATCCCGTAAGAATCTTCCCGCCAAACAATGGCGCCAACCAGTCACCCTCAGCAGCATCTCGAACGCCGCCAATGATCGTTTTTCGTGTTGTGGCGATGGCTGCAAAAATGGTCAAACCGCGAAGAATAAACAGAAAAGCTAGTGTGACGATGAAGCTAGGTAAGCCCGTCTTAATCACGAGCCATCCGCTAAGGGCGCCAATACCCATACACAAAATGAATGTTGCAATAATAGCCAACCAAATTGGCCATCCCAAATATATAGAAAGCAAGGCAATTGACATGCCTGCAAAGCCGATCATTGATCCCACAGATAGGTCAAACTCGCCGGCAATCATCAATAAACATGCGCCGACGGCGATGATCGTAAACTGGGCTGAAACGACTGACCAGTTCAGTACACCTGCAGGTGAGAACATGCCCGAATCGCGAGCCATCAAAAAGAAGAAGAAAAAGACCAATATGGTCCCAGCAATACTGCCCAACTCTGGGCGAATTAGAAAACGCCGGAATGGCGACATCTCTTTAACGCGCTCATCTGGTGTAAGTTCTGACTTAACAGTGTTCGACATCGCTCATGCTCCCTGAGACAAAGTATTAAAAAGGGCGGCTGTTAAAACAGCCGCCCTAGGGATTTGTGTCTAGCGATACTCGCCAGCGAATTTTTCAACTTTTTCCAAGCCGTCCTTGGTCACAAAACCAGGGCCCGAGTTGATGTTGTTGCCAGGAAGAACACCAAAGCGATCGTAGTTAGCAAGAATTACAACTGGCAGGTAAGCCTGCAAGAATGGTTGCTGATCAATGCCCCATTGGATGACGCCTGATTTGATGCCTTTAACGATGTTGTCGCCAAGATCAAATGTACCGAAGTAGATATCGCCGGCCATGCCATTTTCTTCAAGAGCAAGAATTGTTGGGTCTGCAGATGTTGGACCTAGTGTCAAAATCGCGTCTGTATTTGGGTTCGATGCAAGGTAAGCAAGAACACGGTTTTTGATTTCGGAAGGATCCTGACCACTGTCCATCATTGAGTTGCCCAGATCGATGCCGAGACCATCGGCAAACCCACGACAACGTTCTGCAACTACTGTGTTGGAGATCACGTGGTTTACACAGACGAATGATCCAATGCCGTCACCTTTGGCTCTTAGGCCCGCGGCATAGCCAGCGTCATATTCAGGTTGGCCAACAAACATGAGCGCGCCAACATCACGAGCTTGATCTGGTGTGCCGGAGTTCATGATGATGACGTTGATGCCTTGATCAACCGCATTGCGAATTGGTCCACTAAGGACATCAAAATCGGCTAGCGTTGTGATAATGCCGTTCGGGTTTGAAGCGGCGGCCTGTTCAATGATGCGTGCCATATCTGCAAGGTCACCAGTAGGTGGATTGCGATACTCGACCTCTACGCCCATCTGTTCGCCAGCCAGCGCGATGCCGTTCTTTATTGTGTTCCACCAGCTATCGCTGTCAGGTGCGTGGCTGACCAAAATGTACTTTTCGCCATCCGCATGCGCAGCGGTAACCACTCCGGTTGTGGCAAGGGCCAGACCAAAGGCGGCGCCTGCTACGGTTTTCAACAGTTGTTTCATGTTATTCCTCCCTAATATCAAATCATTGGAATTGTCATCCAAGAAGGTGACCTCTCCATGCTGGATAACCAATCACATCTAATTTCATTTTGCAACCGGTTGCAAAAATAACTTTTGAACTTTATGTTTATTGATGAAATGAAACTGTAAATTTTGTTTCTGGAGAGGTCGTAAATAACTATGGCAGTCACATTGAAGGATGTAGCCCAGCTAGCTGGAGTGTCACGTTCAGCGGTGTCACGCACGTTTACCGACGGTGCAAGTGTTTCAGACAAAACACGAAAAAAGGTGGAAAAAGCCGCGCGTGAGTTGAATTACAGCCCTAGTTTAATCGCACGAAGCCTGGCAACGAACCGTACGAAGTTGATCGGATTGGTCGCCAACAATTTTCAAAATCCAATTTTTCTGGAAGTTTTTGACCTCTATACACAGGAGCTGCAAGAAAAGGGTTTGAGGCCCTTGTTGGTGAACTTGACCAATGAAACCGATCCCGAACATTCGGCCCAAATGTTGCGGCAATACAGCGTTGATGGCGTAATTGTAGCCACATCAACATTGCCCGCTGAGTTTGCTGTAGCATTCAAAAAGGCTGATGTGCCTGTGGTCCATGCATTTGGTCGATTTAATGCAGACCATCACGTGCATGTAGTGGGAATTGACAATCAGGCGTGCGGCCGAATGGCTGCCAAGACGCTCATAAAACACGGCTATAAGTCAGTTGGATTCTTAGGAGGTCCAAAGTTTGCGACTTCGACCCAAGATAGGGAGCAGGGGTTCTGTCAGCATCTCCAAGATAATGGTGTTGAAATAGCGGCTGTGCGTTATGCAGATGCATACGCATATGGCGCTGGTAGGCGGGCGATGCACGAATTGCTTGCAGAAAAGAAGATTGATGCCATTTTTTGTGGTGACGATTTGATTTGTATTGGCGCTATGGATGAGGCTTGGTCGAAAGGTCTTCGTATTCCAGAAGATATTGGGTTTATCGGGTTCAATGATATGCCTATGGCGTCATGGGAGGCTTACAACTTGACGACAATTAGACAACCTACCCGCGACATTATCAAAAGTTCAATCGAGTTGGTTGTCTCCATGGTCGAAAGCCCTGAACGGGCATTGGAAACAAGACTGTTCCCTTGTGAGGTTGTGGAGAGGGGCACTCTATGCCCCTTACCAGCTTAAACGTTAAGCTAGATCTAGTTCCGTCCATGCACTATCAGCTTTGGCGGATATAGCGGAGGCATCGATTGCCGCCATTGATACCATACCATCGTACGCCGTGGGGTATCCCAGGTCTTTGGCATCCATGACTTTGCCGCCTTTGCGTGCCTCAACGTGCTTAGCAATGCTTTTGTAGATGTTGGCAAAAGCGATGGGAGCGCCTTCTGCGTGACCAATTGTTAAGCGAGACCCATCCAAGGACGCTTCGCTAAGGCCATTTTGCCCGCGCTCGAGAATTTGAACGCTTTGGTTTATTGGGTTCCAATACAATTGGTTTGGTTGTTCCTGAGCCCAACGCAAACCGCCTTTTTCGCCGAAAACTTGTAATGTCAGGCCGTGCATACGTCCGATTGCGATAGAACTACTCCATAATCGACCAACCGCACCCTGATTCATTCTCAGCGCTACAAGGGCGTCGTCTTCAAGTTCGCGCCCTGGAACGCAGGAGGCAAAATCAGCACACACTTTATGCGGTGTCTGATCCAACACAAAACTTGCTAAGTGCAACGCGTGAATGCCGCAGTCAGCGAATTGTGCGGAAACACCCGCTTGTTTGGGATCGTACCGCCATCTGACACGCGGATTATCCGCATCCGCCGCATCAGCATGAAATCCATGTGAGAATTCGGCGACAAAAGAGCGAACCTGGCCTAAGTCACCGTTGCGCACCATATCCCGCATTTGCCTTGCCATCGGGTACCCAGAATAGCCGTAATTTACTGCGCAGATTTGACCTGTTTCTTTTTGCAAAGCCACAATTTCTTTGGCTTCATCCAACGTCATTGTCATTGGCTTCTCGCACAAAACATTGAAGCCATTTTGAAGGAAAGCTTTTGTGATCTCGAAATGTGTAGAGTTCGGAGTGGCAATCGTCACGAGGTCCAATCTATCGGTTCTCGATTTTTCTCCGTCTAGCATTTCCTGCCAGCTGCCATAAGCGCGATCAGGTGTAAGGCCTAGGCGAGTGCCATAGTCCTGTGCCTTTGCTGGATCAATGTCCATGGCACCAGCACAGAACTGGAAATTGTCGTCCAGTGCTGAGCACATGCGGTGAGCTAGTCCAATTTGACTGCCTTCACCGCCGCCAATAATACCCCAGTTTAGTTTTGCCATTTCTATGTCCTACTCAAAACCAATTGAACGCAAATAATCGCGGTTCAATTTTGCGTCGCTTACGGGAGATGTGTCACCTTCTGGATCGCAATCCTGTTCCACAGTACACCATCCACTGAAACCAGAGGTTAGTAGCAGTTCTCTCACTGCCGGAAAGTCAGTTTCTCCGTCGCCTAGATTGCAGAAGATCCCTTCACCACAAGCGGTATAAAAGTCAGTTTTATTTGCAATTGTTTGCGATTTCACCTTCGGGTCAATGTCTTTGAAATGCACGTAGGAAATACGATCGATGTGCCGCTCCATAAATGCAACTGGATCAAATCCAGCATAATGTGAGTGACCGGTGTCGACGCATATTTTGAGATGTTTCTGGTCAACTTCAGCGAGTAGCTTTTCGACTTCATTTTCAAAGTCCATAAACCCGGCAGCATGCGGGTGGATGCCCACTGCCAACCCATATTCTTCAGACCCGATCTTGGCGATATGTTCGATACGTTGCCGAAAAGCTCGCCACTCGTCGTTGTCCATTTCCTCAGCCTGTTCTGGCCGGCCAGCGGTCGATGATCGTCGGGGCGAAATGGAATCTATAAGGACTAAGTGCTGTGCGCCATTTGCCACCAGCGCCTCACATGTGCGAACCGCACCATCTAGAACATCATCCCATTGTGCGGGGTCATGAAATGCACGGAATACGACGCCGCCAATCAACTCCAGGTCGCGCTTTGCGAACTCATCTGAGACTAGGTTTGGCTCTTCTGGCATGAAGCCGACTGGCCCTAATTCAATGCCGTTGTATCCCGCTTGTTTACATTCGTCCAAGACCTGCATCCAATTCGGATTGCGCGGATCTTCTGCGAATTCTACGCCCCAAGAGCAAGGTGCATTGCCAATTTTAATTGTCATAAAGGTGCCTTTCAAAAACACTCTCAGTCAGTGCTGACTTTTTGCCAGCTTTTTTGTGCAGCCGAAGAAAATGCTGCTTCGACGATTTTGTTTACTTCATGACCGTCTTTAAAAGTTGGCCAAACGGGCTTGTTCGTATCAATGGCATTTAAGAAGTCTTTTGCTTCAATGATGATCTGATCCTGATAGCCTGTTCCGTGGCCAGGGCCTTGGCAAAACGCAAGGTAGTCAGGGTGCTCAGGGCCGATAAGGATTTTCTTGAAGCCACGCTCTGCTTCTGGGCCTTTCATCTCGTAAAGCCAGATAGCGTTCTGGTCCTCTTGATCAAAGCGGATCGCGCCTTTTGAGCCGTTAATCTCATATGCGTATCCCATCTTTCGACCTGTTGCGGTGCGAGAGAAATGGAGATGACCCATTGCCCCAGAATTGAACCGGCACATCATTTGAGCTTGGTCGTCATTAGTGACATTTTGCATGCCACCGTCTGACGGGCGAGTTTCGAACACGGTCTCGATTTCGGCAATCAACTCGGTGATGGGGCCAACAAGTGCCAATGCAGCGTTGATCATGTGAGGGGCCAAGTCGCCCATTGTGCCATTCGCTCGACCATCTGTGCGCCAAGTCGCCGGCGAATTCGGATCTGCTAGAAAGTCCTCGGTATGTTCGCCGCGAAACCATGCGATTTCGCCAATTCGTCCATCTTTGATGAGTTGACGCGCAAATTGAGTGGCAGGCGTTCGAACGTAATTATAGCCGACCATGTTAGCGACGTTTGCATTTGACGCTGCCACCACCATTGCGGCGCTGTCTTCGAGCGATGCGCCCATCGGCTTCTCACATAGGACAGGCTTATTGTTCTCAAACGCGAGCTCTGCGATTTGTCGGTGTGTTGCTTGAGGCGAGGCAATCACAATTGCTTCGACATTTTTGTCCAGCACCAACTCACGCCAATCGGTTGTCGCTCGCCTAAATCCAAATTCCTGACGATATTGGTTTGCAGATCGTTCGGAAGTTGCACACACCATTTCAAGCCGCGGACGCAAATTGGTGTTAAAAACAGCAGCAACAGCCTGCATTGCAACAGCGTGCGCTTTGCCCATATATCCGCCACCTACAATGCCAATGCCTATTTCCACAATATTTTCCTGCATTTTTGAGATTCTTTTTGCAACCGGTTGCAAAACAGATAAACTCCAAATATGGTTCATCGTCAAGGGCAAAATATCTTCGAGATATTGGCCAAACGATTCTGGTTCTTTTGGGAGTAGCTTATGTCAGGCACTACTGACACAATTCGATTGACGATGACGCAAGCGCTGGTGCGCTATCTTGCGGCTCAATATATCGAGATTGATGGAGAGCGCGAGCGCCTTTGCGCAGGCGGTTTTGGCATTTTTGGCCACGGAAATGTAACGTGCCTTGGCGAAGCCCTTTACGCCTACCGTGAAGAACTTCCGCTCTTTAGAGGTCAGAACGAGCAATCTATGGCGCATGCTGCCATTGCGTATGCGAAGCAAAAACTCCGCAAACGTTTTATGTTCGCTACCGCTTCTGCTGGACCCGGAACAACTAACCTGCTTACAGCATCTGCTTTAGCGCACGCGAACAGGTTGCCAGTGTTGTTTCTATGCGGCGACACTTTCTCGACGAGATTGCCGGACCCTGTGTTGCAACAAGTCGAAAACTTCTACGATCCGGCGTTGTCTGTGAATGACGCCTTTAGGCCGGTTACTCGGTTTTGGGATCGGATAACGCATCCGGCTCAGATTATTCATTCGATACCCAATGCAATTGCAACAATGTTGGATCCTGCGGATTGTGGCCCCGCATTCATTGGTTTGCCCCAAGACGTGCAGGGTTGGGCATACGATTATCCGCTTTCGTTCTTTGCCGAAAAGGTTCATCGAGTTCGTCGGCAATCGGCTGATGAACTTGAAATAGCGGATGCTGCCGAGGCCCTGCTTGCCGCTGAACGTCCTTTGATTATAGCTGGCGGTGGCGTGCAATACTCTAACGCAACGGAGCAGCTTCAGGCTTTCGCGGAGCGGCACCAAATACCAGTGGTTGAAACAATTGCTGGCCGAGCAAATATGCTGCATTCACATGAGCTGAATTGTGGCCCAATCGGTGTAACAGGTTCAAACTCCGGCAACTATTTGGCTGAGAATGCTGACGTAGTTTTAGCTGTTGGCACGCGGTTGCAAGATTTTACAACTGGTTCTTGGTCAGCATTCGCACATGATGCAAAACTCGTTTCAATAAATGTAGGTCGATTTGATGCAGTGAAGCATATGGCGTTACCTGTTGTTGGCGATGCAAAGCTGTGTTTGCCTCAATTGTCCAAACTGTTAGATGATTACAAAGCCAACGAAGCCTGGATTGGATCTGCCAAAACTGAACGCGCTAAATGGGATGTCTATGTTAACACAAATGTTGACCCCATGTCTCCCGAAGGTGCTGTTCGACTTAAATCGTATGCGCAGGTTGTTGGGGCAGTGAATCGTTTATGCGAAGACAATGATCGTGTGGTCGCTGCTGCAGGCGGTCTGCCTGCCGAAGTAACAGCCAATTGGCGGACGAAGTCGATCTCATCAGTTGATGTGGAATTCGGATTTTCGTGCATGGGATATGAGATCGCTGGTGGTTGGGGCGCGCGCATAGCACAAAAAGAGAGTTCGCCTGACAACGACACTATTGTTTTCGCTGGCGACGGTTCATATCTCATCATGAACTCTGACATTTATTCTTCAGTGTTGACTGACAAAAAAATGATTTTGATTTTGTGCGACAACGGTGGATTTGCCGTTATCAACAAACTGCAAAATAATACCGGAAATGCTTCTTTCAATAACTTGATTAGAGATAGCAATATTGTGGGCGAACCATTTGCTGTGGATTTCGAAGCACATGCCAAAGCAATGGGCGCAAACGCAGAAACCGTTCAGACAATGGAAGAGTTTGATGAAGCGTTTTTGCGAGCCAAATCATCTGATCGAACATATGTGATCTGCCTTCAAGTTGACCCTTACGAAGGGTGGACCAAAGAGGGTCATGCTTGGTGGGAAGTTGGTACTCCAGAGATCAGCGATGATCCTAAAGTTCGGGAAGCACATCGGGACTGGGAAAGCTCTCGGCATTTGCAGCGTAGAGGTGTGTGATGGCTGACCTTTCTCGAATTAGACGAAACAAGTTTATTGTTCTTGGCCGCGCTGGAATGGACATCTACCCCGATCCACCCGGAACCCGTACGAAAGAAGCGTCACAGTTCTATGCATGTCTTGGCGGCTCTTCGGCTAACATTGCAGTTGCCATTACTCGCCATGGCGGTATCGCCGATCTTATCACTTCTGTCTCTGATGATGCTGTTGGCCACTTTGTCATCAATGAATTGGACAAATATTCTGTAGGGCGCGACTATGTGAAGCTCATTGACGGCGAGGTTCGAACTTCTTTAGCCGTCGTCGAAAGCCGCGTTGAGGATCATCAGTCAGTGATCTATCGCAACGGCGCAGCTGATTTCGAGCTAAATAGTATAGATTTCGCAAGTTTAGATTTCAGCGCGTATGGTGCGTTCATTCTAACCGGCACCGCGCTCGCCGGGGAGCCGTCTCGAACCGCAACCCTTGATGCTATTCGTTTGGCAAGAGAAGCGCAGCTGCCAATCATTTTCGACATCGACTATCGCCCATATTCTTGGTCATCGGGAGAAGAAGCAGCAAGTGTGTACAGCGAAGTAGCACGGTTGTGTGACATCGTAGTTGGAAACGATGACGAGTTCGGCGTCATGGCGAACAGCTACGAAAACGGTCGAGAATTCGCTCAATCTCTTGCCAAATCTGGGGTGTCCGATGTGATTTACAAAATGGGGCAGCTTGGCTCAGTGACCTTCACTCAAGACCAAACAATTGAAACCGGAATTTTTCAGGTGGAAGCTTTAAAACCAACTGGCGCCGGCGATGCATTTATGGGCTCATTTGTAGCCTGTTTGGCACAAGGATTAGAGCTAGATGAGGCCGTCAAGCGCGGCTCAGCTGCTGCGGCCTACGTCGTGGCACGCGTTGGGTGTGCACCGGCCATGCCAACCACAGAACAATTAGAAGACTTTATACAACATCACAGCGGTCTCACAGCTGCATGATCGGCTGAGCACTCAGGAGTAAATATGCACATTCCCCCGTATGATAACCAAAATAAGCCGATTGTTGATATGAACGACTCCCGCGTTCCGCTCAATTATTTCAACATTGTAAAACTCAAAAGAGGCGATGCTTTCGAGTATCAAACGCCTGGATATGAAACATGCGTTGTGCCTGCTACAGGTACTATTGATGTTGATGTTGAAGGTGTCGCATACAGCAGCATCGGCTTGCGCACGGTCGATGTCTGGGATGCTGAGCCTGAAGGTGTCTACATACCAATTGGTGCCAAAGTTTCATTCGTCTGTACCACTGACAATGCTGAAGTGTTTATTGCTGGAGCACCCCATGACAAGGTTCTCGATCCATTCGAAATCAGGGCAGCCGATATTGACATGGTTCAATACGGTTCGGACGACACAAAGACACATCGCAAGATCAAACACATTCTTGGCAATAAAATGCACGATCGAGTTGGTCGTCTGTTGGTTTCTGAGCTTTACACGGTTGGCCAAGGCGGATGGTCAGGTTTTCCACCGCACAAACACGACACGGATCGTCTGCCCGCAGAAACCCGACACGACGAAACTTACAACTATCGTTTTCGCCCGAATCATGGCTTTGGGATGCAGTTGGTTGAACGTGAAGAAGGCAAAGTTGGCGACGCCTATCACCTTGTTGAAAGCTCAACCATCGTGCTGGAAGACGGCTACCATCCGTGTGTAGCGGCGCCGGGGTACGAAATGTATTACTTCACAATTCTAGGCGGACTATCACAGCGCTCGCTCGTTCAGTATTTCCACCCAACACACGCCTATCAGATTGAAGCGATCCCTGGGATCAAAGACATGATTGCAAAGTTCAAGTGAGTGCGGTTTCACTTGCAGAGGTTCTACAACCAGCCATGCTTGGCGGCTACGCTATCGCAGGGCTTGTATGTCTTGGTTGGGAGGATGCTCGGGCCTATGTTGAAGCGGCTGAAGAAACAGGCATTCCTATAATCTTGCAGGCTGGCCCCGGCTGTCGCCAATATACGCCCGTTCCAATTTTAGGTAAGATGTTCAGACACCTAGCTGACCAAGCGAGTGTGCCAGTGGTTTGTCATATTGACCACGGGTACACGCTGCAAGAGTGCGTTGAAGGTATCGACAATGGCTTTACATCGGTGATGTTTGATGGCTCCAAACTTCCAATCTCTGAAAACATAGACAAAACGGCAGCGATAGTTGAGTTGGCTAGTGCAGCTGGTGTCTCAGTGGAAGGTGAAGTTGGCTTCGTCGGATATGCGGACGGGGCTGCATCTGCGGGAACCTCTCCAAATGAAGCAGCTCGCTTTGACAAAGAAAGTGGTGCAGACGCACTGGCCATTTCAGTTGGAAATGTGCATCTAAAAACGGAAAAAACCGCTGGAATTAACATTCCACTTTTGAGAGAAATTGAAACTGTCACTACGCTGCCATTGGTACTTCACGGTGGTAGCGGAATTCCTGTCAATGTCCGTAGCGAACTCGCAAGGAATAGTCGTGTAGCGAAGTTCAATATAGGGACCGAGCTTCGTATGGCGTTCGGGAATGCACTGCGGAGGTCGGTATCAGAACAACCCGATACATTTGATCGAGTGAGCCTGCTTTTCCCAACTATTGAGCCCGTTAAAAAAGCAACGAAATCAGTTATTTCAGCGTTCGGGAGAACTTAACATGTTGCGAATTGGACTATTAGGCTGTGGGCGAATTGGACAGGTCCACGCACGTAGCATTTTCCTAAGCCGACAAGCAAAACTCGTGGCTGTTGCTGATGCTATTCAGGATTCTGCAACGCGCTTGGCGGACGAATATGAAGCCGAAGTGCGCGACGCCAACGCTATCTGTATCGCCAGTGATATCGACGCTATCCTGATAGGAACACCAACGGACACCCATGTAGATTTCATCCTTGCTGCTGCGCAAGCTGGCAAAGCAACCCTATGTGAGAAGCCATTTGATTTGGATACAGGGCGCATTAAAGGCTGCTTGCAGCAGCTCTCTCCCGAAACTGTTTTGATGTTTGGGTTTCAACGCCGATTTGATCCGCATTTTGGCGCGCTAAACGTGGAAATTGAAAAAGGCTCCATAGGCGAAGTTGAGATGATCAATCTTATCTCGCGGGACCCTTGCCCTCCGCCGCTGTCATACATTGCGCGATCTGGCGGCATTTTTGCAGATATGATGATCCACGATTTCGACATGGCCCGTTTCCTTTTAAAAGAGGAGCCCATTTCTGTGCAAGCCATGGGCGCGGCGTTAGTAGATCCCGCTATCGGTGCTGCAGGTGACTTCGATAGCGCTGTGGTGCAATTGCAAACAGCTAGTGGCAAGATTTGCCAAATATCTTGTTCTCGCAGAGCAACTTATGGATACGATCAACGTGTCGAAGTTCACGGTTCCCAAGGCGCTTTGCAAGCCCAAAACCAGCATGAAAATGCTGTAAAACTGACCAATGCTGAAGGTTTTCATGACGCGCCGCTGGTCAATTTTTTTCTTGAGCGTTACCTACCTGCATACAGAGCAGAGTTAGACCATTTTATTGAGGCGGTGAGCAACGGAGTGACGCCTTCGCCGTCCGGGTATGACGCTCTAAAAGCTCAGATGCTTGCAGAAGCTGCAATGAAATCAGCGAAAACTGGCGAAACAATACATATTGAGGACTGATTATGTTCTATTCCGAAAATGAATGTAAGCTCAGCGAGTTTGCTCAATTGACAGCTCGACAAACCAATTCTGGTGATGTCCCGCATGCTTCGTCAATTTCAAAGAACATTCCGATCTACGATGGCGATTGTTTGCGTACATTGGCACTAGAAAACCAAACAGCTGCTTTGAATGAACTTTCAAACATCCTGTTCGAGGGCGCCGGCGTATTTGTGATTTCCGGAGCATTCAAAGACACAGATACTATAGATGGGGCTTCTGCCGTTTTTGAACAAATTATTGAACAGGAGAGAGCTACCATATCAGGGGGAGATCACTTTGCCGCCAAAGGCGCCAATGATCGGATTTGGAATGCCCTAGAAAAAATGTGTGACGTTTCTCCCGAAGTTTTTGCACGCTATTATGCTAATGATATGATCGCGTTAGCCTCTAAGGCATGGTTAGGGCCAAATTATCAAGTCACCTCCCAGGTCAATGTGGTGAGGCCCGGTGGTCAAGCGCAGCAAGTTCATCGCGACTATCATCTCGGTTTTCAAACGACCGACCTAGCCGGGCAATACCCAGCACACATTCATCGTTTGTCCCCAGGCTTGACGTTGCAGGGCGCTGTCGCCCACTGTGATATGCCTGTCGAAACGGGCCCGACCAAATTATTGCCGTTTTCCCAGCTCTACGATGCTGGCTACATGGCTTGGCGTAGAGAAGACTTTGTGCGTCATTTTGAAGAAAACTGCGTGCAACTCCCATTGCAAAAGAGCGATGCGGTGTTTTTCAATCCAGCACTATTTCATGCGGCAGGTACCAATGTCACAACAGAAACTTCGCGAATGGCAAACTTGTTGCAAGTCTCATCTGCATTCGGACGTGCAATGGAATCCATTGACCGAACGAAAATGTGTAAAACATTGTACCCGGTTATGACGAGCCTAGGATTGAGCCAATCTGAAGAAGACAATTTGGTCGCCGCAACGGCGGAAGGATATTCGTTTCCAACTAACTTGGACCGTGACCCACCAGTTGGTGGTTTGGCGCCAAAATCCCAACAGCAAATTCTTAGAACCGCGCTTGGAGAAGGTTGGCCGTTAAACGAGCTAAGCGCCGAATTGGACGCCTTGAAGAAACGGCAAGCTTCCTTCTAGCCAATAATCACAATCCAAGGCTACTTGAGAAGCTGCCAATACAAAGTGTAATCTCATTTACTCTTTTCAGTCTTTGTGATTGCAAAACTTTGGACTTAATCGAGTCTCCTGAGTTGGCTCGTACCTGTTTTCCAGCGCGTTTATTGTTGTTCATTAGCTGCGTTGCCATGCTTTCTGCTAGTAAAACTCGAAATTTTCTTAGTTTTATGCCGACACATTTCTGCTTTGTTTTCCGCAACTTGAAACGCGTTACCCGTGTTTGTTAGAAACGCAATAGGAGTAAATTAACAAAGTATGTTTGACAAAAATACCAATAACGTGCCAATTTGTATACGTATACATTTTGTGGCGCAACGAGGGGTGCCTTAAAATGTCGGTGAATTGCTGGGCCAAGTAACATGTTTGCTTCGTTACAGCTGCGCTGCCAATTAATGGTGGGGCAACTTGGGAGGAATAAATGAAACGAATTCTAGGACTTGGTGCTGCGATAGCACTTATGGGCACAAGCGTTGCGATGTCTGACGACGTGACGTTGACAATTGAAAGCTGGCGGAACGACGATTTGTCTATCTGGCAAAACCTGTTGATTCCTGCTTTTGAAGCAAGCAATCCAGGGATCAAAGTGAAGTTCACACCAGTTGGTCCAACAGAGTACAACGCTTTGTTGAACTCGAAACTGGAAACTGGCGCTGCTGGTGATTTGATTACGTGTCGTCCCTTCGACACATCACTTGCGCTGTTTGATGATGGCCACTTGGCTTCAGTGAATGATATTGAAAGCTTGGCAAACTTCTCAGATTCCGCCAAATCTGCATGGTCGACTGACGATGCAGCAACCACATTCTGTATGCCAATGGCATCTGTGATCCATGGCTTCATATACAACCAAGATGCGTTTGATGAAGTTGGTGTTTCTGCGCCAACGACGGAAGCAGAGTTCTTTGCTGTTCTGGACGCGATCAAAGCCGATGGTAACTATGTGCCAATAGCAATGGGCACCAATGATCAGTGGGAGGCCGGCACAATGGGCTTCAACAATATCTCGCCTAACTATGTTAAGGGCGAAGAAGGTCGACTTGGTCTTATTGATGGCAGCCAAAAACTAACTGACCCTGCTTGGGTTGCAGCTTATGAGCAGCTCGCAAAATGGAAGCCATACTTGGCTGACGGTTTTGAAGCTCAAACTTATCCAGATAGCCAAAACATGTTCACGTTGGGTCGCGCTGCGATTTATCCGGCGGGTTCATGGGAAATCTCTGGTTTCAACGCACAGGCTGACTTCAAAATGGGTGCCTTCAAGCCACCTGTGGCGAACGCAGGCGACAGTTGTTACATTTCTGACCATACCGACATCGGCATTGGCATGAATGCAAACACAGATCACCCTGAAGAAACAAAAGCGTTTCTCAACTGGGTTGGTAGTGCTGAATTTGCGAAAATCTACGCCAATTCATCTCTAGGCTTCTTCTCTTTGTCTAACCACGATGTGGCAATGACAGACGCGCTTGCGAACGAATTCGTTTCTTGGCGAGCTGATTGTTCTTCAACCATTCGTGCATCTTACAAAGTTCTTGGTCGGGGTACACCGAGCCTTGATCTTGACCAATGGGGTGCAGCTGCGAATGTAGTGAAGGGCACGCAGTCTCCTGCAGAAGCAGCAGCGTGGACGCAAGAAAGATTGGCAGTGTGGTACAAGCCACAAATGTAATCTGATTGCTGGGGCCCGGTTGCAAACAGCGGGCCCCATCCCTTTTTTGGAAGAGTATTGTGGCAAAAACACCCAGAAAACAGCCATTTCGTTGGCATATTGTCTTGTTCCTAGCGCCTGCAGTATTGGTCTATACGATCATTATGATATTGCCGCTGTTTGGCACTTTGAGGCTTTCATTGTTTCAAGAGATCGACAAAGTGCAGGTGTTTGTTGGCTTGGCAAACTTTGAAAGACTGTTTGGTGAACCGTTGTGGGCTACCCAGTTTTGGAATGCTCTTCGCAATAACTTCTGGCTATTCTTTCTACATATGTGCATTCAAAATCCTATCGGAATCCTCTTGGCTGCACTTCTAAGTAGTCCCATTCTTAGGTTTAGAGGCTTCTATCGCACTGCCATTTTTGTCCCGACGCTTTTGTCTTTCGTGATTGTTGGTTTTGTTTGGAAACTGATTTTGTCTCCGCTTTGGGGTGTCGCCCCTTCCTTGTTGGACATGATCGGTCTCAAGAGCCTGTTCTTGCCGTGGTTAGGTAAAGAAGCCTACGCCCTGACAACTCTCTCCTTAATTTCAATTTGGCAATTTGTCGGCATTCCGATGATGCTTATTTATGCGGCGCTGCTGTCTATTCCTGAAGAAGTTTTGGAAGCGGGGGAGTGCGACGGGCTAACTGGGCTATCAGCATTCTGGAAAATAAAGTTGCCGCTCATTCTGCCATCGATTGGGATCATTTCCATTCTAACATTTGTCGGTAACTTCAACGCGTTTGATTTGATTTATGTGACGCAGGGCGCGCTCGCGGGTCCTAATTTCTCGACAGACATCTTAGGGACATTCATGTTCAGAACTTTCTTCGGGTTTCAGCTTCAGCAAGGTGACACCAACATGGGTGCTGCTGTTGCTTCTGTCATGTTTGTCATCATTCTCATTGGTGTTTGCGTCTACCTGTTTGGTATTCAGACGCGCCTACGCCGTTATCAGTTTTAGGGGAAGATCATGAGCTCAGTTCGTCAATCTATACCCCGCACTATTGCTGCGCACGCCATTCTGCTGAGTTACACTTTGTTGGCATTGTTCCCGGCGTTTGTCATAATCGTAAATTCGTTCAAAACACGAAAAGCAATTTTCCGTTCGCCATTGTCGCTGCCGAATTCTGAAACATTCAGCATGATCGGATATCAGGAAGTCATGCAAGGTGGGAACTTTTTCTTGTTCTTTCAGAACAGTTTTATTGTAACAACCTGTTCCTTGTTTTTTGTACTTTTGTTCGGCGCAATGGCGGCATTTGCATTGTCCGAGTACCGTTTCAAAGGCAACATGTTCTGGGGGCTTTTTTTGGCGCTCGGCATCATGATCCCCATTCGGTTGGGAACAGTCGCCATTCTGCAGCTAATGGTCGCCACAGGGCTTGTAAACACGCTGGCTGCACTCATTCTGGTGTATGTGGCTCAAGGTATTCCCTTGGCTGTGTTTATTCTTGCCGAGTTCATGAACCAAGTCTCAGATGATTTGAAAAACGCAGGCCGTATTGACGGGTTAGGTGAGTTCACGATCTTTTTCAAACTGGTTCTGCCATTGCTGCGGCCAGCATTAGCCACCGTTGCAGTGTTCACGATGATCCCAATTTGGAATGACTTATGGTTTCCGCTGTTGCTGGCAAATTCTGAACAAACCAAAACGCTGACTTTGGGTTCGCAAGTGTTCATTGGACAATATGTGACGAACTGGAATGCAGTTCTTGCAGCGCTCTCGCTGGCGATCATTCCAATTCTTGGTCTTTATCTAATTTTCTCGCGGCAGCTTATCCGCGGTATTACTTCTGGAGCTGTCAAATGATTGATGTTCTCGTTGCCGGTTTGGGCAACATGGGCAAGAGCCATGCTCTTGCGTATCATAAAAATCCAGGTTTCAACGTTGTTGGGTTGGTCAATCGGTCTGATGTTGAGCTTGTGCCTGAGTTAGCTGGTTATCCTCGTTATGATGACTTTCATTCCGCATTGGAAAAAACAAAACCAGGTCTGGTCTGTATTGCCACCTACACGGACACCCACGCAAATTATGCGATCGATGCTATGGCAACTGGCGCTCACGTGTTTGTGGAGAAACCTCTGGCTGCGACCCTGGAAGATGCTGAACGGGTTGTCGCCTATGCTCAACAGACTGGTCGTAAGTTGGTTGTTGGCTACATTCTCAGACATCACCCGAGCTGGAAAAAACTAATTGAGAACGCCCGAGATTTGGGTGGCCCATTTGTGTTTAGATTAAACCTCAATCAACAATCTCATGGTGCAATGTGGGCCACTCAAAGCAAACTGATGCAAACGACTTCCCCAATTGTGGATTGCGGAGTGCATTATGTGGATGTCATGTGTCAGATCACTGATGCTGCGCCGACGGAAGTGCGTGGGATGGGAGTTCGTTTAACCGAAGAAATCCCTACTGAGATGTACAATTACGGTCAGTTCCAAGTTCTGTTCGATGATGGGTCTGCTGGTTGGTATGAGGCAGGGTGGGGCCCAATGATTTCCGAAACCGCTCATTTCGTTAAAGACGTTATTTCGCCAAACGGCGCAGTGTCGATCGCCGGTGAACGCGAGCTAAAATCCGACGATATTGATGGTCATACAGCAGTGGGTGCAATTCGAACGCATTTCGCGCAAACCAATCCAGACGGATCATTTGCCAATGAAGATCGATTGGAAACAATAGAGGGCGAACCAGGACATCAAGAACTCTGTGATTTTGAACAGGAATTTGTTCGCCGTGCCATAGTGGATGATATTGATCTTTCGAAACACACACACGCTGCTGTGGTCTCCCTAGAAATATGCTTGGCTGCGGACGAAAGTGTGCGCACAGGCAATCCAGTAAAACTCGTGAGGCGCTGAGAATGACCGCTCTTGAATTGAAGAATGTTTCAAAGTCGTTCGGCGATGTCGAAGTCTTGCACGATATCAACCTAACAGTGGATGATGGCGAGTTTGTCGTATTTGTTGGCCCATCAGGGTGTGGAAAATCAACACTGCTTCGTATCGTTGCAGGGTTAGAAGAGCCCACCTTAGGTGATGTGAATATCGCCGGGAGGGAAGTGACTTCCACCGCACCTGCAAAGCGTGGCATTGCGATGGA